>Ga0196970_1001335_pt1 | contig 17395 bp, 18 predicted proteins | sample S1v_513CmetaG_FD_148672 | JGI IMG/M metagenome (GOLD analysis project Ga0196970, IMG submission 148672) | Soil microbial communities from Anza Borrego desert, Southern California, United States - S1+v_5-13C | ecosystem: Environmental > Terrestrial > Soil > Desert | place: USA: California...
AGGTTGATCAGGGCGATGTGGAGCAGCCGCACCCGGCCCTCCGGGGTCTCCAGGGGCTTGGCCTTGGGCATCTTCTTGCCCGGGGGCAGCTCGGCGAACCGGGAGTCACGGGCAGGCTTCTCCACCAGCGCGGGCCTGATCCAATCAGGATACGCCGCTGCCGCCGTGGCGCCGGCCTCCCCATGCAGCCCCCCCGCCTCGGCGAGGTAGAGCTGCATCCGCTTCGCCTCCTGTTTGTCCAGATGGAGCCGGGCGGCGAAGACCAACTCTCCCTCCAGCGCCTCCATCACCTGGTATAGAATGCGTACCGTCGGCTCATCGGCCACCGGATTGGTCCGTTCCATATGCTCCCGGCACGACTCCATCACGGCGGGCAGCAGGACCTGATAGAGCCCCGCCAGGTTCGGCGCGGCCGCCAGCTCATGCAAGAACCCGAGCAGCGCCCGGTTGTGCGGCGACGGCACCTGGGGCCGCTCAGCGGTCAGGTCATAGATCCGTCGGCCAATCTGATCCGCCAGATGCGCATGGTCGTACAGATGATAGGCCATCGCCAGCTTGATCTCATACTGCGGAATGGCGGCGATCCAGGCGCCCAGGCAGGCGACGGAGCCGAGCAACGCCCCGTGAATATCGGCCAGGCGGGCGGCAGTCGCCTCCACGCCCCAGGGACCCATGCGGGTGCGAGCGATCATGAAAAGGACACCTCCATAAGCAGGGCATCCCCCGGCACGCACAGAACCAAATCTGGCGGAAAGGGGAGAGCTGCATTGACGTTCGAAGCAGTGATGCAAACACTGGAAAGTCAGGGGACGGCGCAGGCCCGCAAGACCTACGCCCGGCACGGGATCGGCACCAATACCTTTGGCACCAGCTTTGCGGTAATGCGCAAGCTCGCCAAACAGATCAAGCAGGACCACGCCCTGGCGCTGCAGCTATGGGCGACGGGGTACTTTGAGCCCCGGGTCGTCGCCACCATGGTCGCCGACCCGCTGGCCCTGACCCGCGACCAGGCCCAGGCCTGGGTCGATGAGATGACCACCCACGCGGTCACCGACGAACTGGTGAACAACCTGCTGAGCCGGACGCCCTTTGCTGCAGACCTGGCGCTTGCCTGGATCGACTCGCCCGGGGAGCAGGTGGGCCGGGCCGGCTGGGACCTGGTGGTGATGCTCGCCCGGGGCGGCGGCTGTGCCGCCTGCAGCCCGCTCAGGGGAAGCAAGGGCGCCGCACCTGTAGCCGATGTCGACTTTGCTGCCCTGCTGACCAAGTTGGAAGCGACGATTCACCAGGCGCCCAACCGCAAGAAGGAAGCGATGAACAACGCCCTCATCGCCATCGGCATCTATGTACCTGATCTGACCGAGGCCGCCAAGGCAGCCGCCCGGCGCATCGGCCCGGTGGACATCGACCACGGCGACACCGCCTGCAAGACCCCCGATGCCATCGCCTACATCGAAAAGGCGCTGGCCCGGAAGGCGTGACAGGCTTACTGGAAACAGTGTACCTGATGGGACGCCGCCCGGCCAGTCTGGCCGGGCGGCTTTTTGCGTGCGCGGGCGGTCTAGCCCGGCGCCTTCACATCGACCACGATGTGGCCCACCACTTCGCCGCCTACCCGCACCGTCATCCGCCAGCGCCCGGCTGACGGGAGCATCATCGTGGACGGGGTATGCTGCGTCGCCGTGTTGTTCGGTCCTCCCAGGCCCCCCTCAAAGACGCTGACGGTCTTGCCCTCACGGTTGGTCGCCTCTACCTGCAGCTTCTTGCCGCCATACTTCCCGGATTCGTCCCAGAAGTGCCACATATACTTGTTCCCCTGCCCGGCCACAAACGGGTCGTCGATGAACCCATACTTTCCCTCCACGCCCCGCATCGTGTAGGTGACGGTGCGGCCATCCTGGGCGGTCGACACCACATCAAAGGTTCCCGTCAATGCCCAGTCCTCCTCCGGCTCCGGCTCTGTCCGGCTGCAGCCGGGCAGCACCAGGACCAGCGCCAGCAGGATCATCCCCCAGACACTCTTCCCCATTTGAACGCCCCCCGAAGTGAAGATACACCCCTAAGCAGGAATTAACCAACCAATCAGATAACTCCTTCTTGGAGGGATGACGTTGAGCAAGCACCGGTGGAGATGGGCAGCGCTGCTCGGTACACTGGCCCTTCTGTTAACACTTACCTTAAATCGAGCCCAAAGGACCGCCCCGCCGCTCACCCCGTCTTCCCCGATCGGTGCGGTCGTCGACCGGATGGTGGGATCCATTGACTATTACGATGCAATCGACGCCGAAATCGTAAACCAGTGGTTCGGCGATGATACGCCCAGGACAGCCACAACCCGGGTAGTCGCCCGGATGCGCCCCGACCCGGGCGCCCGGGCGGAGTTCACCGCGCCTGATGGACGGCGCATCACCGAAATCTTCGACGGCGATCAACTCATGCGGGTCGACCAGACCGAAGGCGCCTTCCGCACCTACCCGGTGGCTAAACAGACGATGCGCGATCAGATTGGCGATCTCGCCGCCCGATTCGACCCTCGCAACTGGGGGACAGCGGCCCGCGCGGTCCGGCGAACCGACGGCCCGGTCTCCCTCGGCGCCACGCAGATGCTCCATCCGCAAGACTATGCCCTCGGGCTGATCGGCCAGGGGCAGACGACCATCGACGGGCAGACCGAGATACTGGGCCGAACGGTGCTGCAGATTACCGTCGTCCTGCCCGGCCGCGGCGACTTTGACCAGGCCCGGTTCTGGATCGACGCCCAGACAGGCATCGTCCTGAAGCGCCAGTCCTTCAAGGGCCAGCGGCTGTACGAAGAAGAGGTCATCACCCGGCTGACGTACACGCCCGACATCGACGCGGACGCCTTCCGGGCCGACCCGCCCGCCGGCTATCATCAGTGGCCGCGCCCTTGATGGGGAACCCTCGAAAACCCATCGCAATTCCGTTCTCTATGAGTGAAATAAGCGTCAGGGCGGTGGATTGGCATGGAGAGCACCGCGGTCACCCTGGGTGAATCCGGCGGTCGGTTCGTATCTGTGGATGATCTCCACCTCCACGTGGTGGAGGACGGCAACCCGGCGGGCGTGCCGGTGGTTCTGGTGCACGGCTTCGCCGGCTCCACCTTCTGCTGGCGCTATCAGATCGCCCCCCTGGCCGATGCTGGCTACCGGGTGCTGGCCATCGACCTGCCCGGCTTCGGCCTGAGCAGCCGCCCGAAGGGGGCGTGGCGGGGCACGGGGCGCTGGCGGCTGCCCTGGCCGGCGCCCTGCGGGCCCTGCATCTCCCCCCTGCGCACCTGGTCGCCCACTCGATGGGCGGCTATGTCGCTTCGCTGGTGACACTGCAACACCCAGAACTGGTCCGGTCCCTCACCCTGGTGGACGCTGCCATCTTACGGTATCCACACCTGCCCCGGGCGCTGGCGGGGGTGATTCGGGCGGTGAAGGGCCCGCTGGCCGCCTTCCTCGACCGCCGGATGGCAAAGCCGAAGAACTGGGAGCGCCTGCTGAAGGACTCCTACGCCGGCCCTGTGCCAAACGAGGCGCTGGAGGGCTACGCCCGCCCCTTCCTGGTAGGCGGCATTGGCGACACCATGTTCTCGCTGCTGACGGCCCCGGCCCGGGCGGCGGTGGCTGATGACCTGCAGCGAATCATCTGCCCAGTGCAACTACTCTGGGGCGAGCGTGACGAGACCACGCCCCTGGCCGATGGGTACAAGCTCCAGGCCGCCCTGGTCAGGGCGCCGGGCGGCGCCCGGCTGGTCACCTTCCCCGCCGGCCATCATCCCATGGAGACCTGCCCTGAGGCGTTTACCCAGGAGCTGCTCTCATGGCTGGGGGAGGCCGCAGGGTCACGCACCGCACATACAGGATAGCGGCCCCCTGCCACGCCAGGTATGCAGGTTATGCACCGCCCAAGCGACACCGGTCTTTGCCTCTCCGGAACCATCCGGACCTGCAAGCCTTCGTGCAGAAGGCACCCCGGACTGATCTGGCATTCACATGGCAGTAATGACCTGTCTATCCTGGTTCATCCTGGTCTATCCTGATGTATCCTGATTCATCCTGATGTATCCTTATGCATCCTGGTTTTCCACACGTTGGTTCTCAAAGGAGCAAAGAGGCCGAGGCACAACGCCTCGGCCTGCTTGATTACTTGGTCTTTGCTCGGGTCGGCTTCGATTCGCCGCCGGAGGCCAACGGGGTTCCCTGGGTGTTGATGCCAGGTTACGAGGCGGAAGCCGCGTCCTTGGTTGCCGTTGAATCAGAGGCTGCAGTTCCCGCGGTTTTGTCTGACGATGCAGTCTCCGCCGGGGCGGGGGTGGCGCTTCCTGCGGTGCCGCCGGCGGGCGCTGTGGTACCAGCGGGAGCCGTTCCAGCGGCCTGGTTCTTCTTCTTCTTGCTGACCACGGGCCGAGTCGTCGCTCCCTTCAGGGTAATGGCCAGGTACTCCTTGCCGTCGGCCCCCTTGCGAACGACCAGCGGGAAGGACCAGACACGGCCTGCATGGCGCTGGACGCCCAACGACTGCATCGGCCTGCGCAGGTTGGTCAGGGTCCCGGCCTCCGTCTCGGAGTACTTGACTTCCGTCGCACCGTACTCCTTCTCACTCTGCGCCTGAACCAGGACGATCTGAGACGTGGCCGGATCCGGCAGGAAGCGCCAGTGCGTGATCCGACCGGCGTAATAGTTAGCAGCCTCCAACATGATGTGGGCGTTAAAGTAGGCGGACCAGTCCTCCATCATCGTGACCTCTAGGGGCTGTTTGAGCACATCATCCAGTTCGCCGACGACCTCGAGGCCAGGAAAGGCGCTGACTGTGCGGTTAAGGTCCACGGTCTCCAGGGGACGGTATACAGGGTTCGGGCTCAGGAGACCAGCGGCATTCGACTCATTTACCTGCGACATACATCTCATCCTCCTTCGGCATTTATGACCTCGATCATAAATACGAGAAGGAATTCTGCCGGGTTCGATACCCTTGAAAAAAATCGCAGAAGAGACCAGGGTGGTCATTCACCCTGGTCTCTTCTGCGATGGGCGGCTATGTCGCCGCCGTGCTCACCGTCAGCTCATCCTACGCCGGTCCGGTTCCTGGTTTTGCGCGGACCAAAGCCCCGATGGAGATCACGCCCCAGATCGTGAGCAGCGCTCCCATCACGGTGGACAGGCTCCCCGGCGATGGCGAGGTCATCGCCACATCCAGCATGGCGTGAAAGACGGCCACGATCAGGACGCTGCCGCGGGCCCCGTTGTACATCCACGTCAACAACACGGATCCGGTCAGCAGACTGAAATACCACCCGACGATCTCCGCCGGCCCCATCTTCGACATGCCGGCGCTAAACCAAAACACCGGCAGATGCCAGACCGCCCAGAACAGGCTCAAGATCACGGCAGAGGTAAGTGAGCTGTACTTCTGCTGCAGTCGGGGGAGCGCAAAGCCACGCCACCCCACCTCTTCCCCGAACCCATAGCAGACGATACTGAGGACCCAGTACACCGGCATCGCCAGTTGTGCGAACTCCTCCGAATGGCCAAACTGGCTGAGCAGGGGCCACTCGCGCCACACCAACCGCACCATCACGGCTGCGATGGCATAGAGCGCGGCGGGGCCGAACCAAGCCAGCAGGTGCCAGCCCGACGCCACCCGCCACCGGAAAGCTCGCCCCAGCAGGTCCCGCAGACCCGACCGGCCCGACAGCAGGCCCGTCATCACGAAGGCGGAGACCAAGGGCCCCAGGCTCCCCAGGAAATGCAGGTATGATAGGCTGTCGCCGTAGACCGGTCCACGCAGAGCGAGCGGCAGCCAGGCAAGCCAGGTGAGGGCGTACGTGAGTATGAAGAAGGTGATGAGCGGGTACCGTTGGAACATGGCACTAACCTCCATGAAGTGGCTTACGCCTGGGCCCGCGCCCGGCTCCGCTGCTGGACCTCGTCCATCGCCTGGTCCATCGCCTCGGCCTCCAGCAGCATCTCATGGAGCCGTGACCCTTCCGGCGTCGCCCCCGGGTCCAGGATATTGCGCTGATACATCTCCATGGTCGACTCGATGGCGGCCAGCTTCGCTTCAAACCGCTCCCGCTCGACCTCTTCGTCGGCCTCCCGCTCCAGCACCCGCTGGTCCAGCTCAATCGCCTCCAGCAACGTCCGCCGGGCCTCCAGGTCCTGGGTCTGCTCCAGGCGCATCTGGTTGCGGGCCAGGCGGTTGCGCACATCCGCCGGCGTGGTCAGATTCGGCCGGCTGTTCAGCGCCAGATGCGCCCGCAGAATCTTCATATACAGCCCCGCCAGATGCAGCGCCTCACCCACGGCAGGCACCTGGTCCTGCCGCTCCGCCGCATGGCTCAGCCACTCATGGTAAATCGACCGGGCGAGATGCTGCACCTGCGCCGACCGTCGGTTCCACTCCCCCGGCTTCTGGGGGAGCACCTTGCACAGCTCCGCCACGGCATCCTGCATGGCCTTGTACTTGGCCTCCAGCCCGGCCTTCACCTGCAGCTGCTCAGCCGCCGCCTGGTACTGGCCGCTCGCTGAGAGCCGCTGCGCCGCCCATAGGTAGATGCCCAGGGCGATGACCGCCGGGAACGGGTTGGAGAGCACCGCGGCAGCGACCACGCCTGCGCCGAGAATCACCAGCGTCCGCCAATCGGTGGCGGCAGCCATGAACTGCTTGAAGCGCACAGGCGGGACCCCCTTCACATCTCACACGTTATTGATCGCGCAGCAGACGGAACTCCGTCCGCCGGTTCTTCGCCTTCTCCGCATCGGTCTTCGGGTTGGGGAAGATCGGCTTCTTGTCGCCAAAGCCACGGGTGATGATCTGCGCTTCCGGGAAGCCAAGCTTTACCAGCTCCGCCTTGACCGAGTCGGCCCTGCCTTGCGACAGGCGAGTCAGCACCGCCTCATCGCCGCCCACGTCCGTATGGCCGTCGACCATCAGGTAGAAGTTGGGGAACTGCTTCATCAGCGGCGCCACCACATCGACCAGGACCTTCCGCCCCGCCGGCGTAATGGTCGTAGCGTCCGGATCAAACTCGATGTTCGGAATCGCCATCTGCGCGACTTCGTTCAATTTGGCCGGGTCGGCGGCCTTGTCGAACTCCTTCGGCTTCTCTGGCTCTACCGCTGCGTTCCCAGTTTTCGCCGCATCCACGGCGCCTACCTTCAACGTGACATCATCTTTGATGGCGGTCATCGCCCGGTTGTTGACCAGTTCCGCCGCGTTCGGCCCGTTCAGCTTTTCGACCCGCTTCCAGTTGTCCATGGCGAACTTGACCAGCGCCGCCACATCGGCGGGCTGGCTGACGCCCATCAGCTTCTGGTTCTCGTCGAACCCGACCAGCCGGACCTCTTCGGTGAAGATCCGCTGCAGTGCGATGGGGCCGTTCCAGTCGCCATAGATCAGCTCCTGCTTGCCGCCATCTTCGTAGAAGGCGGAGTTCAGGGCAGAGGCCCAGTTCGCAAAGGCCGTGTCGGGCCGCTCCTGCAGATGCTTGACCGAGGCAAACCAGAAGCTGAGGAACGCCTCGGCCTTCGCCGGGTTCTCGGCCAGCCAGCTGCGGTTGGCGACCAGCACATCCGGAATCAGGCTGGGCATGTCGGCGGTCGAAAGGAGCACCTTCGACCCCGGCACGCTCTTCAGGACATTGGAGATCGCCGGCTGCCAATAGGCGATGGCGTCCAGGTTGCCCGCGGCAAAGTCGGCCTCCATCTTCTTCTCGTCGTCATAGGCGTGCGGCTTGACGTCTTCAAAGCGCATATCGACCATGCGCAGCAGGAAGGAGACGAGGTACTTGCCCGTGCCGTTGCCGACGTAGCCGACCCGCTTGCCTTCCAGATCGTTGACGGTCTTGACGCTGCTCTGCACGACCAACCCGTCCCCACCCCGGCTGTAGTCGATGAAGGCGATCACCTGGACGTCATCCGCATACTGCCCGCCGTTCGCCCGCTCCAGGTTATACAGCAGCGAAGGCCAGGACATTTCCGTGATATGTACCTTGCCGGACCCCAGCGCCACCAGGCGGTCGTTGTCCGCAGGAATATAGGTCCGGGTCAGATCCAGGTCATAGTCCCGGTGGTAGCCCCGGGCGAGGCCCAGTTCAGGGATACCGCCCGTAATCCATGAATCCCGGGCATAGATCACCGTCTCCTTGCTCACCGGGAGGCTGGTGGTCTTCTGCTTGTCGATCAGACCCCGAATCGTATCCCACTGGAAGTAACCGATGGCGCCGGCGATGATCAGCAAAAACGCCAGCAGGTTGCCCCATTTGATTTTCACCTTGCGATTTGCACCTCCCGGTCGGGTGTTTGGAAACCATTTTTTACCGCAGATTACGCGGATGATGGGATTACGCAGATGACCAGGTAGATCGTTCGGGGTCATATATACACGATAATGGCCGGGAACGCTTTACCAGGCAATCTGCGTAATCCTGAAATCTGCGTAATCCGCGGTAAATAGATGTCCCAAAAAGGGCGCCCGGAGGAAGTCCCCCGGGCGCCCAGTTTAGCAGCTTAGCCCTGGGTCTCCTTCTTCACGACCCGGCCTTCCTCCTCGGTGGCGGCAGGCGTGTCGCCGAACAGCGCGGCGAGCTTATCTTCGGCCCGGCTCTTGGCGGCGCTGGCCTTCAGGTCGCGCATCTGGGCATCGATGGAGTTCTTGCCCAGCTCGCTGATGGCATCTTCCTTCGCCAGCCGCCCGGTGATGATCTCCTCGGCCTGCTTCAGGCCCTCGTTCAGCTTGCCGGCGCCGTTCTCGGTGGCGTAGTTGGACCGAAGGGAGTTCATCTCCTTCTTCAGGTCCGCCAAGTCCGCCTGGGTCTTCAGCTGCTCAATCTGGGACATCTTCTGAAACATCTCGGCCTGGAAGTTCTCAAACTCCTTGCGGGCGTTGTCCGCCTCGGCCTTAATCGAGTCATAGGCCTGCTGGGTGGTGTTCAGGGTATTGGAGAGGTTCTCTTCCTGGATCAGCAGCTGCAGGGCCAGCTCACGGTTGTTCTGCCGCTTGGCCTCCTGAATCAGCCGCTGGCACTCCTCCAGCTCCTTGCGGGCCGACTCCAGCTTCGCCTTCGCAACCTTCTCCCGGGCGATGATATTCGCCGTGGTCGTGTTATACCGGACCTTCGCCTGGTTCAGCTGGTTCTTCAGATCCTCCAGCATCAGCTTCGGATTCTTCTCTTCCAGACCACCAACAAACAGGGAGAAGAACCCCCGAATCAGACGACCGATGCGCTCGAAAAATCCCATGGCGCAATTCCTCCTTCATAGATGTCGCTAAAACCGATGGGTCGCTTTAAAGGCAGCCACCCGCTCCTCCAGCTCCCGGCGCTTATCGAGCCAGTCCTGGAACTCAGGCGGCAACACATCCTTATCATCGCACTCCAGCACCGCGAGGTCGGTCATAAACTGGACCTGCGCTGTACTGGGCCGGATCCGCTCCAGGGCGCCTTCCACATCAGCCGGGGTCAGTTCGCTATGGCCCCGGTCCTCTGCCAACTCCCAGGCCTTCAGCACCATTGACTCCAGCTCGGCGCCGGTGTAGCCCTCTGTGAGCTTGGCGCCATCCTCCCAGGAGGCTGCGCCCGGTATCTGATACCGCTGCTGCACCGCCTGTAAAATCGCCACCCGCTGGGGGTAGCCCGGCAGCAGGAAGGGGATCTTCCGGTCAAACCGCCCGGGGCGCTTGAGCGCAGGGTCCATCAAGTCGGGCCGGTTGGTCGCTGCAATAAAGACGATCTTACCCCGGTTGTGGGGGTTCGACATGAAATCCAGCATCCGGGCGAAGAGCCGCTGCTGTACGCCCGAGTCGCCCCCGCTGCCCCGTTGGAAGATCTGGTCGATCTCATCGATCAGCACTAGGCAGGGCGCCAGCGACTCGATGCCGAGCAGCGCTTTTTCCAAGTTCTGCTCCGAGAGGCCTACATACGGCCCGAGGATCTTGCCGAGGTTCAGCTTCACCCCGTTGACCCCCGCCTCCGCCACCAGGGCGTAGAAGAAGGCCGACTTGCCTGTGCCCGACGGCCCCGTCAGCAGGACGCCCAGGGGCACCCGCCGGAAGTTACCCGTCTTCAGCGGCGCCACGATGTTCTTCGCCGCAAAGAGCTTCGCCTCGGTCAGACCGCCCAGGGCGCCAAAGTCAAACCGTGGCTCCACAATCTCCAGCACATCGCCGAACTCGGCCCGAATCAGCGACTCCTTCCGCTCCCGCACAAACTCGATGGTAATCGGCGACCCGCTGGCTTCTGCCCGCAGGCCGATATCTTCAATCAAGATGCGGGAGAGGCCGGCGGTGGCGTTGGCCAGTTCGTTCACATCCAGGGTGGATGCGACCTTGCGCTTGGTCATCATCGCCTCAATATATGCCCGCCGCTCGTTTCCATCCGGCAGGGGGATCAGGATCGACTCGATCTTCGTCGATGCCATCCGCAGGTGCGGATGGAGTTCGGAGAGCGCCTGGGTCATCAGCACCACCGGGCTGCCCCGGCGGTTGAGCCGCATGTCAGATGCCCACTTCTTGAGGAAGGTGAGCGCCCGCAGCTCCTCCTGGTCCATGCCCGCCAGGTCCTCGGTCGGCAGAATCGTCTCCGCCTGTTCGATGATGACCCCGCACGGCTCCGTGCCGTAGAGCAGCTTGTCGAGCAGGGCGAAGGCCTGCCCCGGCGAGACCGGCAGCTTCACTTCATCGCCCGTCACCATCTCGCCCGTCAGAGTGCGGATGAACTCCTCCCGCATGCCCGGCCGGGCAAAGGTGAGTCCCTCGGCCCGATTGTAGATGGCGATGATCCGCTTGCTCCCCTGCTGCTCCAGGAAATCCTGGACCACCACGTCTCGCACCAGGCGGTTATCCGGCCCGGCGTAGTCGCCCACGTTGAAGTGGAGGACAAAGACGTTGGCGATGGAGCTGCGGTATTTGAACATCAAGTCCTGTAACCAGGGAGGTACCATACCTTTGATTCCCCCATGAACCCTGCGGTCGTTAATCGCGAAATGAATTGGCTGAACAGGCGTCATTCTCCTGCCCAAACCTCACCGCCACCGAAGGAGTACGCCATAAAGATAGCGGCGGTCTACCAAAAGGTTCGACCGCCGCACACTTTTTCAATCACCGGTCCCGGCGGACCATAGCCGCCCAGGTGGCGAGCAGCGCAACCCCGGCCAGGCCATACAGGTACGCCTTCTGATCCGTAATCAGGTAGAAGCGGCCCGTGTACCCGCCCGCCGTCAGCCAGTCGATCAGCCACCAGGCCAGGGGCACGAGATAGCCGGCCGCGCTGTTCTTGGTAATCGTCGCTGTGAAGAGCCCGACGCTGCCCAGGGCCAGGGCGCCCGGCATGACCGCCTTCAGCGCCGCCCCCAGTCCCACGGGCTCCCCGAGCGCCGCCTGCGTGCCCCATCCCACGAGGCAGACGCTCAGCATCAGGGTGGCCGCAACCAGCACCCGCCCCGCCAGCAGCGCCCCCCGGGAGGCCGGCCGGGCGAAGAGCACTTCCGCCGTGCCCCCTTCCCACTCCCGGCTGATCAGGGCCGCCATCAGCACGGGCGCCCCCACGGGCCAGAAGAGCTCGGCGAAGGGGAGCGGGTCCGGCTGACCGTAGGTGATGACGCCCGCTGCCAGGGGCAGCACCAGAACCGCCAGGGTCCCGGTGCTCAACTGCAGCCGCAGATGATACCAGAAGGCGGTCATGCCGCCTCCCCCCTTCGCAGGCGGCGCCCGTAGAGCCGTGCTGCGAGCAGCAGCAGGAGACCGGTCAGGGCGACATAGGTCAGCCGATTCAGCAGCAGCACGGGCAGGCCGTCCGCCCAGAGCCAGCCGTCCAGGTTGACCGTCCGGGCAATAAACATGGTGATGTCAAAGGTCCCGTGCGGCCGCAGGGGCGCCACGCCGCCAACCACTTCATAGATCAGGAAGAGCGGAATGGCGATCACTGCACGGGGCAGCCAGGCCGTCAGGGCCAGCACCAGGGCCGCCGAGTAGGCGACCGTGGGCACCATCAGCACAAAGTAGGTCTTCAGGAATGGCCCGACCGACCAGGGCGTCCCGAGCATCTCCTGAAAGTAGATGTGGCACCCGATGGCCGCCAGCACAGAGACGAAGGCCGCCCCAAGGACGGGCAGGGTCACGCCGAGCCATTTGCCGATCAGGTAGTCCCGGCTGCTGACCGGGCGGGTCGCCACCGCCTCCTGCGACTTCGACAGCCGGTCCCGCTCAAAGACGAAGGCGGCCGCGAAGAGGGTGGCAAAGGCGAAGGTGATCTGCATCCGGTCCGCCCAGGTATCGGCGAAGGCGGTGGATGGGATCCCCTCAACGAGGCGCCGCTCCATCTCCTTGGCGACGCCGGTGGGGTCTGAGTAGAAGTTCAGATACCTGACCGGGTCCTGACGGTAGGAGACGGTGTGCTGGGCGCTGCGGAGGGGCTCATCCCACAGCTCGCTTTTGAACATCAGCCCCACCAGGACCAGGGCGAGCCAGAAGACCAGGGAGCGCAGCTGCAGCTTCATCTCGTACCGTGCGATGCCCCAGATCATGCCGACGCACCTCCCATCAGGGCGACGTAGGCGTCCTCCAGGGTGGGGGCCGCCGGCACGGCGCCGGGCAGGGGCGCCTCGGGCGCCACAATGCGCAGCTGCTGGCCGCTCTGTGTGCGGACAGAGCCAACCACCCGGTGCTGGCGCTGCATCTCGGCGGCGGCCAGGTACTCCACCTCCGCCGTCCAGACCTGCCCTTCGGCCTGCCTCAGCAGCTGGCTGACAGGACCGCTGTAGAGCACCTGCCCCTTGCGCACCACCGCCAGGGCAGGAGCGACCTGGGCCACATCTTCGACGATGTGGGTCGAGAGCAGCACAATCCGGTCCTCGGCCAGGGTCGCCAGCAGGTTGCGCAGGTTGACCCGCTCCTCGGGGTCGAGGCCCGCGGTGGGCTCATCAACGATCAGCAGGCGGGGGTCGGCCAGGAGCGCCTGGGCCATGCCCAGCCGGCGGCGCATGCCGCCGGAGAGCGACCGGGTGGTGGCCCTGCGCTTATCGCCCAGGTGGAGCAGGTCAAGGACGTGATTGATGCGCCGGCGCCGGTCTGCCGGGTTTTTGAGGCCCGAGAGGATGGCCATATAGTCCAGGTATTCGTGGACCGTCAGGCCGGGGTAGGCGCCGAACTCCTGGGGCAGGTAGCCCAGGAGGCGGCGGACTTCGTCGGGCCGCCGGGTGGCGTCGATGCCATAGATCTCCACCCGGCCCTCGTCCGGGGCCAGCAGGGTCGCCAGGATGCGCAGGAAGGTGGTCTTGCCGGCCCCGTTGGGGCCCAGCAGGCCGAAGAGGCCCGCCTCTACTTTCAGGGTCAGGGAATCGAGGGCGCGCACGCCGCCCTTGTAAGTCTTGCTGAGCGCTTGGACGTCAATCATGACGGGATGCCTCCCATGTCGTTGCGTATTCCATCAGAAACCCCAGGAGAATGCCCGCTGCGGCCAGGGCCAGGAGCCCGGGGGACGGTGCCATATAGACCCCGTAGACCGGCAGCGAGAGGAAGAACCAGAGGACAGGCCGGACCTGGGTCGAGTCGCCCAGGGCGGCCAGGGCGCCCCGCCAGCCCGGTGCGGCGTGGGGGGCCGGCGCCCCGGTGGCGCTCAGCGACCGCGCCGCCCGGCGCTCGACTGCGGCCAGGAAGGCGGCGTCGTCTTCCCGGACGCCCGCCGATGTCACCGCCACCCCACGGACAGCCGCCATCCCCATTCCGGCGACGGATACTGCCCCCGCACACGCCGGGCACGAGGCCAGATGTGCTTCCACCTTCTGTGCCTGGTCGGGGTCGAGGGTCTGGTCCACGTAAGCAGCCAGCAGCAGTTCCCAGGCCTCATCATGCACCATCTGCGTCCCCTCCTCCGGCGGCGGTGTAAGCCCGGCCCAGTGCCAACCGTGCCCGGTAGATCGTTACCCTGGTCTTGCTCTCCGACCAGCCCATCACATCAGCGATCTCCTCGTACGGGAGCCCGTGGAACTCCCGCAGAATCAGCGCCGCCCGGAAGTCCGAGCTGAGCTGGCCCAGCGCAGTATGTACCAGATGCCGCTCCGCCTGCGCCACCTGCTCGTCGGGCAGCGGTGCCGGGTCAGGCGAGTCGGTCTCGCAAATCTCCTGGCTTCGTCGCCAGCGTGTGCGCCAGCGCAGCTCATCGATGCAGAGGTTCTTGAGAATGGCGAACAGGTAGCTGGTGAAACGTGCCCGGCCCGTGAACCGCTCCGGATGCTGGAGGATGCGCGCAAACCCCTCCTGGGCCATGTCCTCGGCCATATCCGGGTCGTGGAGCATGCGCAGGCAGAAGTGAAGGGCATGGAGCCGGTGCCGGCCCACCAGCGCTGCGAATGCGCTCCGGTCCCCATGCTGGAACCGGCGCATCAGGGCCTCATCGGTCAACTCCATGCTTCCTCACCTCGCTTTTGCACCTGTAAGACGTCGAAGTCGCGACTTAGTTACACCTATCACGAGAACTTTCCTGCGCACGCGCGTAAAGAGCCAGACCAGGCGGGTGCTGGCGCTGTTGTATTTGCCGTCCAATCGCCCCCCGGTTCTCAGTGGTCCGTCCGGACGTGCAAGGTGAGACCCTGGTGATCATGCGCGGCTGGACGGGGCGTGGATGTAGAGGCCTGGCACGCCCGGAAATCGGGCAGATAAAGGTCTCTCCGTCCACCCACGCACGATTTTGGCCTGCTCCCCGTGCATACCTGAACGGAGCCGTGCGCCGATTCGACAGGAGTTTCCAGTAGAACCGAGGGGGGGCTCATGCGGGGGTCCTTGCATCGCTGACCATCCGAACCACTTATTCAACCGGAAAGCAGTTTCCAGGTTTTTGTGCGCAAAGCAATAGGGGCTGTCCCTCGTCATCTTTGATGACTGAAGGGACAGCCCCGGGGTTGCTGACACGATTCCGGTAAGGATTTCGCAGATCGTTGCGCCCCACGTCGGCGTAATCTGCGGTTCATCACGATAGCTCCGGGCTGTCTACACCTTAAAGCGAGCCGTCGCCTGTTCCAACTCCTGCGCCAGGCGGGTCAGGCTCCCAACCGCCTCACGCACCTGCTCGGCGCTGGCGGTCATATCGGTCATCAGCTTCTGGGTGTTGCCCGTCAGCGCAGCGGTCTCCTCGGAAATCGCCGCCACGCTCTGCACGGCGCTCCGGGCCTTGCCGCCGCCGGCTGCCACGTCCCGGGCGCCCGCCGTGGAGGCCATCACCTGGTCCGCCGCCTGGCGGGCCATGGTGCTGATCTCCCGTGCCTGCCGGGCCGTCCGGGCCGAGTCGGCCGCGACCTCGTCAATCCGGGTCCGGGTCCGGTCCGCGCTCTGCTCGATGGCCACCAGCGCCTCCTGCGCCTTTTGCGCCAGCTGGCTGCCCGACTGAAGCGCCGCCTGGCCTTCCCGCATCTGCGCCAGGGTCGCCTCCACATCCCGCTGGACGGCGCCCAGAATCGAGGTGATCTGATCGGCCGAGTCCGCAGAGCGGCCCGCCAGCTTGCGCACCTCGTCAGCGACCACTGCAAAGCCCCGGCCATGCTCGCCCGCCCGCGCCGCCTCGATGGCGGCGTTCAGCGCCAGCATATTCGACTGCTCCGCCAACGCCCGAATGGTCGTGCTGATCTCCCCGATGTGTGAGGCACGGTTGTTCAGCTCATCCATGCTGCCCGTGGCCTGGGCCACCATGCCATCGATCAGGGCCACGGCCTGGGCCACCTGCGTCACCGTCTCACGCCCGGCCTGCGCCACCCCGGTCGTCTCGTCGGCGGCACGGGCCGCCTCCGTGGCCGCGGTCACCACCTGCTCGGTCACCCGGGCGATTTCAGCCGCCTCACCGGCGGCCTGGGCGACCAGCTGCGCCTGGCTCTCGGCCGCAGCAGCCAGGCTGCTCAGTCCGTCGCTGAACTGCTCGAAGAAGCCCGCCAGCTCGCTGGCATTGGCCGCCTGCTCCGCGGTGCCCACCGTGACCTGCGCCATCGCTTCACCGGCCTCCCGTGCCACGGAGGTGACCGTCTGCACAGCGTGCGACAGGCCGCCGGTCGAAGCGACAACCTTGGTTGCGCTCTCCCGCAGCTCCACCACCAGGCCGGCCAGATTCTGCTGCATCTGCACCAGGCTGCGCTGCAGTTCGTCGACCTCATCCGGCTTCCGAACCTTGACCTCGCCCATGACAGTGGTCAGGTCGCCGGCAGCAAAGAGCCCCGCTGCCCCTGCCAGGGGCGTCACCCGGGCGGCGATCCGCCGGGCGGCCCGGCGCCCAATCAGCTGGGCCAGGAGCGTCATGACCAGCCATGCCGCGCCGTACATCAGGGCCGTCTGACCCATTTCCGCCATGATGGAACGGGCGGCAAGGTCGAGGGCCACTGCCCCCACCACCGCCCCCTGTCGGTTGCGAATGGGTGCATAGACCGTCTTATACTCGCCGTAGTCATCCGCCAGAATCATGGTCCATTGGGGTTTGCCGGTCTGGTACATTTTCTGCAGTTCGCTGCCTTCGTCCGGCGCATATGCCTTGCCAAACGACTCTGGCTCGTCCGAACCGTCCACCGCAAGGATGGGATGGGTGCCGTCCTCGCTCAATTTGACGCTGTACGCGTAAAGCATCCCCTGATCCTTGAGCGCCGTGTTCAGCGTCTTTTGAAGGCGCTGCCACTCGGGGTGGGACGAATCAGCGTCGGACTTGAAGGAGGCGAAGACGTCACCGTCTACAGAGCCGGCAATCGACTGCGCCGACGCCACCAGGCGCTGGTCGGTCTCGCGGTTGAGCGTCTGCCAGTTCAGAAAGAGCATCACCAGACCGAGCAGGAGCGTGGCCGTTGCCACGACCCCGGCAAAGGTCCAGGAAAGGCGCCGAACGAGACGGCCCGAAGACGAAAGTGCTGCGTTTTTTGCTGCCATGAAGTGAACCTCCAGAAAATGGCTAGTTCCATACCTACACAGATTAACACAGTGTGATTATGGGTGAAAATGCTTTTTACATCTGGATATCCAAAAAATACGGCCACCACCCGAACGGGCGATGGCCTGCCGTCTCCTCGGTACTATGGCGATCATCCGACCAGCACGAAGCCGAATTCATCCCCAAGACGGGTCTTTACAGCCGCCCGCAGCGCCTGGTGCTCGGGCGCCCGGAGCGCCGGGTCCGCCTTGACCAGGGCCATCGCCTCGGCGCGGGCGCGCTCGAGGATCGCCAGGTCCGCAATCGGGTTCGCCACCTTCAGGTCGGGCATGCCGTGCTGCCGGGTACCGAAGAACTCGCCGGGACCGCGCAACTCCAGGTCCTTCTCCGACAGCGAGAAGCCGTCGGTGCACTTCTGAAGCACCTGCATCCGCTGCCGGGCCTCTTCGGTTTTGGCATCGGTAATCAGCACGCAGTAGGACTGATGCTGCCCACGCC
>Ga0196970_1001337_pt1 | contig 17384 bp, 16 predicted proteins | sample S1v_513CmetaG_FD_148672 | JGI IMG/M metagenome (GOLD analysis project Ga0196970, IMG submission 148672) | Soil microbial communities from Anza Borrego desert, Southern California, United States - S1+v_5-13C | ecosystem: Environmental > Terrestrial > Soil > Desert | place: USA: California...
TTCGCGTCCTTGTACAGCCGGTGCAACTCATCGGCTTCAAGGTGATGGATCAGATGAACCTTGCTTCCCATCCCCAGACAACTGGGACCGTAGCGCCTCAATGGAAGCCTTCAGGCGCCATCGGTATTACACACCTCTCATATTCATCGATCGCTTCTCCGATTGTGTAAAAATTTAAGGGCATATTCTTTGGTCTATGCTTGTGCGCCATGGCGCATCCGGGTGTTGGCATCCCTTCGAAGAGTGGGACTCATACCCTAATATGCAGCTCGGGCAATCGAGGGGTGTGAAGAGGGAATATTGCACAGTCGATGCGCACAACGCGCGGGCGTCCTGGGGAGGGTTATGTCAGGGTATGCGGCCAAACAGCGCAGTCGTTGTCACGCCACCGCGGCCTGAGGTTCGGGCCACGTCCGTCAAGATGGTGCGCGCCAACGGCATCGGGAACATCCGACAAGCCGTCTACACCAACGCCCTCAGCCTCGACCGCCTGCTCGCCCTTGGCGCCTCTTAGGAGACCTGTATGGCCCTGGCCTAACGGGTGCGGTACGCCTCTTTGTATATGGCCGTATGAAACGTCCCGTCATTGAGCACGAACCCGCGGTACATCCCCGAGCAGTTGAAGCACAAGGAGACGGCGCCGCCGCGGTCCACCGCCACGAGCCCGCCGGACCCGCCGATCGGCCCCAGCGTGTCGACCACCACGGCCCGTGTCGCCTCATCAAGGCTCTGGCCGGCCCAACGGATGCGGGCCGCGATCTCGTGGGCGACGGCATGGCGGATGAAGTACTCGCCATGGCCCGTGGCCGACACCGCGCAGGTCGCGTTGTCGGCATAGGTTCCGGCGCCGATGACCGGCGTGTCGCCGACGCGCCCCGGCCGCTTGGCCGTCATCCCGCCGGTCGAGGTGGCGGCAGCCAGATCGCCGCGGCGGTCCAACGCGACGGCGCCGACGGTCCCGTGCTTGCGCTGCTCGTCGCCGTCGTCCGGCTGGCCGCTCCGGCGTCTCGTCAGCTCCGCCTGCAAGGCCGCCCAGCGCTCCTCAGTGAAGAAATAGGACTCCTCGGCAAAGGGAAGGCCCTGGTCGCGGCAGAAGGCCAGAGCGCCCTCGCCGATCAGAAACACGTGCTCCGACTTGTCCAGCACGGCGCGGGCTGCCAGGACCGGGTTGCGCGGTCCGAGGATGCCGGCAACGGCGCCGGCCGCGCGGTCGCGCCCGTCCATGACGGCGGCGTCCATTTCCTGGCGGCCGTCGGCGTTGAAGACGGCGCCGCGTCCGGCGTTGAACACCGGGTCATCCTCCAGGGCGACGACCGCGGCGGTGACGGCATCCAGCGCGCTTCCCCCGTCCATCAGCACCGCATGGCCGGCGGACAGGGCGGCGCGCAGCCCGGCGTGATAGCGCTCCTCGCGCTCCGGCGTCATCCGGCGGCGGTCCATCGTGCCCGCTCCCCCATGGAGGACGAGGGCTATCGGCTTCTTCATGTCAGGCATGTCCTGCTCGTCTTGGTCAGCGCAGTGCGGCGGACAGGGCGGACAGGGTGTTCACCCAGCCCACCACGCCCGCCATCGTATCGGCCTCAAGGCCGACGCTCACGGCGTCCAGCCGCCTCGCCACCGGGATGCCGGCGGCGAGGTCGGCGAGGGCCGGCGTGTTCATCTCCACATGGAGGAGGAAGGGGCCGTCGATGCGGAACGGGGCGATCCGGCCGGCGCGCCGCGCCGCGGCCTCGGCGGCGGAGCGGAGCCGCGTGTGCGCCGCGGCCGGCGAAAGGTTGCGTGCGGCCCGCTGCCCGAGCGCCTGCTTGACGATGACGCGTTCGGCACCGGGAAACAGCGGCGCCGTCTCCTCGGCAAGGCGATCGTCGCCGGAGAGCAGGACGACCGGAACGCCGAGGCTGCCCGCATAGGCGCCATACAGGCCGGCCTCGCCCAGTTCCCGTCCGTTGACCGTGATCCGGCCGAAGGCGAAGCTGTTGGTGGTGTGCGCCAGCACCCCGGGGCGCCGGGCGCCGCCATGATACCCCACGCACATCACCCCGGCGAAGCCGGCGTCCAGCCCCGCGAACATGGTCATGGGCTTCGGCTTGCCGAGGATCAGGGCGGCCTCGGGATGCAACTCCTCGGGCAGGAGGTTGGTCATCCCGCCATGGGCGTCGTTGACGACGATCTCGGTCGCGCCGGCGGCGAGGGCCCCCTCGACGGCGGCGTTGACCTCCGCAGTCATCAGCCGCCGGGCGCGCTCGTACTCCGCGTTGCCCGCCATGGTCTGCTGCGGTGAAACCACGCCGGCAATCCCTTCGATGTCGGCGGAGATGAAGATCCTCACGCCAGCCCCTCCATCAACAGATCCGCCAGCGACGGGCGGTGGTGGCCGTCACGGCCAGTGAGCGGCTCCGCGGCGACGAGCGCATCGAGCACCGCCTCCTGCGTGGCGTCGGCCATGGCCTCGAACAGCCGGTCGATGCGCCCTTCGTTGAGCACGCGAAACGAAACGATGTCGGCGGCCTCGTCGTGGTTCACCCGGTTGCCGGTGGTGAAGGCCAGCGCGATGTCGCCGCTGCCATTCCCCCAGAAAGACCCGACGCGGGCCAGCCCGACGCCGGCGCGGCGGGCCACCCGGCGGAGCTGCCGGTGGTCGAGCGGCACGTCGGTGGCGGCGATGACGATGACCGACCCCTTCTCCGTGCCGCCCGCCGGTCCGGCCGGCGGCGCGACCCGGCGCCCGTCGGGCAGCCTCAGGTCCCCGGCCCGGCCGAAATTCGCCAGCACCAGGACGCCGAGGTGGAAGCCGCCGCCGTCCAGCGTCAGGCGGCGGGACGCCGTGCCGATCCCGCCCTTGAAGCCGAAGGCGCTCATGCCGCGCCCGGCGCCGACCGCGCCGACGGCGGCCTCCGTGCCGGCGGCGTCCAGCGCCGCCCACGCGTGCGCCTCGGCAACCGCGAGCGCCTGGATGTCGCTGAGGAAGCCGTCGTTGCACTCGCACACGACGGGGTTCACGGTGGCGGTGGTGCGGCCGATATCGGGGTTCCGGCCGATCGCCCGGCGGACCAGGGCGGTGGCGCAGGTCCCCACCGACAGGGTGTTGGTCAGCAGGATCGGCGTCTCCAATGTCCCCAGCTCATCCACCTGCATTAGGCCGACGCTCTTGCCGAATCCGTTCAGGACGTCGGCCGCGGCCACCGGCTTGTCGCGGTAGAGGTTGCCGGCGTGCGGCACGATGGCGGTGACGCCGGTCTGGACGGCGCCGTCGGCGATGGTGCAGTGGCCGACCTGCACGCCGGGGACGTCGGTGATGGCGTTGCGCGCGCCCGGCTTCAGCCGCCCGCAGCCGAGCCCGAGCGCACGGGCGCGGCGGGCGCCGTCAGGTCTGGCGGAGCTTGGGGTCGAGGGCATCGCGCAGTCCGTCGCCGAGCAGGTTGAAGGCCAGCACCGTCAGGAAAATTGCCAGCCCGGGATAGAAGGTGACGTGATCGGCGACGCCGATGTAGCTGCGCCCGTCGGCCAGCATCGCCCCCCATTCCGGGCTCGGCGGCTGGGCGCCCAGCCCAATGAAGCTGAGGCTCGCCGCGGTCAGGATGGAGGTGCCGATCCGCATGGAGAAATAGACGATGACGCTGGGCAGCGTGCCCGGCAGGATGTGGCGCAGCATCAGCAGGCTGTTGCGCACGCCGATGGCGCGCGCCGCATCGACATAGACCGCCTGCTTGACCACCAGCGTGCTGCCGCGCACCAGCCGGGCGAAGACCGGAACGCTGAAGACGGCGACCGCGTAGATCACGTTCTCGACGCCGGGGCCGAGGATGGCGACGATGCCGATGGCCAGCAGGATCCCGGGGAAGGCCAGCAGCACGTCGCACAGCCGCATGATCAGGGTGTCGAGCCAACGCCCGTAGAAGCCGCTCAGCAACCCCAGCACGATCCCCACAGCACCGCCGAGCGACACCGATAGGAAGCCGACGGCCAGCGAGATGCGCGAGCCCCACAGGATGCGGCTGAAGATGTCGCGCCCGTAAGCGTCGGTGCCGGCGAGGTGCAGGGCGGACACACCCTCCAGCACATGCTCGTAGTCCGGCTCGGCCGGGTCGAAGGGCGCGATCCACGGGGCGAACAGCGCCGCGAGCAGGAGCGCCAACAGGCTGAAGGCGGCGACCAGGGCCAGCTTCTGGCGGCGGAACCTGCGCCAGAACTCGCGCTGGGGCGACCGGATGGAATCGCGGCGGGCATCGGGGACGGTTGTCGCGGTCATGCGTAGCGGATCTCGGGGTTGACCAGGGCGTAGAGCACGTCTACCAGCAGGTTGATCAGGATGAACTCCAGCGAGAACAGCAGGATCTCGGCCTGGATGACCGTGTAGTCGCGGAAGGAGACGGAATCGACCAGCAGGCGGCCCAGGCCGGGCCAGGAGAACACCGTCTCCACCACGATCGAGCCGCCGAGCAGGAAGCCGAACTGCAGCCCGACCATGGTGATGATGGGGATCAGCGCGTTGCGAAGCGTGTGCTTCCACACCACCAGCCTGGCCGTCACCCCCTTGGCGCGCGCGGTGCGCACGTAATCCTCGCGGGCGATATCGATGAAGGCGGAGCGCGTGAAGCGCGCCATCACCGCGGCGACGCCGACCCCCAGCGTCATCGACGGCATGACGAAATGCTGCCAGGTGCCGTAGCCGCCGGTCGGCAGCCAGCCGAGCTGCACCGAGAACAGGTCGATCAGCAGCAAGCCCAGCCAGAAGGAGGGAAAGGCGATGCCGGACACCGCGACGACCATGCCCATGTAGTCGGGCCAGCGCCCGCGCCGCGCCGCCGAGGCGACGCCAATCAGCAGCCCCACGAGCGTGGACCAAGCCATGCTCGTCACGGTCAGCAGGAAGGTCGGCATGAAGCGCTCGCCGATCTCGTCGCTGATCGGCCGCTTGGTCTTCAAGGAGGTGCCGAACTCGCCGCGCGCCATGTTCGTGACGAAGATCACGTACTGCTTCCACAGCGGCTGGTCTAGGCCGAGATCCTGGCGGACCAGCTCGACGTCGCGCGGCGACGCCTCCGGCCCGGCGACCAGACGGGCCGGATCGCCGGGCAGCAGGTGCACGAAGCCGAACACGAACACCGAGATCACCAGAAGCACCGGGATGATGCCGAGGGTCCGTCGGATCAGGTATTTCAGCATGAATTCGAAACCTTAGGAAAGGCGGCGGCCGGATGACCGGCCGCCGTCGTCAGCAAGAACGCGGGACGGTTACTGGATCTCCGCGTCCTCCATGATCAACGCTCCGTCCGGAAGCTGATAGAAGCCGCTCAGCTTCTTCGACTTGCCGGCCAGCAGGTTCTCCACGCCGAGGAAGATCCAGGGCGCATCCTTCCAGATCTGCTCCTGGGCGACGCGATAGGCGTCGGCGCGTTTGGCGGTGTCGGCGGTGGCGATGGCCGCCTCGATGGCGTTGTCCACCGTCTCGTTCTTGTAATAGGCGACGTTGAAGAACTTCGGCGGGAAGCCCTTGCCCCACAGCAGCGGGCGCAGGCCCCAGTCGGCGTCGCCGGTGGAGGCCGACCAGCCGCCGTACTGCATCCGGACGGTGGTGTCCTCGGGCTTCTCGACGCCCCACACCTTCGCCGCCTCGATGCCGGCCTCCAGCGGGGTGACGTTGACCTTGACGCCGACCGCGGCGAGCTGCTGCTGCAGGAACTGCATGCCGCGGATCATCAGCGTGCTGTTGCGGCTGAACATCTCCGTCTCGAAGCCGTTCGGGTAGCCGGCCTCGGCGAGGAGCTGCTTGGCCTTGGCCGGGTTGTAGTCGTAGCCGTGGCTCTGCTTGGCGTAGAAGGACAGGTTGGCCGGCAGCGGCGCGTCCATAGGCTGCGCGAAGCCGCTGTAGACGATCTTGACGTAGGCGTTCTTGTCGACGGCGTAGTTCAGTGCCTGGCGCACGCGCACGTCGTCGAACGGCTTCTTCATCGTGTTCAGCGCCACGTAGCGGGCGATGATCGACGGGCCGTTGATGACGTCGATGGCCGGGTTCTTCTCCACGACCTTGATCATCTCCGGCGGCATCGGATAGATGAACTGCGCCTCGTTGGCCTGCAGCATGGCGACGCGGCTGCCGTTCTCCGGCACGCTCTTGAAGGTGACGGTATCGACCTTCGGCAGGCTCTTCTTCCAGTAATTCTCGTTCCGCACCATCTTCAGCGTGTCGGCCGACCAGCTGACGAACTTGTAGGGACCGGTCCCGACGGGGTGGCGCGCGACGTCCTTGCCGTAGGTTTCCAGCGCCTTCGGGCTGTGGATCATCGTGGCGGCGTGGGCCAGCGTGTTGGGCAGCGCGCCGAAGGGCTCCTTCAGGCGCAGGCGGATGGTGTACTCGTCCACCACCACCGTCTCCTTCAGCATGGACAGCATGCTCTGCCGCTTGAGCTTGTTGGCCGGATCGACGAGGCGGTCGAAGGTCGTCTTCACCGCCTGCGCGTTGAACGGCGCACCGTCGTGGAAGACCACCCCCTTGCGCAGGAAGAAGGTGAACTCGGTCGCGTCGGCGTTCACCTCGTAGCGTTCCGCCAGCACCGGGATCAGCTTCATGTCCTTATCGAAGCCGAGCAGGCCCTGGTAGATGGTGCGGGTCGCCGACTGGGACAGGGTGTCGTTGACGTCCTGCGGGTCGAGGCCGGTGAGGTTGTCGGGGACGCCGACGACGAGATCCTTCGCTGCGAAAGCCGGCGTGGCGAATACGGTGCACAGGAGCGCTGCGGCCAGCGGCATCTTCAGGGAACGGGATGAGCGATACACGTATAGTCTCCTTCCTCGATCAGAAGCGAAGCGGGTGCGATCAGAACGCGCCGCCGACGGCGTGTCGGGCAACGAAATGGTCCGGGCCGACCGCCACCAGCGGCGCCACGGTCGGCTCGTCCCCAAGGGGGCGGATGGGACTGGGAATCTCCCCGGACAGAAGCGTGGTGTCATAGGTCCGCCGGCGCGGATCGGCCACCGGGACCGCGGCCATCAGGCGTTTGGTGTAAGGGTGCTGCGGGTTCTCGAAGACCTGCTGGCGCGGCCCGATCTCGACGATCTGGCCGAGATACATGACCGCCACGCGGTGGCTGACCCGCTCCACAACGGCCATGTCGTGCGAAATGAACAGATAGGCGAGGCCGCGCCTCTCCTGAAGATCCATCAGCAGGTTGACGATCTGTGCCTGGATCGATACGTCGAGCGCCGCCACCGCCTCGTCGGCGATGATCAGCCGCGGGTTGGAGGCGAGGGCGCGGGCGATGCAGATGCGCTGGCGCTGGCCGCCCGAGAACTCGTGCGGGTAGCGCTGGGCGTACTCGGGCCGCAGGCCGACCTGGGTGAGCAGCTCCGCCACCCGCTCCTCCACTGCGCGCCCGCGCGCCAGCCCGTGCACCAGCAGCGGCTCGGCGATGCTGAAGCCGACGGTCATGCGCGGGTTGAGGGAGGCGAAGGGGTCCTGGAAGATGTACTGGATCTTTTCCTTGAGTTGGGCCCGGCCGCGGGTGTCGAGCGAGGACAGGTCCTGCCCCTCGAAGCGGATGCTGCCGGAGGTCAGCTCCTGAAGCTGCATGATGGTGCGGCCGGTGGTCGATTTCCCGCAGCCGGACTCGCCGACCAGCGCCAGCGTCTCACCCGGACGGAGGTCGAAGCTGACGCGCTCCACGGCGTGGACCCGCGCGGCCAGCCGGCCGAACACGCCCCGGCGCACGTCGAAGCGCGTCACGAGGTCGCGCACTTCCAGCAACGGCGGCGCTCCGTGCCAGATGGTGTCCTGCTCCTGGAGGTCGGCTTCGGGACGGGTGCCCGCCGGCGCCTCCTCGTCCACCTCCGCCTCCGCCATCAGCAGCGGAAAACGCGCCGGCAGCGGCCGGCCCGACAAGCTGCCGAGCCGCGGCACAGCCGACAGCAGCGCCTTGGTGTAGGGGTGCTGCGGCGCCTCGAAGATGTGCTCGACCGGGCCTTCCTCGACCTTGCGGCCGCGCCACATGACGACGACGCGATCCGCGACCTCCGCCACCACGCCCATGTCGTGGGTGATGAAGATCACGCCCATGCCCATCTCCTGCTGGAGCAGCCGGACCAGACGCAGGATCTGAGCCTGGATGGTGACGTCGAGCGCGGTGGTGGGTTCGTCGGCGATCAGCAGGCTGGGGCGGCAGGACAGCGCCATGGCGATCATAATGCGCTGGCGCATGCCGCCCGAGAGCTGGTGCGGGTAGCGGTCGAGCAGCCGCGCCGGTTCCGGGATGCGCACCTTCTCCAGCATGCGCAAGGCCTCCTGGCGAGCCTCCTGGCGATCCAGCTTCTGGTGCAGCATCACCGCCTCGGCGATCTGGTCGCCGATGGTGAAGACCGGGTTGAGCGAGGTCATCGGCTCCTGGAAGATCATGGCGATCTCGTCGCCGCGCACCGCGCTCAAGGCTTCCGCCGGCGGCGTGGCGAGATCGCGGACCAGCCCGTCGCGCCCGCGCAGCCGGATCGCGCCCGAGCGGATGCGCCCGCCCGCGTAGTCGATCAGCCGCATGATGGACATCGAGGTGACGGACTTGCCTGAACCGGACTCGCCGACGATCGCCAGAGTCTCTCCGGCCGACACGGTGAAGCCGACGTCCTGGACGACCACGATGGGGCCGTTGTCCGTCTGGAACTCGACCGTCAGCCCCTCAAGCGACAGGAGCGGGGTGGTCGGTCCCGACCCGGAGGCCGGGGCGATCGGCGCTTCGATCCCGCTCATCGGCCGACGCGCGCCTTGAAGCGGGCGAAGACGTCCGCCCACACCGGGCCGGGCCGGCCGGTGCCGACCGGACGGCCGTCGAGCGTGGTGACGGGCGTGATTTCCTTTGAGGTGCTGGTGATCCAGACCTCGTCCGCGGTGGCGAGTTCGGCGGCGGTGACGTCGCGCTCGGCGTGCGGCAGCCCGGCCTCGGCGGCGAGTTCCAGGATCACGGCGCGGGTGATGCCGGCGAGGATGCGGTGGTCGGCCTTCGGCGTCGCGATGGCGCCGTCCCTGACCACGAAGATGTTGGTCGCCGCCCCTTCGGTGACCAGCCCGTTGCGCAGTTGCAGGCTGTCAACGACGCCGTTGTCCGCCGCGTTCTGCTGCGCCATCACGCTGCCGAGCAGGGAAATGGATTTCAGGTCGCAGCGGCTCCACCGTGCGTCCTGCATGGTGACGGCGGTCACACCCTCGGTGCGCCAGGATTCCGGCGGAAGCTTCAGCGGGGCGATCATGCCGAACACTGTCGGCCGGATGCCGGCCGGGGCGATGTGCGTGCGGGAGGCCGCCGCGCCCCGCGTCACCTGGAGATAGACGGTGGCGGCGCCGTCCAGCCCCGAGCGCCGGACAAGCTCCTCCATGAGGCGCCGCCAATCCTCGTCGGTGCGGCCCGCGTCAATGCGCAGTTCGTCCAGCCCCCGTTGAAGCCGGCGCACGTGCGCGTCCGGCTCGAACAGCCGTCCGCCATAGACCGCCGTCACCTCGTAGATGCCCTCGCCGAACAGGAAGCCACGGTCGAGCGGCGAAACACGGATGGCTTCGAGGGGAAGGAATTCACCGTTGCAATAGGCAGCTGTCATCTTGGTCTTTTCGGTCTTGGAAGAAGGAGCCCGGACGGTCAGCGCCGGCGCTCCGGGCGGGGCGGCGGGGCGGGGTCGTCGGTGTAGAGGAAGGGCAGGATGTGAGCCGTCACCTCGGTGGCGGCGCTCACGGCCTCCACTCCCGCGGCCCGCGCCAAGGCCGCGCCGAGCCCCTCGGTCAGGGCAAAGATTCCCGTAAGCGACCCGTACAGCACGGAGTGGGTCGCCCCGGCCAGGAGGGTCACGTCGGCCAGCGGAACCACCGGTGACGAGGGCGCGTCGGTGAGCGCCATCACCAGGCCGCCCCGCTCCTTGGCAAGCCGGATGAAGTCAACGGTCTGACGGGAATAGCGCGGGACGGTGATGCCGATCACCAGATCGCCGTCCCTCACCCGCAGCAGGCGGCGTGTCATCCGCTCGCTGCCGGCAAATCCGGTGCACTCGCGCACCACGTCGACATAGGGCTCCAGGGCGTCGGCCAGGAAGGCAGCCGGATAGGCGCTGCCCCCCAGACCGACGACGAACACCCGCCGGGCGTTGCGGATCAGGCGCACCGCTTCCTCGCACCGCTCGGGTTGCAGCCACTCCTGGGTCCGCCGGATGTTTGCGGCGGAGACGTCGAGCGATTCCCGAATGATCTGGACGTGGGTGGTGTCGCGATCGACCGCGGCGCGCAGCTTTTCGACCGGGGAGAGGGTGGCGTCGAACGTGCGCAGGAGTGCCGCCCGGAAATCGGGATACCCGGCAAACCCGAGAGCTCGGGCGTAACGGTTCACCGAGGCGACGGAAACACCCGACGCCGCCGCCAGTTCATCGATCTTGAGCGTCGCGGCTCGAAAGGGATAGGCGATCGCCCAGTCCCCAACCTTCGCCAGGGCAGCCGATAGCGTCCCCTGCATCCGGGTCATCAACGCAATGACGGAAGAAGCGGGATCGCTCTCGGGCATGCATCCACTCCGGCGCCGGGCCACAGCGCATTCCTACGATGTTGTAATAATTACGCCTTAAAGATTTTTTGTAAACTGGTTTTCATGAACGCGCATTGCGCACCCCGCCCTCGGGGTGGGGCCGCCCTGAAAACGGCGGTTTTCTGTCAGATCATCGAGCGACGGACGGTCGCAACATGAAAATATTCAGTCACGGAACCAGACGCCAAGGGCGTGTCCAGCGACTCGGCAAGCTCACGAGAGGAGGTCAGGCTGGCTGGCGGGCGCCGCGCTGTGGTCGGAGGGGCGTGTCCATGGAGGTTGGGTTCCCGTTTCCGAGCCTGCCGACCGGCAGGAAAGATGGTGGGCGCCGGGGTGTTGCAGTGAGGCGAGCGGGGCTGGGGCGATCTCTTGCCCCGCTCGCCTCACTGCAACACCCTGGATGATGCCCGAAGTTGAGAAGCTGAAGCGGCAGCAGCAGCTCACCGACTTCCTAGCCAGCCGGTTCGGCGGCATGGGCGCCGGGTGCTGCTGGCGCCCCGCCCGCTACGCTGGGCGGCACGAGGGCGCCTCAGCTAGTGAGTCGAGCCAGACGGATCGTCTCGTATGTAGCTCACAGGAAACGAAGCATTCCGCCGCCTCGACCGAGCTACTTACCTAACGATGCGTCTGGCGCACACCACTAGGGCCGGGAGGGGGGCGAGCAGGCTTTCCCCTCCCGCCGGTGGCGGCACGCAGACCGTTCCACGCACCGATGTCCCCATGTCGGACCTGCCGGCGGATCACTCCATACTTATCGACACGGCGGAAGAGAAGTACGGGCTCCCGGCTGGCTCATATCGATCGCGCGTTTCGGCCGAGAGCGCTGGCAACCCGTCCGCCGTCTCTAAGAAGGGGGCTATCGGCTATGCGCAGCTCATGCCCGACACCGCCAAGGAACTCGGCGTTGACCCGCGCGACCCGCGGGCGAACCTCGACGGCGGCGCCCACTACCTGAACCAGATGATGCAGAAGTAGGGCGGCAACATCGAACACGCGCTGAATGCCTACAACGGGGGCCGGGAAACACGGATCTGTGGCTCAAGAGCGGCGGCGACCTGGCCCGGCTTCCGGCGGAGACCCGCGCCTATGTGGCGAAGGTCAAGGCCGGCTTCATGGAGCCGCCGGTTCAGGTGGCACAGGCGAACACTGGCACGCTGACGGACGCCGCACCGGCAGGCTCGGCGCCACGCACTCAGCCGCCGCCGGCTGCTAGCCCGGGAGGTACCGGCTTCCCGCTGACCTTCGGTGAACTGGCGATGCTAAAGGCCAACGGCATCGACCTGGCGGACCTCTACAAGCTCGGCGTCGAGGGCATCAAGCGGGAGCGTGGCGCCGACTACTACGATCCGGTGACGGGCCGGTGGAACTACAGCGTGAAGCTGGACGAGGGGCAGGTTGAAGGGTAAGCGCAGTCTGACGACACGTCTCCGCCCGTTCGGGTTCATGAAATATTCCGCTGGTCGCAGATCAGCGGAGGACCAGCATGTCGGGGACGGATCGAGAGTCATTCTGGCGGGAGCATGTGCAGGCGTGGCGGGGGAGCGGGCTGACGCTGAAAGCCTACGCCGAGGTGCATGGGCTCGATCGCTGGGCGTTGGGGCGGTGGTCGCGCCGGGTGACGGCGGAGGACGAGGTGAGCGCTCCTGGTCCTGGGGATAGCCCTGGTGCTGTCCCTATGACGGCGAGCGCTCCGCTGATGATGGAGATCGTCGAGGCGGCTCCCCGCCGGCGCCGCTGGTCGGAGGCGGAGAAGGAACGGCTGGTGGCGGAGACCTGCGCGCCGGGCATGAGCGTGTCGCTGGTCGCCCGCCGCCGCGGCGTCGATCCCAGCCTGCTGTTCCGCTGGCGCCGCCGGCTGCTCGTCCCGGCCGAGGCCACGCCCGTGTTCGCGCCGGTGGAAGTGGCGGACACCGCCCCGGCTGCTCGCATCATGACGCCGCCGACGTCAGCGGGCAGCGGCCTCATCGAGATCGAACTCGCCGGCGGGCGGCGGCTGCGCGTCGATCGCGACGTCGATGCCGAGGCGCTGCGCCGGGTCTTGAGCGTGCTGGAGAGGTCGTGATGCTCTCGATCCCGGCCGGCGTGCGCATCTACCTGGCGCTGGAGCCGTGCGACATGCGCCGCGGCTTCGACGGGCTGGCATTGCTGGTGCAGCAGGCCCTCGGCAAGGACCCGTTCACCGGCCACCTCTACATCTTTCGCGGGAAAGGGGCTGGACGCTTGAAGATCCTCTACGCCGATCAGAACGGCCTGTGCCTGTTCGCCAAGCGGCTGGAGAAGGGGCGTTTCGTGTCTTATGACCTTTGTCAAGAACTCAAGACGCAGCGCCCTGTCGCCGCTGAATAATTGTCAGCGGCTGAAAGCTTTGGATCAACGACACGACCCGCTGTATCCGATGGCGGAGCATCCCGCCTCAAGGAAAGGCCTTGTCAAGCCCTTGCCGCCGAAGGCGGGGGCCCGCAAGGGCCAGGCTTGATCAAGCCTTTCCGGAGGCGGACACTCCAGCCCGGATGCAGCCGCCGTTGACCATGGCACCGCCCGCGAAGGTCAGGGCACCGAGTATGCATCGACGGTCGCTCAGGCTCTTATACGGGGGTTGGTTACCCCATGATGACGGTGCGTCGGAGGTCTGCCTCGTTCTGGCCACGGACGTCGGCGGTTGCGCCTGTCCAACACGAATTCGAGGGTTCCCTCTACCGCGCCCGGCGCCCTGGCCGATGCAGGCGGTACTTTCAGAAACTGCTGCTGATCAGGCTGCCTGCACCACCATTCCGATGGACCACATGAAGCACAGCAGTTCGCGGGCAACGGCGGCCGTCGCCACCACCGTGCGCTTCCCGCGTGAGGTCAGCCGCTTGTAGGTCTTGTGCAGGCGCAGCTGCGCCTTCCAGGCGATGTCGATGGCCTCCTGCGGAACCTGTTTAGGCCGGTGCTCCTTCATCCATTGCCCGACCTTCGGAGTGGTTCTGTAGTTCCAGGCGGCCTCGCACAGGACGCTGCGCGCGGTTGAGTTTCCGGCCTTCGTAATCCCGCGTGGCCGGACGGATCCCCCGCTGGAATGCTCGCCGGGAGCCAGCCCGAAGTAGGCCACCAGCTGTCTGGGATGCCGGAACCTGGTAAAGTCGCCTACCTCGGCGACGATGGTGGCGGCGACCACCGGCCCGACGCCTTTCAGCGCCTGCAGCGAACGTGCAAGAACCGCCAGAGGGGACTGCTCAATGACTGCGCGGATCTGGGCCTCCAGTTCCGCCTTCCGCCGCTCCTCATGCTCCAGCGCGTTCAAGTAAGTCTGGAAGGCGATCTGCTGAGCGGAGTGAGGAAACCGCCGGTTGGTCAGCCACATACGATGCCGGTGGCTCCAGGCCTTGCCTTCGTAGCGCATGTCGTTTCGCAGCAGGAACGCCTGGATCCGGATCCGGGCGCGCCGGACATCGATGCCGGCGGCGTGGCGGGCGCGAACCAGATCCCGGATGGCTTCGTGCAGTGGATCAGGCACCCAGACGAACGCCAGCTCTCCGGCCCGTAAAAGCCGGGCAAGGGTGATGGAATCACGGCGATCGTTCTTGATGCGATCACCGGGCCGCCTCGGCGTCAGCGAAGCCGCACAGATCCGGCAGGTACAGCCAAGCGCTGCAAGCTGGCGCTGGATGCCGTAGCCGCACGCCCCCGCCTCGTAGACGAACTCCAAGGAGCCATGCTGCCGCTGAAGCTTGCGGGCGAGCTTGGCAACCGCCTCGGGGGTGTTCGCGATCTCGCCGAGGAAGCGGACCTCGCCATCGCGGCCGGCATCAGCAACCGCGATGGAGATCGTCTCCTTATGGACGTCGAGGCCGACGAATGCCTGAATGTCGCTCATCGTTGCCCTCCGATCAGCTCGTGGAACACCTCAGGTTGGAGCACGCTGGCCTTCCCAGGCCAGCAGGGCAAAGGTCATGACATCTGGCCGACAACCCGCACCCCAGGCGGCACGGTGGTGCTGACGCCGGCGGAACTATCCCTGCTCCTGGAGGGGCTGGAATGGCGCCACACGGTGCCGGTCCCGCGCCCGTCGGCGGCCGGATGAGAGCACAGAAAAGCGAGGAAATCCGCGGGTTTGGCTGGCCCCGGACGGCGATCCGGGGTAGACTCGGCCATGCGCCTCGACCTCGACAATCTGCCCGCCGATCCGGCCCTGCTCCAGCAGCTGGTGCGCGATCTGGCCGAGCTCGTCGAGCGTCAGAAAGCCGACCTGGCGGAGCTGGAAGCCCTGCGCCAGCAGCTCCGGCAGATGCAGCGCACCGTCTTCGGGCGACGCTCCGAACGGCTCGATCCCGATCAACTCGACTTGGGGCTGGAGGACCTGGAGGCGGACATCGCCCGGGTCGAGGCGAAGCTCGCCGCCGGCGATCCGGAACCGCCGGCCAAGGAGCCGGCGGGCCGTGGCCGGGACTGGCCCGAGCATCTGCCGCACCACGACGTCACCGTGGAGCCGCACGGGCTGGACGCCGGAAGCGCCGTCTGCCCCTGCTGCGGCGGCGCTCTGCACGCCGCGGGCGAAACCATCGCCCGGATGGTGGACTACGTGCCGGCCCAGGTCCGGGTGCTGCGCATCCGCCGGCCCAAGTACGCCTGCCGCGGCTGCGGGACGCTGCATCAGGCGCCCGCTCCGGACAAGCCGATCGCCAAGGGCCTGGCGACGCCGGCGATGCTGGCGCACATCATCACCAGCCGCTACTGCGATCATCTGCCCTTCTACCGGCAGGCGCAGATCCTGGCCCGCAACGGGTTCCCGGTTGACCGCTCGGTGCTGGCCGGCTGGGCGGGACAGGCGTGCTGGTGGTTGGAGGCGGTGCGCGACGAACTGGCCAAGGCGGTGTTCGCCTCGCCCAAGCTGTTCGCCGACGACACGCCAATGCCGACGCTGGCTCCGGGAACGGGGCGGGTGAAGATCGGCCGGTTCTGGGCGTATGCCCGCGACGACCGTCCCTGGCAGGGGCCGGACCCGCCGGCGGTGATCTATGCCTACACCGGCGATCGCAAGGGCGAACGCCCAGCCAGCCACTTGCGGGATTTCCACGGGGTGCTGCAGGTGGACGGCTATGCCGGGTTCGAACGGCTCACCGCCGGCAACCGGGTTTCCCTGGCGGCCTGTTGGAGCCATGCGCGCCGGCGCTTCTACGACTTGGCCGAGGCCGGCTCGCCGATCGCGGCGGAGGCGCTGCGCCGCATCGCCCGGCTCTACGCGATCGAGGAGCGCATCCGCGGCCGCACCGCCGACGAGCGCCGCCAGGTTCGGCGGGCTGAAGCCGCCCCGCAGGTGGCCGACTTGAAGGTGTGGTTGGAGCACGAGCTGCCGCGTCTGCCGGGCCGCTCCAAGCTGGCCGAAGCGATCCGCTATGCGCTCGGGCGCTGGACGGCGCTGTGCGTCTACCTTGATGACGGCCGGGTGGAGATGGATACCAACACGGTGGAGCGCTGCATCAGGCCGGTGGCTTTGGGCAGAAAGAATAGCCTGTTCTCCGGCTCGGAGGGCGGCGGCCACCGCTGGGCGGTGATCGCCTCGCTCGTGGAGACCTGCAAGCTCAACGCCGTCGAGCCCTACGCCTACCTCCGCGACATCCTGGAGCGCATGGTGAACGGCCATCCCGCCAGCCGCCTCGGCGAACTCCTGCCGTGGAACTGGACGCCGACCGTCAACACCTGATCCGGTGCGATCCGGCCCCGCTTACGTTGAAGGCGCTGGCGGCGTCATAACGACGGCACCCGGGTACGACCGCACCGTGGCGGGCACTGCCGCGGCGAAATCGGCCGCCGAGCGCACCGCGGCCAGCAACGTGGAACTCGCCCCGGCTCCTGCCTCTCCTGGAGTGCCTGACGGGTTCAACCGCAAGACCGCGGAGGCCTACTCGAGCACGGCGGGGACGGAGATTGCACAGCCCGGTGGAAACCGCATCAAGCACGCGCGCGAGCTGCGCACAGAGTTGGATTGGCATGTTTGACACTACTGCTTTCAGAAGCGTCGGTTGTGAAATCAGTCTATTCTTCGAGGGCCATCGCGGCTTGGGTCCGGTTCCTGACGCCAAGAGCCTTGAGGACGGCGGTGATGTGAATTCTCACCGTACCTTGGGAAATGCCGAGTTCCTGTGCAATCTGCTTGGTGGATTTGCCTGTGCGCAGCCACTTCAGGACTTCACATTGGCGTTGGGTCATGCTGCGGGCTTTGATCGGCTTGCCCTTTGGCTTGGGATGATCTTCCGACGCCTCAGCGCTCATGCGGAGGATCATTGGCGGCACATAGATGCCGCCGGAGAGGACAAATGTGAGCGCACTTCTCATTGTCTTGCCGCTGCTCGACATGGGTAGGTAGCCGCAGGCCCCTTGGTCAAGCGCCGCACGAATGGTGCCCGCTTTCTCCGATGCCGAAATGACGACGAGTGGCGTGTCTGGCTGAAGCAAGCGCACATCGTGTATGCCATTAACGTCCGGCCAGCCGGGTAGGCCGACATTCGTCAGGATCAGATCGTAGCGTTCCTCGCTTCGACAGCGGTCGATCAGTTCCCCAAAGGTCGCCACCTCGACGAATACCGTTTCCTCCTGGAGATCGACCAGCAAGCTTCGCACACCAGCACGGAACAGCGGGTGCTCATCTCCAATCAGGATCTTCATGCTTATGCTCAAGACCTAGCAAGGCCAATGCCAACAGGGTGCTAGCTGAACTTAGCGCGCACGAGGGGACCGCAGCCGCGGCTGCAGCCTTGCCTTTAGCAATATCACTAACGTCTATGAAAATCTATGCGGTTGGATGGGCAAGCTCACAACCGCCTTTGGCCCTACTAGACCTCATGTCCCTGCTGAGCTGAG
>Ga0196970_1001338_pt1 | contig 17355 bp, 12 predicted proteins | sample S1v_513CmetaG_FD_148672 | JGI IMG/M metagenome (GOLD analysis project Ga0196970, IMG submission 148672) | Soil microbial communities from Anza Borrego desert, Southern California, United States - S1+v_5-13C | ecosystem: Environmental > Terrestrial > Soil > Desert | place: USA: California...
CTGCACTGTTTGCCAGGAATTGTAGCGCGGCAGCACGTGATCGTTCCTGCTCGTTGAAGCTCATTGTCGAACCGTCGAACAGGATTACGACATACCGCTTTCGGCCAGTATCATCGGAAACATCGCTCGCCTCGAACGAGAAGCTCCTGACCGTCTGTTCTTTCCCATCCTCCGCGACGCGAAAGTCTTCCGCCTTGAGGTCGCGGATGTAATTCCCCTTTTTGTCTGTCACCACCGCGTCAACCAAAACCATCCGTGCGTCTTTGCGAAACACGATCGTAGTAGCATCGCTATTCTGCTGGGCAAAAAGAGGGTGTGCCGACGCAAACAAGTAGAGCACTGCGCAGATGCCCACCACCAAGCACACGAAAGAGAAGTCAGGAGCTTTGTGCTTCATCTTTGCCTCTATCTCAGGGGATATCAATCGCCGTCGATGCTGCCGACAGCTTCCGGCCCTCAGCATCGCGCACCACCACCCTGACCACGTATTTGCCCGGGTTCACGTCAAAGCTGGATCTTACCGACAGACCGGAATGAAGGTCTTCGAGTGTCTTGTCGCGCAAGCGTAACTCGATGATCTTCTCAATCCCATCGATGAGCTTGCCATTCCGGTCGAAGAGCGCGGACACAACCGTTACATCATCGCAATTCCGCCCAGCTTCTTTTCGGAACGCCAAGCTAGTTACATCAACCCGGCTTACGACGGACAGTTTCACCGTGGCTGCAGACTTGAAGAACTCGCTGTGCAGCTTGATGGGGATTTCTCGAATCTCCTGCCGGGAGAAGAGCATGTCTTCTATATCGCGGCGACGAGCCTGCTCGGGATCGGTACTCCCCTTGGGCGCATAGTAGCCCTGGCGCGCAGTGACCTTGAGATCGGGTTCGGTCAGGGTCACTTTCAGGGTGTGGTACTTACCGTCGTGCTTCAGGGCTTGTGGGGAGAAGGCCAGGATGTACGTGTATTCGGGCGGTGCTGCCAGTTGGCGCATGCCCCCGCCAAGATCGTTGGTGTTGTGGACAAAAGTGCCTCCGGTTGCGTTGGCCAGCGCTTGCAAGGCGTCCGCCCTGAGGCGGTCACTCTGGCGCTGATAATCGAGCAAACCGAAACTTACAGGGCCTGAATAGTCGGCTTTGAGTGCGCTGTCGACGTAAAGCCCACGCGCATCCAGCGCGTTGATGGTGACTTTGGAGCGGATGGCACGGTCCATCACCTCGACTGAATCAAAATGGCGATCGCCTAACAGAAATCCCGGCGAGACCAGAAGCACTGTACGTTGCCCCGGCAACGACGACATTCGCCTGATCACGTCCTGCAGCAACAGCAATGCAGTGCGTAGCTCATAACCCCGGCTTGAAGTTCCGACATGGCTGCTGCTCGTGCAAGTTCGTCATCCTGTTTGCCTGGTGGCGTGTGCATACATCGATGCAAATCGTCGACCACTACTGCGAGCGCACGCTGATCGTTCTTATTTATGATCAGATCCGCAAGGTAGTAGTTCAAATACGGGCACTGCGAGCCGACGTTTGCTCGAGCAGGGCTGCGATGCTGCACCCGAGACAGGGCGTGACGCAGCCTTTCGCGATCATCGGTAAAGTCGAGCGTTGTCGCGCCCGATGTAGAAAACATCGCTACACGAGTGGTCGTTAAGGCAGCTTCGACCAGATATCTTTCGGCAGCTTGTTTGGCCCGGATCAGGTCTTCCTCGTTCGTGTTGATATCGTCTATTACAATCGCGACATATCGGTCGGGTAACGCCGGGTTGAATGTTGCCTCTCCGAATTGAGGAGTCATGGATCCTTCGGCTTGTTTCGTCCCGGCGGCTCGCTCCGGCTCCTGTGCGGCAGTTTCTTCCACGGAAAAGCGACTGATGTTCTGCAGCTTTCCTTCATCGAAGATACGGAACTGCTCCCGGCGCAGATTGCGAACGGGACGGCCGTGTGTATCCCGTACGACTACCCGCGCGGTCACGAGATTGACGTCAACTTTGAACGTAGAAATCACATCGTGCGACGTGATTTCGGGAGCACTTTTCTCGTCGACCGCCGTGGGAGTCACAGCGGGAGCCGATGATTGCTGGTCGGTGCCGGCGTGGATCGGCAATGCAACGGAGCAGAGGGCCGTCGACAAGAACAATGAAGTGAAGAAAATTCGATACAGTGCCGACGAGAGGTGCGACCCGCAGGTGCAGGCTTTCATTCGCATGTGGCGGCTCATGTTTTACGATGAACCGATCCTCCAGTGCACATCTATAGATCAGCGTAGCTGGACACCTTAGTCCCACTGAATGCAGTTGTCAATCGCACGATCTTGTTCCTGGTCGTGCGTCATGGCGGAGGGCAGGGCGCCATTCTGCACCCGGTACTAGGGTGATTGCCTCGCCGTACACCCGCTTAAACCCGAGTGCGTGGTTGTGGCGGGCGCAGCTAGACTCCGTCCAGAGATCCCTCTTATGCGAAACCTGTTCATCGCTGCTGCGCTGTTGGTGTGTCTTGCTGTGCCGACATGGGCGGGGAGCCTTCCTGACGCGCCCAGTTTCACGGCGGCATCATCGCAGATTCCGAACGCGATGGATGTCGCAAAAGACGAGGCACAGAACGTGCTGACGATTCAGCCTCCGCCGGAAGTGGTTGCGGCGCGTCAGGCGCTCAAAAGCATTCCGAGCGCAGTGGAGTTCGGCGTCAAGCCGGGCGAGCCCAAGCGCAAGGTCATGGACCGCAATTTCCTTCTGCTGGCCGGACTGACGTTCGCCCTCACGACGGCCGACATTGAACTAACACAGCATTGCCTGAAAGCGAAGACGTGCGTCGAGTTGAATCCAACGCTGCCGTTGTCTCGCTGGGGCATGTACGCGGTCAACACTCCGGTAAACCTCGCGGTGCTTTACCTCAGTTACAGGCGAAAGGCAGCGGGCAAGGGCGATTGGTGGATTGCGCCGGTGGTGGATATCGGCATTCACGGCGTAGGGATCGGGTCGAATGTTCGGTTTGCGTGGTAGGGGGCTGGTGCACTGTGTCGGTTGCAGGTAGGGATCCCTCGCTCCGCTCGGGATGACAAGTCCCACACGAGGTCTGGTGTTTGCCGAAGAAAAGGTTTCCCACGAAAAGCCGTCTCAAAATGAGTCGTGAAATTCCGGCGTCCAGTGATGTTGCTGCTTTACTTTGAGACGAAAGTGGAATAAGTATTCTCGCAAGCTTTTCAGTCGCGCCGTTTGCATGTGACCCGGGAGAGGGCAGAGCGATGAAGAATATCTACGACGTTCTGAAACAGAAAGAAGCGCAGATCGAACAACTTCAGAGGGAAATCGAGGCGCTGCGCATTGCTGCCAGATTGCTGGCGGAAGACGGGGATGTTCTTGAAGTGCCTCGCCCGGCGGGTCCGGTTGTCGCGGGAACGCCGCTGGCGTCGGTGTCGCGAATAACCGCGAGGGATAACGGGCACACTGGGTGGGATGCAAGCAGCAAACAGTTTCCATGAGGCCGCTGAGGCGCAGAGGTGAACGATGACTAGTTTGCCATCGATGGTGGGCGCGGTGCGTGCGACCGAACGACGTCGGCATCCGCGCTGCCGTGTGATCGAAAAGCAACTGGTCACGGTCGATTTGGGCCCACAGCAGCGAGGGCTTGTAGTGGACGTCAGCGTGGCGGGGATGGCGGTTCAGCCTTACTCGCCTATGGCGAAAGGTCAGGCCAGCACGATCAGGTTTGAAGTCCCGGGCGCACAAAAAGCGGTCGAGGCCGATGCCGTTGTAACCTGGGTAGGACCGTCGGGGCGTGTTGGCATGCGCTTCGACACGATCAGCGAGGCTGCAGAGGAAGCACTTCGAAATTGGGTTGCCGGCATGATGGCGCCTTCAGCCGCGCCCGCCAGCCCGGCAGGGTATTCCACCGCCGCATACCTCCCTCCTTCTTACTCGCCTTGGATCAAGGTGAGTGACCTGAGTGTCGCCAAGACTTCAATCGACGACGAAGACCTTGCGTCTCTCGATCTCGTGTCGGCTTTACGGCTAGTTGTGGAGCGGGCGCGAAGTGTTACCCGTGCAACTGGTGCAGCCATAGCGCTGGCCGATCATGCCGACATGGTTTGCCGAGCGCGGACGGGCATCGCACCGGAACTCGGTGCGCGGTTCAGCCCAGATAGCGGACTTTCCGGCGAGGTAGTACGAACCGGAATGGTCGTGCGATGTCCGGACACGAGCCTGGACCTGAGGGTGGACCGGATTGCCTGTGAACGCTTCAACATGCGCTCGACCGTCATCGTCCCGATACTGTCGGGGAACTCCGTAATCGGCGTGATTGAGGTGTTTTCGCCACGCGCGGACGCATTCGACCATCGTGACGTCCTGAACCTTAAGCGCCTGGCTGAACTCGTGGACGCGATGCTCGAAGCCGGGATGGACCGGGTAAGCTCGAAAGCGGGCGATCCGGTTACGGGCGAGACAATTGACTGGCAGACGGTTGATGCATCGCCGAGTGTTGAGAGCCAGCCAGAAATCGTTGTTGGTGATCCGCTGGCCGAACTGGACGAAGCGATCGGAACAGAAAGTCTGTTACAGCAACGTACGGCTGCGCAGGAAGTGCCGGGTTCGGATGATGTTCTGGATCCCTCGCTATTCTCAAACGTGGCGCCGGTTGAGTCGGGCAGCGTGCCGCCCCACGCAATTGAGTCACAACCCACAGAAGAACTTGACGACTTGTTCGAACGTCTTCGCGCTGAGACAGACACTGAAGATCGCCGGCGGCGCAAGAGACTTATTCTGTCGGTCATTTTGGTGATGTCACTGAGTGCTGGTGGCCTGGGGGTGGCACGCGCGTTAATGGAAAGCTCGGGGACGGCCAGCGCGAGCGCTGCTTCGCCCGTAAGTGCCGCTACGCAACGCGATCCGGAGTTGCAGCGCGCCAGCCTGGACCTGCCCGTGCGTTCCAATGCTCAGCGAATGATCGCCACGTCAACACCACAGGTCGCAAGCGCGAAGCCAAAGGGACACGCAGAACGTTGGACGTGGAAGGCAGCAACGGCACCAGGCACTGGATCTGACATGACGTTGGAGTCACAACAAGAATCCGTGTCGGCATCCGACGTCGTTGTCGCTACGCGCGGAGACGTGAAGATCATCACCGACATGCTCGAGAAATCGGCCGTGATACCCCGGGAACTGACCGCGAATGCTCCGGAGGACAAGGGCGTCGCTGTAGGAAAGCTGATTCATCGCGTCAACCCAATCTTTCCACCTGTCGCTAGCACTTCCGGCTTACAAGGTCAGGTTCGATTGAGGGTGGCCATCGATCAGAATGGCTCGGTCGAGAAGGCTCACCAGGTCAGCGGAAATGCCATGCTCGGAGCGGCGGCAATTCAAGCCGTCCAGCAATGGCGGTATGAACCCTCGAAGATCGATGGGAGCCCCGTCCCTATCGAAAAGACCATCATTATCGAGTTCGCGAATCCCGCACACAAATAACCGGCCGCGGTGCAAATAGAGACAGAGCGGCAACCCTTCTAACCCATCCCACCATCCTCAAGCATTCGCGTTTGGCAACTATTTACACAGACTTGCGTTCTGAGTAGCACGTACTGCGAACGTGCAGTTGCGTTTGATCGGGGGCGTGCAGCTCAGCCCTGGTGCAGAGTGGATGTGGGGCGCTCTTCCGGTGTGGGGCCGGATGACGCAATGACCAGCACGGGCCGTATCTGTAGTTGCAAGCAAAAACAAATAGGTGAAGCGATGACCGGAATCGTGAAGGTTCTCTTTGCGTTGGGCATGTTCCTGGTATGGTCGGCTGCTGCCCTGGCACAGTCAGCAGCGACAGCCGAACTGCACGTTAGCGTCAAGGATCCGAAGGGCGCCGTAGTGCGAGATGCCACCGTCGTCATACGCAACGAAGCACGCAACTTCGAGCGCGTGGTGACGCGGAATATCGATGGCGAATATATCTTTCCGCTTCTGCCGCCCGGCCGGTATGTTGTGACCGTGGAAGCTCCGGGCTTCGCCAAGGTACAGACGGGCGGTGTCGCGGTCACGGTGGGGCAGCGTGCCCTACTGCCAGTCGCGCTTCAAGTCGCTTCCGTGACGGAAGTTGTTGATGTGAGCAGCGAGCCTTCTCTGGTTGAAACGCAGATCACAGCTTCCACCAGCACCATCGACCAAGTACGCATCGATAACCTGCCGATCAATGGGCGCAACTACATCAATTTTGCGCTCACGAATTCCCAGATCACGCGTGATACGGCGCCGTCGATCGGAGCTGCACCGACTTCGGGCCTGAACTTTGCGGGCCAGCGCGCACGCTCGAATCTGGTGAATGTTGATGGTCTGGATGCTGTCGACAACTCTACCAATGGAATTCGCTCCACCGTATCTCAGGAAGCTGTGCAGGAATTCCAGATCATGACGAACAGCTACGCACCTGAGTACGGCAGGGCTTCTGGCGGGGTGGTGAACATCATCACGCGCTCGGGAACGAATGCGTGGCACGGAACACTGTTTGGTTACCTGCGAAACCGCAAGTTCCAGGCAGTGAACGCATTCAGCACGGTTGAGGATCCTGCTTACACGCGTGTGCAGGCCGGCGCGACTGTAGGCGGACCGATCGTGAAAGACCGTACGTTCTATTTCTTCTCTTACGAGACGACCCGGCGGCAGGAAACTGGCTTTTCTACGATTGGACAAAACAACTTCGACCTCGTGCCGTTCCCGACTCCTCTGGGAAATGCGTTACTTACGCAAGATCAGGTGAATTTTATCCAGCAGAATGCAACGAACCCTGCTGTAGCGCCGTTGATCCCGACCTACCTGCGACTAGCGGGAGCCGCCTCGTCGGTCGCGCTGACGGGTAATCTGCCGGGAGTTGGGCGGGCCTTTGTTCCGCTTGCTGCGGGGCAGGCACCGGTGCCACTGCCGCAGTCGTATGTGCCGTTGTTGTCGATTGTCGGGAACTATCCGGTGAAGGAAGTGACGAATGTTTATTCGCTGCGGCTGGACCAGAGAATAACGAACGCCCAGCAGTTGAACCTCCGGGTCGGCGTCAGTCCGAGTTATGCCACGGGGATACAGGTCAACGCGCAAGGGCCCCAGAACTTCGGGCAAAACTCATGGTCGGCGACATCTACACAGGACTTTCACGATTTCGGGGTCTATGCGCAGCACACCTGGACACTCGGAGCCAACAAGGTGAACGAGTTCAGGTTCCAGGGCTCGCGGCGCGGCCTGCTTTATAACTTCTCTGACGCTCCGGGCGGCAGCAATGTACGAGTGCAGATTGCAGGTTATGCGTTCGTCGGGCGCGAGCCGTTCTCGTTCGTGAGGCGAACCGAGAAGCGTTTCCAGTTCGCCGATAACCTGTCAATTACAAAAGGTCGCCATAACATCAAGTTTGGGGTGGACGTGAATTACCTGCCGCTAGAGGCAGACTTCACAGTCAACTTCGGCGGACTGTACAACTTCAGCTCAATCAACCTGCCTGCACCATTCACGGGCTTCCCTGCGCTCTCGCCCGTGCAGGCCTACGGCGTAGGCATTCCGAACAACTTCGTTCAGGGCATAGGCAATCCGCATGATGAGTTCAGTCAAAAAGCGATAGGAGCTTTCTGGCAGGATTCATGGCGCGTTACCCCGCGGCTCACGTTGAACTATGGTGTGCGTTACGACGTGGAGCTTACTCCGACGTTCAGACCGGTCAACGCCATCTCCGACGCAGCCGAGAGGGCGCTTGGAATCGTTCAAGGGATTCCGCGAGATTACAACAACTTCGCTCCGCGAGTCGGACTCGCCTACGACCCATGGGGCGACGGCAAGACGGTGATCCGCGCGGCTTACGGTCTGTTCTATGATCACCCACTGCTTGGGCTGGCTTTCGATTCCGACGTTGCGGACGGATCGCAGGCACCGCAGTTGATTCTGTTCGGGGGCTCTCCGAGCAGCGGATGCAGTTTGAACGCGACCAACGTGTTCCAGGGGACGCTGGCTTGCCCGCCTAATTTCGGGTACCTGCCTAACGAGCAGCGGTTCGACTCCTTCCTGCCCAACTCCATCTTCGTGAACCAGAATTACCTTCAGGCGGGCGTGCCGCTGGTATTGCAACCATTTGGTTTTCCGGTTGCGCGTGACTTCGTCTATGCCTATGCGAACCAGGCCAACCTCACGTTCCAACGCGATCTTGGGCACAACTACGCGCTGAGCCTCGAATACAACTTCAACGGTGGACGTCACCTGAATCGACCGATCAATGCGAACAACGTGCGTCCGGACTTGCTAGTTCAGAACTGGCAGGCGGCCGTTGCGGCTGGAGATCCGGGGGCGCTCGGCGGCGATCCACGCCTGGTAGGCTCAACCGGCGTGCCATGCGGTGTTGGACCGGCGGGACCGTGGGTTTCGTCGGCGCTGGTTAGCTTCTTTCGGCCGTCGGGAGTGAATCCCTCTTTCGTTCCTCTCCTTCAGCAAGCGCCGGGTGGCGCACAGTGTCTGCAACTGGCCAACTCGATTCTGGCTGCCGGTGGTCTCGGAATCGGGGCGAACGGTGGTCCTTGCAACCCGCTTGACCCCAGCTCTCCATTTGGCAACTGCGTGCCGATACCCTTCAGCGATATGCCGGCGAATTACTCGAACGGCAGTTCGGTTTACCACGGATTGAGCGTCAACCTGCGGAAGCGCTTCGCGACCAATTACGAGTTCCTGGCGTCGTACACGTGGTCACACGCAATCGACGATTCGACCGATCTTGAATCGCCACTACAACCGGCGAATAATCTCCGTCCGGACCTCGAGCGTTCCAATTCAACGTTCGATCAGCGACACCGGTTTATTTTCAGCAGCGTGATCACTACGGGGAGGCTGAGCGGCAACGGGTTCGTTTCGAAGCTGTTCAGTGACTGGACGTTTGCGCCGGTGATTGAAATCGGCAGTGGCCGTCCATTCAACATAATCGTCGGCGGCGATCGCAACTTCGACTTCTCGACCGGCACCGACCGTCCACTTGCGGTGGGGCCCGATACTCCGCGCAACGCATGCGGCGACGTGGCGGTCGCGTCGAGGTATTCGCCAACTGGATTCCTGCAGCCGCCGTGCTTCCGCAATGGAACGTTCCAAGGCACCATCGGACGCAATGCCGGTACGCGTCCGTACAACCTGTTCACAGACTTGCGGGTCTCGCGGACCATTCGAATCACAGAGCGCGTGGGTCTGGAAGCAATCGCCGATGCGTTCAACATTATCAACCGGTTCAACGTTGCTGATGTTAATCCGATCTGGACCGATGCCGGACGACCGACCGCCGCGTTCGATCCACGACAGTTCCAGTTCGCGCTGAAACTAACCTGGTAAGCGGGTCAGAGCGAAGAGATGGCGGCAGGTTTCTGGACCTGCCGCTTTCATTTCGCGGGTACTTCGATCTTGTGCGTCACGAGGAATTCTTCGTCAGCACCGTGCGGAGGTAGGGATCCCTCGCTGCGCTCGAGATGACAAGCGCGTTGCACCTGGTGAAGGCTTCATCACGCGAGTTCTTACATCTTCAGTTTCACCGGGGGCCTTGAAGGCTTCGATACTGTGGTCCCCTTGCTGACTGCCCGATGCTGCTGGCCCTTCGTGTCGAATGAGAGTGTACGCAAGAACCTGGGCACCTGTCGTGCACGCGTTACGCTCTCAAACCCGGACGCAAGCTTGATGAGCGTCGGCTCGCTGAAAGCCGTGCCCATGAACGTGATCCCGACCGGCACTCCGAAAACGAAGCCCATCGTCACATTAATCAGAGGGTAACCCGCCACTGCGGCCGGCGAGGAACTCCCAAACACGAAGTGGTCGCCGAGGATCAGGTCTGTCGGGAAAGGCGGCGAATCTGACGGCGCAACGATAGCGTCCAGGCCGTTCTGCCGGAGCAATTGGTCGATGCCTTGGGTGGCCCCGATCCGCCTGTTAGTCTCGAGCGCTTCACGATACGAGATACCAAGCGGCTGTTCCTTGGTCTCATCCGTGATGTCGAAGGTCTCGGCCAGTTCAAAGATCTCCTGCCCGAAGAACTTCATTTCTTCCTCGGCGTGCTCGATGTTGAAGGCGATAGCATCGGCGAGTGTGCCCTGGGCGATTGGCACCCCAACGCGATCTGCGAGATAGCGTTGCAAGTCGCGTTTGAAATCGAACAGCAACACCGTAAACTCGGCGGTCCCGGAATCGAGCTCGTCCTGATGCGGGAACTCGACCTCGACGGTTGTTGCGCCGGCGTCCTGTATGGCCTTGACCGCGTCCTCGAAGAGCACGGCGGTATCCGGCGTTGCATCGGCAACGCCCATGCGTGCCACACCGATTTTGGCGCCCGCGAGTCCGTTGCGGTCGAGGTTCCTGGCGTAGTCCACGTTCGAGAGGTCAGGTCGGGGTTCGCCAGACTTGCCCAGCGGACTTCTGCTTGTTGCCGGGTCACGCGGGTCAGGCGTGCGACTGATGATGACGTTCAGCACCGCCGCGGCATCGGCAACGGTACGGGTATGCGGACCGATCGTGTCCTGCGTGGAAGATATCGGTACGACGCCCGCCCGACTTACGAGGCCGACGGTGGGTTTAATCCCCACTACTCCGTTCATGCTCGCGGGACAGATGATGCTGCCATCGGTCTCGGTACCAATAGAGACAGCAGTGAAATTTGCCGAAGGGGCCGCGGCTGATCCGGAACTTGAACCACACGGGTTGCGGTCAATCGCGTACGGATTGTTGCATTGTCCGCCACGTGCCGACCAACCGCTAGTCGAGAAGAACGAACGGAAGTTAGCCCATTCGCTCAGGGTGGTCTTGCCAAGGATCACCGCTCCGGCCTGCCTCAGGTTTGCGGCTACAGTGGCGTCCCGCGGAGCGGGCTGCCCGACGAGCGCCAGCGATCCCGCGGCGGATTGCATGCGATCTGCGGTATCGATGTTGTCCTTCAGCAGGACGGGGATACCGTGCATGGGACCGCGTACCCTGCCAGCTCGGCGCTCGGCGTCGAGTTCGCGCGCGATTCCAGGTGCATCAGGATTGAGTTCGATGATCGAGTTGACGGTGGGACCGCGCTGGTCGAGCCGGTTGATGCGCTCCAGATAGTAATTGACCAGCGAAACGGAAGTGAGCCGACCTTCCGCCATCAGAGCCCGGAAATCGGCTATCGTGCGTTCGTTGAGCGAGGTTGGAACGGCACCGGTTCCCTCGGCGTGTAGATTCGGTACCGCAGTTACGGACGCTAGTGACGCGGCCGCGCCTGCCAGTGCACCTACTTGTATGAAGTTTCTGCGAGAGGCATCTTCTGGGCCGGGGCGCTCGTGTTTTTTGGCGCGAAAGGTGTCCAGCAGCCGATTGAGCCGCTGCAACTCTGGGGTTTTTCGGGGGGTCATAGAGGTCTCCTTTCGTCGAGCATGGGTGACTGGGGTCTTGCGACGAGATGGAGGAGTGATGGCGAATTAGGAGGTGTTCGCCTCACGCAGGGTTTTCCGCACAGCAAGAAATCTCGAATTGCGAGTAATGAAGTACTTACAGGCAAATTCCTCGATTAGCTCGTGACATCAAGATGGTTCGGAAAAGGACGACTTGAGAGATGAGTGGAGTAGCGGGTGAACACGAAAAGGCCACCTCGGGCAGGTGGCTTTGCCAAATGCGTTCGGGGAGGTGAACGGGGCGGACCCCATCAAGTTTGTTTCTGCTTCGAGCCAACTTCACCACGAATAATGCGCGGTGTAGGTTATCGTCTTTTCTCCGTTAGCGGCGATGGTGACGGGGAACTCAACCGTCTGGCTATCCGCTTTCTTGAACGCATCGGTGTTCGCGAGGACACTCCAGTTCAGCCAGCGGTAGAGATGCTCGACGACGCGAACCGTCACGGCTTCTTTCTTGTGGTTGCGGACTTTTATCTCGAAGGACTCGTCCAGTGTTCGTTTGGAACTGTCAACGTTGTACGCGGTTCGACGGCGCTCGCCTACGAGGTCGAAGGCATTTCCGGTGTAGACGCGGACTCTCTCACCTCGTGGCGTGTGATCGATGACGTTCTCGCCGGTGAACTCAACCTGACCATCATCGTTTCGCCGATAGAAGCGCAGGCGTCCCTTGGGCAACGGAATGCCGAGCTGGTTTGCCTCAGAATTCAGGAACTCCCGCATGACCCAGACCTTGGGGTTGGATTCGGTGCCATATGAGGCGTCACCGCGAATGTTCTCCCAGTTCCACCCGGAGTAGCGGTTGTAATCGATTTTGACTCCGTCGTACACGTAAATTCGCTTGGTGCGGACGGATGAGGCCCGAGTGAATTCAACCTGCTTTGTCTCGCGGTCATGCAAGGTGGTGGGCCGGGCGAGTGAATACAGGTGGTACTCGTCAAAGGCTTCTCGGTCACAGCCGCTCCGGGGCTTGTCATTTCCTGACGAAGACTCTTGAACGCCATGCCATCACGCATGTGTCCAGGCTGGATCTTACTGACGTCGCCTGCCATGAGCTTGATTCTCGCGTTTTCGAAGGTCTTGCCACTCTGGTTGTCGATGGTTATCCATCCGACGAGGTCAACCGAGTCGCCGGTCTCCGGGGCCACGACGTTGTAATCGGCTTCCCACGTCAGGCCTCCCGTTACGTAGGACAGTTCTGCCCGTACGGGACCGGCCTGCGGGCTGGACAACAGCCATTGAAGCGAGGGCTTCAGGATCGTGCCGTCGCCGAGAGAGGGGAATAGCGGAACGCCGGGCAATCCGAACCGGAGTCTGCCTTCGACCTCGATGATGGGCTGCTGCGAGCTTCCCCCAGCGTAGGCCATCTGCGTCTGATAGTACTGCTGACCGTAACGACGCAGCGCCCAGGAGTTATGGGGGGTGTAGCCGCTGCGAATGACCTTGCCCTTGACGACCTCGTGCTGATTGATCATGAATTCGATCGTCTTGCCCTCGAACAGCGAAAGCAACAGCGAGTCGGAAACCGGATCGGCACGATAGTTCTGTTCCAGTACGTCGATTGGGCGCTTGCCTGCAGGGTCGCGAAGGATGACCGAGTCCGGCTCCAAGTGCATAGTGATGTCGTTTACAACGACGTTGTTGATGCCGGCCGAAAGATCGAGAGGGATATCTTGACGCACCACCGCGAAGTTCTGGTTGTAGACGGTCAGTGAGGGAGTAGAGCCCTGGTCCGAAGCGGCACAAGCGACGGACAGTAGCAGCAGGAATGCCACGCAACGAAGCATGAGCGTCCTCCGTTCGAGTAGGAAATCACCAACTTACATGCGAAGAACGCTGCACGAAGTGTTTCTTGCAATACTTTTCCCGGCGACACTAGTGCTGAACTGCACGCATCTTGTTGGAGCGGGACCGCCGCAGCGGCAGCGCGAACAACAGCCGTGAGCTGGTCAGCATCTGCTTAGGAATGACTTGGAACGAGTTTGCCGTAGTGGAACAGCGGAACAGGGCGAATCATCCGGCGCGCCGCAGATTTCTGATGGGCTTGTCGTCGGTTGAAGACACCGTTTATGTCGGTCTGGGTGTACTGTTGTCGGTCACGGCTGTCGCCCTGCTTGTCAACGCACTTTATAGCTTGGTCAGTGCCGTGGCCCACCGCGCCCTGGACGAGCATATTGTCGGACTACTCGATCAGATGCTGCTGATCCTGCTTGTTGTCGAGTTGCTTTACACAGTGCAGGTATCGTTTCGCGAGCGTGGATTAGCCGCCGAGCCGTTCCTGGTCGTTGCACTCATCGCCGTGATTCGGCGCATCCTGGTACTCACCGCGGAGTTGCCCAAGCTGCCGCAGGGCGAAGAGATCGTGTTTCGGCGAGCGATACTCGAGCTCGGACTGCTCGCGGGAATGATACTGGTTCTGGTGACGTCATTTCTCCTTCTGCAAAAATACACAAAGCACCCCACGCCCCCTGAATAGGTTGGCGGACGTGGCGCGAAGTCACTTGCGCTTCTTTGATTCAGCCTGAAGCACCTGCAAGTTGTTGGTGACAGCGAAAACACCACCGACGAGATTGGCCCGCATTCCGGCCAGGTTCTTGTCTGTCTGATTGTCTACTACGCCCGTCAGAGTGACACGGCCGCCCCTCACAATGATGTGAATGGAAGGGACCGCGCCCCACGAATACCGACTCAGGCCGTCAAAACCGTAGATGGAACGGTACACGGCGGCACGTATCCTGTCATCACCGGGTGAGGGCGGCAGCACCTCGATGTTGTTCACGACATTCTCGACGCCTTCGATGCGCTTGACCACTTCCTCGGCGTCGGACTTCAACGTGGGGCGGACGACCTGCCCGATGAGCGTGACCGTATCGCCATTAACGCGATATGCAAGATTGTCGAACACACTGTAATACGGGAGCATCAGCAATTCGTGCAGGACTTCGCGTGATATGCGCGCCTCGGGGGCCGTGCCGCCGAGTTTCTGGCGGCTGCTCGGTAATGCCGTTGTCTCCTGCTGGTCCGACGCTTTTTGCTGAGCAGCCGATCCGGATGCGGGTGTTTGTGTCGATTGTTGTTGGGCGGTGTTCTCCGATTGTGCGAAACAGCAGGATGCCAGTAAAACGCAACACATAACGTAAGCAAGCTTCTGCATGGCGGTTGCTCCTTCGGCACAGATGATGCACGTAGCGAGTTGCCGTTTGCTTGCATCAGCGGCAGAAAGAGCGTTGTGCTTTCGCGAGGTGCGGAATGGGTCAGCCCTGTCAAGCGCAACCTCGTAACCTAACCATAAACATTTCTTATGAGTGCGGACCATGCTATAACCAAAGGATCGTTCCTGCCGGAGTTCGGGTGAGCATGGACCTTTTTCAACTGGAGACGTTTTTGGCTGTCGCGCATGAGGGTGGGTTCTCGCGTGCGGCCAAGAAGCTGTACCGTACGCAACCCGCAATAAGTCAGACCGTTCGCAAGTTGGAGATGGAACTGGGCGAAGCGCTGTTTGACCGATCGTCGCATGAAGGCGTTCTGACGGACGCGGGGCGCGTATTGGAGAGTTATGCGACCAAGCTGCTGAATATGCGCAGCGAAGCCGAAATCGCCTTGCATGATCTGCGGAAGCTTCAGTTTGGACAATTGAAGATTGCGGCCAACGAATTCACCTGCATGTATCTGCTACCGCTGGTGGATGAGTATCGACGCCTTTATCCGAAGATCAAGGTGACGGTGCAGCGTTCGCTGGCGAGTCGCATCGCGGACGAACTTATCCACCACAACGCGGAGATGGGCGTGCTGACGTTCAGGCCCGACGACCAGATGTTGAAATCCGTAGCTGTGTACAGGGACGATGTGGTGTTCGTCTTGCCGCCGGAGCATCCGCTGGCCGGCCAGCGGGACGTAACCTTGAAGCAGTTGAGCTCCGAGTGCTTCGTGGCGCACAACGTGCCATCACCATATCGGGCGAAGGTGATCGATACGTTCAAGAAGAAGCGGGTGCCGCTGCACATGGACGTCGAACTGCCCTCGATTGAGGCCATCAAGAAGTGCGTCGCACGGAAGAACGGAGTGGCGTTGCTGCCGGGAATTTGCGTGCAGGCCGAGGTTCAGCGGGGCGAACTCGCGGCGGTGCCGGTGCGCGAACTTCATTTTGAACGCAAGCTGAGACTTGTTTATAGAAGAGGGGCTAACCTGTCGCACGCCGCCCGAAACTTCCTGAAGGTTGCACAGGGCTTCGCAGAGCGCGTGGGGGATCCATACCTATACAAGGTGGAGTGAGACAGATCAGGCCTTGCGGCCTTGCAGAATGAGGGCGGGCCGGCTGCGATGTATGGCCGCCCTCCGTCCAGTCACACGAGCGTCGGTGCTCGAGCAGTTCCGTAAATCAATCCCAGCTCTTCACTTCGGCCCAGTTCTTCTGCAGATCGAACTTCAGGCGTCGGCAGATGAGGACGGGACGGTTTTCACGCGGATACGCGTAAGGGTGGTAAACATCGGCACCCACCTCTACCTGCTCAAAGTATTTCAACTCCTCCTCAAGGGTTGAACCGAGCACCAGCACAATCTCGCCTGTGTAGTTGCGAGGTCCCCACAGCCAGTAGTTCTGGTGGCCGCTGATGGCTTTGGGAAGGCCGTATCGTGGGCCGAAGAAGTCGATAGCCCCGGCTTGTGCAAACGTCTGGCCGAAAATCGCCGCTTTCGCGCGCTCTTCGGGAGTGAGCTTGTTGTAAGTGCGCGCGACAGCGTCGACCATCTCAGGCCAGCCGAAACTCCAGGTGTAGTAGTGCGGCATGGAGGCAGCCATGTGGCTTTTCTCACTTGCCTGAACCTGGAAGGGCAACTTTGCCTGATAACGCAGGAACGCTTCGGGCGAGAGAACGGGGATGCCGAGCGGTAGCAGCAGTGCCGTTGCGGTCAGCATAACCCCGATGTAGATGCCCATCAGAACCAGTCCAAGCCTTCGCTGCGCGCTACGGGACAGCAAGCCTTCGAGCGCGACGCCCCCGGCAGCAAAGAGCATCGGGTACGCCGGAGCGAGATAGTAGTCCTTGCCCTTCATCACGATGAGCACGGTGGCCGTGATGACGAAGGTCCAGCCGATGATGCGGAACCGCTTGCCTTGCCTTGAAAAGAACAGATAGATCAGGCCTGCCAACCAGATGGGGAAGGTCACCGGTGACATGACAACGATTTGCTGCACGATCCATTGCACGGGGCCGAGTTCGACGTCGCGGCCGCTGGCCCTGATGTTGCGCATTAGTTCAACAAAAGGCCAGTTGTGCTGGATGTTCCACACCAGATTCGGAAGAAAGATGAGGAAGGCGATTGTGCCGCCGATCCATATCCATTTGCTTGCGAGCGCCTTGCGTTCAGGCGTAAGCAGCACGCCAACGAGGACGCCAAGACCGAAAATGGCCATGGAGTACTTGGTCTGCATTCCGATGCCGGCCAGCACCCCAAACCACAGCCAGAGCTTCTGATTGCCCGTTTTTACGATTAGGATGATGAGCCAGGCGCACCCCATCCAGATCAGAGGCTCGAAGGTGTTCATGGTGAACAGGTGGTCGAGTGGCCAGTAGATCAGGCTGCAGAAGACACCGAGAGCAGCGAGCGTCATGCCGAAGCGTCGAGCGCCAAGCTCGCGGGCGATTATGCCGGTGAGCACGATCCTGGCGGCGCCCGAAATTGCCGGTAACAGGTGCAGCGCGAAGAGCGATTCTCCCAGGACGTGGCGCACGAACCAGGCAATCAGGGCAATTACTGGTGGCTGATCGACGTATCCCCAGTCAAGATGCTCGGCGCAGGCGAGGTAGTACATTTCGTCGCCGAAAAAGCCGTAGCGGTTGGCGGTGAGCAGATGCAGCAGGAGCTTGATTCCTGCAATGTAGAGCACGAACGCCATGCCCGTGCTGTACCACTTCTCGCCAATGGTCGAAGGCTCTGAGGCTTGTTGCACTGCGGGGCGCGTAGGATTCATGCGT
>Ga0196970_1001339_pt1 | contig 17352 bp, 16 predicted proteins | sample S1v_513CmetaG_FD_148672 | JGI IMG/M metagenome (GOLD analysis project Ga0196970, IMG submission 148672) | Soil microbial communities from Anza Borrego desert, Southern California, United States - S1+v_5-13C | ecosystem: Environmental > Terrestrial > Soil > Desert | place: USA: California...
GCGGACTTCGCGTCCAGCACGCAGCGCCTGTTCGAAGAGACCTACCTGGCCGCCGCCGACGTCACCGAGACGATCCTGCGCCGCTCCGAGCTGGCGACCGGGAACCTGTGCCTGTCCGGCGGCACCGCGCTGAACTGCCCGTCGAACTCCAAGATCTTCCGCGAAGGGCCGTTCGGGAACGTGTTCATCGAGCCGAGCTGCGACGACAGCGGCCTCGCCATCGGCAGCACGCTCTACGTCACCCACAACCTGTTCGACCGGCCGCGCGCCACGGCGGCGCAGCTGGCCTCGCCCTACCTCGGCCACGTCTACACGGGCGCGGAGATCGACGCGGCCATCGTACGGGCCGGTGAGCGGGTGCGCGCCACGCCCTGCGCCGACGCCGCGGATGCGGCGGGGCGCGACCTTGCCGAGAACCGGGTCATCGCCTGGTTCGAGGGCGGCAGCGAGAATGGCCCGCGCGCGCTCGGCCACCGGTCCCTGCTGGCCAACCCGGGCTTCGCCGACAACTGGGCGCGGGTCAACCACATCAAGGGGCGCGAGCTGTGGCGCCCCTTCGCCCCGGCGGTGCTGGAAGAGGATGCGGCCGACTGGTTCGAAGGCGCGCCGCTGCCGTCCCCCTACATGCTGTTCACCGCCCAGGTGCGCGGCGACCGGCTGCCGGCGATCACGCACGTGGACGGCTCCGCCCGCATCCAGACGGTCGGCGCCATGAACGGCGAGTTCCGCCGCGTGCTGGAGAGCTTCCGCGCCCAGAGCGGCCTGCCGGTGGTGATGAACACCTCGCTCAACGGCCCCGGCGAGCCCATCGTCGAGACGCCGGACGAGGCCCTGGCCTTCCTCGCCGCCACCGCCGCCGACGCCCTCTACATGGGCGGCTACCGCATCGAACGGGCCTGATGAGCGTGTCCGCCGTCGAACGTCCGGTGGTGCTCGGCGCCACCGGCGGCACAGGGTCGAGCCTGGTCCGCACGGCCCTTGCCACCGCCGGCGTCTATCTCGGCGATGTCCTGCCCGTCGATTACGACACCGAGGTCGGCCGCCCCCTGACCGGGGTGGAGGCCAACCGGCACGGCGACCACATGCCCTTCGCGGCGGTGCTGGGCCGCATCGTTCCGCCCATCCTGACGGCGGCGCGCACGCTGGACTACCGGCTGTCCGACCTGCCGCCCGCCCTGGCGCGCGACGCCCTGGCCGAGGTGCGGGAGGCGGTGGGGAAATTGAACGCCGGGCGGCCGGCGGGGGCCGCCGCGTGGGGCTGGAAGAACCCGCGCACGCTGTTCATCCTGCCCCTGCTGGCCGAGGTCCTGCCCGACCTGACCTACGTCCACGTCATCCGCGACGGGCGGACCGTCGCGATCTCCCCCAATCAGCTGCAGATGGAGCGGCACTACGCCGACCTCTTCGCCGACCGGCCGGGGCCGGACCGGGCGGTCGCCTCCATGCGCTTCTGGGCGGCGGTGAACGCGCAGGCGATGGCCTGCGGGCGGCGCCTGTTCGGCGACCGCTACCGGCTGTTCCGGCTGGAGGACGCCGGAAGCGACACCTTCCCGGCCCTGGTGCGCGACCTGCTGCCCGGCTGCCCGCCCGAGCGGCTGGCCGCCGCCCAGGCCCACCTGGCCCGGCCGCCCCGCCATGGCTGGGACGACCTGCCGCCGGGGCGCCGGGCCGAAATCGAGGCCGCCGGGGCCGAGGCCCTGTCCCGCTTCGGCTACTGACGCGGGCGGTTATCGGACCGGGGACGCCGCCGGGCGCGGCTCCTCCCGCGCCTGCCAGGTCTGCGGATCGACCCAGAACACCGGCAGCGACGGACGGCAGGTGACGAGGCGCCGCCCCTCGTCGCGGTTGATCGCCTCGGCCAGCCCGGACAGATCGGGGTGGCGGCCGTGCACGATGCGCACGCGGCCCTTGGCGACCTGCGCGGAGCTTTGCAGGTTGACGCGGAAATTGTAGAGGGCGGGCAGGGTCAGCAGGCGCGCCCCGCTGCGCCACAGCGCCTGCCGGAAGGCCGGCTGGTCGTGCACCTTCAGGCCGGCGGCGACGTGGGCGCGGAAACCCTCGGCCCACAGGCGCAGCAGCTCGTCGGCCGCCCCGCCCCGGCGGAAGGCGAGCACGCCCGTGTTGTATTCGGGAAAGGCGTCGGGCAGCGGCACATCCCCCTCCTCCCCCGCCACGGGGTGGGAGACCAGGGCCCATTCCTGCGCCGCCGCCACGTCGAAGCGGTCGAGCATGCCGAAGATCTCGCCCACCCCGTCCACCAGGACGGTGTCGCTGTCGAGGAACAGCGTCCGCCCGTAGGGCGAACGGGCCATCGTCTCGACCTTGCCGATGTAGGGGTTGGCGCCGGGCGCGGGGCCGGGCGTCGACACCACCGACACGCCCGGCCGGTGCAGCCGGGGGTCGTCGCCGGCGTCGGTGAAGACGGTGACCGGCGTGTCCGGCATCCAGCGGCGCACGGTGCCGATGGACAGCAGCGCCTCCTCGACGAAGCGGGCGCCGTGGACGATGTAGACGATCCCCTGATCCATACCTGACCCCTGCCGCACGGCTCCAATCGCGGGCGCGATCATGATGGCAGGGGGATTGCCGCGCAACGGGCTTGCTCGGCAGGACGCGCCTCGACAGGGGGAAAGGCGCCGGTATAGGGTCGCCCCTGCCTTGCGGCCATGGAAACGGCGCGATGATCAACGTCTACGTCAAATGCTTCAGCCGGGCGGCCTATCTGGACCGCTGCCTCTTCTCCATCGAGCGGACTCTGACCGGCTACGACCGGATCGTCCTGCTCAACGACGGGCTGCCGGACCGTTACCTGAGCCGCATCCTGGAACGCCATCCGGGCGTCGAGGTGCGCCAGTCGCTGAAGCTGACGGAGCCCCTGCCCCCGCCGTCCGCCCCATTGGAGGAGCGGATGCGCTTCGACCCCGCCCGCTTCTGGGTCGAGGAGATCGGCAAGGACGGGAACCCCTACATCGTCCTGCTGGAGGAGGACACCTGGCTGACCGGGCGGCTCAACCTGCCGCTCGCGGTGCGCAACATGGACGCCAACGACACGCTGGCGCTGCGCCTGTTCTGGAACGGCAATCCGGTCTTCTCCGGGGCGGCCGAGGTGTTCCTGTCCTCGCTGTTCGAGGACGGCAGCCGCATCGACTATTACGCCCCGGCGATCCGCTCGCCGGCCGACCTGTACAAGATCTTCTTCCTGGCGCACGGCATCTACCGGACCGACTACTGGCTGAACAGCTACGCGGGCATCCCGCGCTGGAACGAGGAGCGCTACGCCCTGGCCAAGGCGCGGGAGTACGTGAAGCGGCGGCACGACGCCGGGAAGAAGTCGCGCTTCGCCAAGACCGGGGAGGAGCTGATCCGCCACTGCGTCTCCTCGACCAGCCGCTCCGACAGCGGCGGCATCGGCGTCACCCGGAAGATCGACGCCGGCCTGTACAACGACGCCATGAACGAGGCCTGGCTCGCCGGCGGGCTCGACCCCATGGCCGGCTATCCGCAGGACTTCCCCGAGGCGGCGCTGCTCACCCTCTTCGAGCGGAGCCTGACGGCCGAGCAGGTCGCCGCATGGCGCCTGTGGAAGGCGGATTACCTCGGCATGTACCGGCGCATGGGCTGCGAGCTGGAGTGAAGCGCCGGGCCGGGGGCAAAGCCACGGGCAATCCAAAAAGGAATTAACCGGGTTGCCGCAACATGCTATCCAGACCCGCCCGGCCCGCCGAGGATCGCGGGCTGAGGACAGCGGGCCGAGGAAGGCGTCATGAGCAGTCTCGTCGAAACCATCACCGATAACGGCCGGATCCTCGCCTATGTGGTCCGGGCCGGGACCAGGGCGGAGCGGACCACCTTCGTGACCGGCCCCGACGCCCCGTTCCAGCTCGGCTTCATCGTCTACCCCAAGGGGGGCGAGGTCGCCCGCCACTTCCACAAGCCGGTCGAGCGCCACCTGACCAGCACGTCGGAGGCCATCCTCGTGCGCTCCGGCGCGTGCGAGGTCGATTTCTTCGACGACGCCCGCGCCCTGATCCGCACGGTCGCGCTCCAGGCCGGCGACTTGGTGATGACGCTGGCCGGCGGGCACGGCTACCGGATGACCGACGACTGCGTGCTGCTGGAGATCAAGCAAGGTCCCTATCCGGGCCTGGACGAGAAGGAGCGCTTCGCGTGATCCCCGTCAACGAGCCCGTGCTGGGGCCCCGCGAGATGGAGTGCGTCACCGACGCGCTGCGCTCGGGCTGGATTTCGTCGGCCGGTTCCTACATCGACGCCTTCGAGCGAAACTGGGCCGCCTATTGCGGCCGCCGCCACGGCGTCGCGGTCAGCAACGGCACGACCGCCCTGCAGGTCGCCGCCCGGGCTCTGGGCCTCGGGCCGGGCGACGAAGTGATCATGCCGACCTTCACCATCGTCTCCTGCGCGCTCGCCGTGGTGGAGACGGGCGCCGTGCCGGTCCTGGTGGACAGCGAGCCACGCACCTGGGGCATGGACGTCGCCAAGCTGGAGGCCCTGGTCACGCCGCGCACCAAGGCGATCATGGTGGTCCACATCTACGGCCATCCGGTCGACATGGACCCGGTGCTGGCGCTGGCGGAGCGGCACGGCCTCGCGGTGATCGAGGACGCCGCCGAGGTGCACGGCGCGGAATACCTGAGCGGGCGCGGCGGCCCGAACCCGGTCTGGCGGCGCTGCGGCGGCTTCGGCGACGTCAGCACCTTCAGCTTCTACGCCAACAAGATCGTCACCACCGGTGAAGGCGGCATGGTGCTGACCGACGACGATGCCGTCGCGGCCCGCCTGCGGTCCCTGCGCAACCTGTGCTTCCGCCCCGACCGGCGCTTCCTGCACGACGAGTTGGGCTACAACTACCGCCTGACCAACCTGCAGGCGGCCATCGGCGTCGCCCAGATCGAGCGCATCGGCGAGACCATCGCCGCCAAGCGCCGCATCGCCGCCCTGTACGACGAGCGCCTCGGCAACCTCCCCGGCCTGCAGCTGCCCGCGGCGGAGGAGTGGGTGCGCCACGTCTACTGGATGTACGGCCTCGTGCTGGACGAGTCCCTCGGCATCGACGCGGCCGACATGATGGCCCGGCTGAAGGCCAGGGGGGTGGAGGCCCGCCCCTTCTTCCTCGGCATGCACGAGCAGCCGGTGTTCCACGCGCGCGGCCTGTTCCGCGACGACCGCCACCCCGTGGCCGAACGCATCGCCCGGCAGGGCTTCTACCTGCCTTCGGGCGCCGGCCTGACCGAAGACCAGATCGACACCGTCGCCGAGGCGGTGCGGGAGAGCCTGCGATGACCGCCACGCCTTTCGGCACGGGCTATGCCCGGGCCTACGACGCGCTGTACGAGGCCAAGGACTACGGCGCGGAGTGCGACGTGCTGGAGCGGGTGTTCCGCGAACGCTCGCCCGTGCCGGTGAGGAGCGTGCTCGACCTCGGCTGCGGCACCGGCGGGCACGCCGTCCGGCTGGCCCAGCGGGGCTACGCGGTGACCGGCATCGACCGCTCCCCCGGCATGCTGGAGGCCGCGCGCGCCAAGGCCTCCGAGCTGGCCGGCTCCGGTTCGGCGACCTTCGCGCAAGGCGACGTGCGCAGCTTCGACCTCGGCGGCCAGACCTTCGACGCCGCCGCCATGCTGTTCGCGGTGCTGGGCTATCAGATCACCAACGAAGACGTGCTCTCCACGCTGAAGGCGGTGCGGCGCCACCTGAATCCCGGCGGGCTGTTCGTCTTCGACGTCTGGTACGGTCCCGGCGTGCTGACCGACCCGCCGGGCGAGCGCATCAAGGAAGTGCCGACCGCCGAGGGCAGCATCCTGCGCGTCGCCCGCGGCGACCTGGACGTCGGCCGGCACACCTGCACGGTCAGCTACGACCTGCTCCACATCGCCGGCGGCCGCGTCGTCGAGCGGACCCGCGAGGCGCACCCGATGCGCTACTTCTTCCCGCGGGAGTTGGAGCTGTTCCTGTCCGTGTCCGGCTTCAGGCTGGAGCGCATCGGCTGCTTCGAGGACATCGACCGCGATCCGGGTGCCCGGACCTGGAACATCTGGGTGGTCGCCAGGGCAGTTTAGCACCACTCTGCCACCCTCTTCTTGCCACCCTCTTCTGCTGAGAAGGGCTTTCCGGCTGCAGGTAGCTCCTTGCGGGCCCGTGGGCGCAGGACGCCAAGAGCGTCCGTGGACGGAGCGTGGTTGGGGTGAAGGGGCGTACCGTCCGGCAGGACGGGAAAGAGCTTGAATCGCGATTTCGCCCGCGGCTGTCAGCCAATACTTAGGCATTCACCTGCCGCCGCAGCCTGTTGGAGGCGGTGGCGAATTTTTGCGCTTGGCTTTTCGGATTGAAGCCGTGAGGTACTTTTGATAGGTTGGGTTGCTCTTTGCAAGGAACGGTAACAAAGGCTCTGCGCTCAGGGTTGTCTATGCTATGGAATTCTGGTGATTTCCTTGAGGAGTATCGAAGCGTCTTTGTCCGATATGGGGCAAGGATGTATTCAAAACTGCATCGTCGATCTTGTCGAGGTGGTGGAATATGAGTTACATTAATGAGAAGTTTTCTGAAGCGGTGAAAAATCACACCGCCGGGCGACTTAGTGAAGCGGAAAGCATTTACCGCTACTTGGTTGAAATTAATCCAAAGTTCTATCCGGCCTTAGTTAATCTCGCAGAAATTCGAATCGCTCAGAATGACTTGGTTGAAGGGATTTCTTTTTATAGAAAAGCTGTAAAAATTTTGCTCAGTCATACGGATATGGCGAAGAGGGCGGGCGTCGCAAGCCAGCAATATTCATCTTCTCAACTTCCTATGACGGAAGAAAATGCTTCGCCAACGCCTCCTTCACTGGATAAAGTTCCTGACTTTATCTATTCCGAGAAGCCGAGCCGCGTATCTTCTGTTGAAGAGTGGGAGAAAATAAAGTTTGCCCCTCCAGTCGCTGTCGGTGTGGAGTTGCTCTCGAATTGCAACCGAAAGTGCTCTTATTGCCCTCAATCAAAATTCGACCGTAACGGTGGGCGCCTTACGGATGAGATTTTTATTAGCTTTGTTGATCAGCTGCGGGATTGGGGGTTCTCTGGAGTCTTTGAGCCAGGTTGGCTGAATGAGCCTCTTGTAGACAAGCGCTTTATGTGCCTGATGCAGTATGCTCGCGCTCAACTCCCAAATGCTCGATTCCATTTGCCAACGAATGGGGATCTCCTGTCGGCGGATTACGCGAAGGAGATGCTGGACACTTGCTTTGACACGATTAGAATCACTCAGCACGATAAAGAATTTTCTCGTGAAGAAGAGCTGGCTTCTTTTTTGAGGCGTTATCCAGAATATTCGAGCAGGCTGACAATTTTGCGGCCCGGTTGGGAGCCTCTGGCGTGGGGCGATGTTGTGGATGGGCATCCCCGGGGCATGTACATGGATGGATGTGTCTGGGCCCGTAAGCTTATCGTAAATGCATGGGGAGACACTGGGCGGTGTTGTGTCGACGTCCATGCCAAGGAGGGGGCCGGAAACATTAGTGAACTTCCTCTGAAAGAAATATGGCGCCGTTCGGAGCCTATGCGCCGTGCGTTGTTTCTTGGTCAACATATTCAACAGGACAATGGGTGCCGGGCATGTGTGGGGCTTCCTCCACTTGAAAAGACGAGCACCTAGTGCACTGACACAGACAGAGGATTCACAGCAGGCCGCCACTGTGCGATTCTGGCCTCATGGCCCAGACCGTCAGCGTCATCGTTGGACCGGAGGACCGCGCGCGTTTGGCCGCGATCCTCGGCGACCGCAACCGCCCGCAGAAGCATGTTCAGCGGGCCAACATCATCCTGCTGTCGGCCGAGCGCCTACCCGTTCTGGAGGTGGCCCGCCAAGCCGGTGTCAGCCGCCCGGCGGTGTGGCGTTGGCAGGTGCGCTACGCCGAACAGGGCGTCGAGGGACTGCTGCGCGACAAGACGCGCAAACCCGGCCGGGCGCCACTGCCCACCGCGACGGTGGCCAAGGTGCTGGCGCTGACCTGCTCGCAACCACCCGGCGCCGTCACCCACTGGACGGGGCGGGCGGTGGCCGAGGCGGTCGGCATCAGCCTGCGCGCCGTGCAGCGCATCTGGGAGGCCAACCGCCTGCAGCCCCATCGCCTGCGCACCTTCAAACGGTCCACCGATCCGGCGTTCGCCGCCAAGGTCGAGGACATCGTCGGCCTCTACATGGACCCGCCGTGCCATGCGGTGGTGCTGTCCATCGACGAGAAGAGCCAGATCCAGGCGCTCGACCGCACCCAGCCCGGCTTGCCGCTGAAACCCGGCAAGTGCGGGACGATGACGCACGACTACAAGCGCAACGGCACCACCACGTTGTTCGCCGCGCTGAACACGCTGGACGGCACCGTGGTCGGGCGCTGCCTGCCCAAGCACACCCACAAGGAGTTCATCAAATTCCTGAATGCCGTGGAGCGCGCCGTTCCGGCGGGCAAGGTGATCCATGCCATCGTCGATAACTACGCCACCCACAAGCATCCCAAAGTGCTGGAGTGGCTGGCCGATCACCCGCGCTGGGTTTTCCACTTCACGCCCACCTCGGCCTCTTGGATCAATGCCGTCGAGGGCTTCCTCTCGATCATCACCCGCCGACGCATTCGGCGCGGCGTGTTCAAATCCGTGGCCGACCTCCAGGACGCCATCGCCCGCTACATCCGCGAGCACAACAAGGCGTCCAAGCCCTTCGTCTGGACCAAGCCCGCCGACACCATCCTCGCCAAGATCGCCCGGCTCCCTGCACCTTCTGAATGAGTCAGTGCACTAGGGCACGGCAGGGAACTACCTTCTCATTCATCATCCCAGTCCGTTCGCGGCGAGAGCGTGTAGTTCCACGCTGGGCAGACGGTGTGCGGCGCCAAGCGGAGGCGGCGCATCTCGGCATCGGAGACGCGCTCACCGGTCTCATTGCCGCCGCGCTTGAGCAGAGCGGTCACGCGCAGCCCGGCGGCGGTGACGGTGCCGGCGATGTAGCGCACAACGGTCTCGAAGGTGCGTAACGGCACCCCGGCCCAGTTCACGCTGATCGCGCTGAAGAGCCGATGCTCGATGGGGTTCCACTTCGAGCAGCCAGTGGGATAGTGGCACACCGTGACCGCCAACCCACAGGGATCGCAGAGCTGTTCCTGGAGTTGCGCTTTCCAAACGCGCGAGCGGCAGCTGTTCGAGCTGCCGGCGTCGGCCAGGATGAGCAGGCGCTCGGCCTCCGGGAAGCGGCGGTAGCCCTCATGGGCCCACCAGTCACAGATCGCCTCAACGGCAAAGCGCGGTGTGTCGAAGCAGTCACCGATGCACACGAACCCGCGATTGCTCGTCAGATCGTAAATGCCATAGGGGATCGCTTGGCCAACAGCGTCCTGCGGCCAGTCGTGCACCAGCACGGCTTCGGCCGTCCGGCACCACGTGCGGCCGGCGTTCTTGTAATTACCGACCAGCTCCTTTTTTTTTCGTATCGACGCTGATGATGGGATCGCCTGTGGCCTGGAACTGTGCCCGTTGCTTGGCAATGTGGCGGAACTGCGCGTCGCGTTCTGGGGGCGAGCTGCGAGCCTCCGTGCGCCGGGCATTGACCTTGGGCGAATAGCCGAACTGGCGCAGCAGGCGCGCCACCGTTGGACGGCTCGCCGGGTGCCCGGCGGCGCCCAAGGCGGTGCTCAGCTGATGCAGCGAACTGCGCGTGCCCTTGGCACGCCGGCCCATCGGATCGCCGGCGGTCTCAGGGGCGAGCAACGCCTCCAGAGTGGGAAGAAGCTCCGGGTCCTGGGCCTCGCGCGGGGGACGGCCGCCACCCGGGGCGCGGACGCGCTCAGCCGGGCGCTCGGCCAAGCCGGCCTCGAGTTCGCGGCGGCCGCGCTGGATGGTGCGGCGGCTCAGGCCGGTGATCTGCGCCAGCAACGTCTCCCCGCCCCAGCCAACACGCCGCGCCTCGAGGGCCACGAACCAGCGGCGCTGCTGCTCATCAAGCCGGCTGATGAGAAGGTTGATCTGCTGATGCAGCACCTGATCCGGGTGCGGCTCATCGGCCCGGCAGCGCGGGCACGTACACGAGTGGACGACGGAAGAGGACATTGGTCGCTCCGCTCACAAGGGATGCGGTGCCTGGGCAATCCTCCAACCAACAACCTGAATACGTAGTTCCCTGCTGTGCCCTAACAGGATGCGGAAAAAAAGTCTGTGCACGGTTGGCCGGTCGTGATTCTCTGCGGTAGCGGAGGAAGTGGCCGGCGAGGGAAGATGCGCGGATCGGACGAACGCAGCGAAGGTCTGTTCAGCTACGTGAGCTGCGAGGCGCGGGTTCCGGCGAACCATCCGTTGCGGCCGATCCGGGCCATCGTGGACGAGGCGCTGGAAATCATGTCGCCGGCCTTCGAGGGGTGTACTCCAAGATTGGCCGGCCGTTGATCCCGCCGGAAAAGCTGCTGCGGGCGCTGCTGCTCCAGGCGTTCTACTCGATCCGCTCGGAGCGCCAGCTGATGGAGCAGCTCGACTACAACCTGCTGTTCCGCTGGTTCGTGGGCCTGTCGATGGACGCCCCGGTGTGAATCGCGGTAGGGGCGCTCAGCAATGGGCGTCCCTACCGCGATTGACCAGTGGCTGGGCCATGGCAAAGTCGCCCGGACTTAGGCCTTGAAGCTTGGGATCAGAGACCCCTGACCATTGACGATGGCCGTCTTGTGGCGGTAGTTGCCGGCAATTTCGTTCGGCAATTCTAGCAGGGGCACGCGCGCCATGATCAGGTTGGCGATGAATCGGTCCCAGTAGGCCGATTCCCGACGGGCCAGGAAATAGGTCGAATACTCGTCGTTGGTGATGCCCTTCAGCTCGTATTCGCTCTGCTTCACGAACTCGGTGACCGCACCGATCACGCCGTACATATGCTTGCGCGGCAGGGTGTGGCTGCAGAAGTCGTGGCCGACCAGCATGCCCGACGGCTTCACTTTCCTGGCGAAGATCTGCAGATCGATCAGCACGGAATTGAAGCCGTGGTCGGCATCGACGTAGACGAAGTCGAAGTAGTGGTCGGGGAAGCGCTCGACCGCCTGGGTCGACAGCTCCCGGTGGATGTGGACGCGCTGGTCACCGGCGAAGGCGGCCACGACGGACTGGTAGCGCTGCTCCTGCTCCGCGTTGTTCGCGTTGTTGGGATCGTAGCGATAGTCGCCGTTGAGTTCCGCCCACGGATCGATCAGGTGCATCTCCCTGGGGGCGACCTTCTCGCGCACCGTCTTGGCGAACGTCCCCTGCTTCACACCGATCTCCGCGTACACTCCTCCCTTGGGCATGAAGGCCATGCTGGTGTGGCGTTCGGCGCCGATGAAGAACATGCTCAGCCTCATTCGAGAAGTGAAAATGGAATGCGGAAGCCCGCGTGCGAATTGACGGCCCCGATTTTCTAGAGAAGCGGCGGTTTGGATGCAACATTCCTCTGCCGCCGTCTTCAGATGCCACGGGCCGTTTCCTTTGCCAGGAATGCCTTCATCCAGCGGGCCGTGCGATCGAGCGCATCCGGCATGGCGTAGGTCGGCCGCCAGCCGAGCAGGGCGCCGGCCCGGCTCACGTCGAGCACGCTGGCCGGGACGTCGACCGGGCGTGACGGGCGGCGGAGACAGGTGATCGGCTGTCCGACGACCGCTTCAACCAGGCAGATCATCTCGTTGACGTCGATGCCCGTGCCGCTGCCGATGTTGAAGACGCGTTCGGGAAGGCGGGGATGGGCCGCCGCAAGCAAGGCGTTGGTGACGTCGCCCACATAGACGTAATCGCGGATCGTCGTTCCATCGCCCCACATTTCGAAGCGGCGCCCGGTAAAGGCGCAGATCAGCAGGGTGGCAACCAACCCCTGGCCCTGGCGGGCCGTCTGGTATTCGCCGAAGGGGTTGCTGACCCGCAGGATCGTGTAGTCGATGCCGTACTGGTGCCGGTACAGGTTCAGATACTTCTCGATGGCCAGGCGCGACACCCCGTACGCCGTGATCGGGTCCGTCGGCATGTTCTCCTGGATCGGAAGCCGGTCGGTGATGCCGTACACGGTGCCGCCGGAGGACACGAAGACGATCTTGCCGATGCCGCCGCCGCGGGCCGCCTCCAGCATCCTCACCGTGTTCTCGACGCTGCGGCGGAGGTCGCCCACCTTGTCGGCGTCGGCCTTGCCGGGAACGCTCCCTCCCATCAGGTGGTACACGACGTCGCAGCCGTCGATGCAGCGCCACAGTGCCTCGGTGTCGTCGAATTCGCCGGTCGTCCAGGCAACACCCGGCACGGTTTCCGGGAAGGTCGGCGGATGGCCGAAAGCCCGCAGGTCGGCCCCCTGATCGCGCAGGCGGAGGATGAGGTTCGTGCCGATGAACCCGCCGCCCCCGAGGACACAGAATTTTTGCATGGCGCGCTTCCGGTTCCGGCCAGACCTAGGCCAGCCTGCGCTCGAAATTGTTCTGCACGAAGAAATGACGGCGCATGGCGGGGGTGAGCCGCACCCCGTTGTGCACGGCATAGCCGTAATCCGTCGCCTCGGCGGCAGGAGCCTCGGCAAGGAGACCGCGGTAATGCGCGAGCACCTCCCGCAGGACCGGGCGGTTCTCGACCGTGAAGCGGTCCGTGTGCTTGGTGAAGACCTCCGGCGCCTTCTCGTCGTAGCCGCTGAGATGGAAGAACACCGCCGGCTCGCCGTTGGCCAGGAAGCGGCCATCCTCGCAGACCAGATCCCGCTCGTGCAGGTTCCAATAGGCGAGGTTGTAGCCGGGATGGGTCAGGGCATGGAAACCGTCGCCGGCAAACTGGGCGGCCAGCGGCAGAAGCTTCTGATCGCAGAACATGTGGCGCTCGGGCCAGGCGAAGCCCTTGACCCGCAAGCGGGCGATCAGCCAGTTCATGATCTCGAGCGCCCGCGGGCTGTTGCGCACCCCCCAGAAGCCACCGTTGTAGACGCCGTAATCAGCGATCTCCAGATCGTCCGGCAATTTCCCGTCGAGCGGAAGGGGTTTGGTGGTGTGCGGCGTGAGCAGCAGATCGTAACGGTCGAGGAGGTCCTCCGCCACGTCAAAGCGGCCGGCCACAAAGGCGTCGGCATCGACGTAAATAACCTTCCGCGCCCCGCCATCTACCAACAGGTGCCGGATGAGCGACGGCTTGAGCGCGCAGATCAGTTCCATGGCGTCGTAGTAGAGGCGCATCACCTCGATCGCATGGACCGGCACCTCATCGATGGAAACGATGGTAAAGGGCAGGTAGGCGCGTTCCGGAATGTCGTCGGTCTTCCGCACGTCGACGACCAGGGCGTGGAACTCCGCATCGGGATGGAAACGACGCAGCGAAGCGTAGAAGGCGGCGGCACGGCGCAGATAGGAACGGCTGATCACCGTGCAGTAAACCGTCTTGTCCACCGTCATTCCAATCGTCATCCTGTGTAGAAGGAGCCGGCCGCCGGATTGCGATCACCCCGCCTGGGGCAGGCGCTCCAGCTGTTGACGCGCCTCTTGGTGTCGGGGATTGGCGGCGAGCAGCTCCTGCCACACGCGGCGCGCGTTGCGGACCTGCCCCAGCTTCGAACAGGCCAGGGCAAAATTGAAGCGGGCCTGATGGTCTTCGCGATCGATCATCAAGATACGCCCGAACGCATCGGCCGCCTCGTCCCAGCGTTCGAGCCGCTTCATGCACACGGCGTAGTTGTTGAGCACGCCCTTATGGTTCGGAACCCATTCCAGAACCTCACCCCAAGCGGCGGCCGCGCCGGCGACGTCTCCGGCGTTGTAGAGCGCCAAACCGCGGTTCATCAGCTCCCCAACCCGCGATGCGAGCCCATCTTCGGCCGGATCCGCGTCGTTCGGCGCTGAGACCGTCGGCGGCGCGCCGACCTTCTGCCAGTCGGCGAGGAGATCGATGCGCTCCAGATCATCGCAGAACGCAGCGAAGCGCTTCAGATCGTCCGGCACGTCACGGCCGTCCCAGGGGTGCGGTATGTACATCATATCGTCGGAGAGCCCGACGCGCTTCTTGTTGTTGCGGATCTGGATGCCGAGCGATTCGATGGTGAAAGGCTTCAGGACGAAGACACCGTACGCGTAGCGCCGGGCCCGCTCCATCTGCTCCGCGGTCAGGGGCGGCAGATCCGGCAGACGCTGAAGCAGAGCCCGATACTCTTCCTGGGTGGTCGGGTCCTGTGTGAAGCCGTTGCCTTCGTAGCGACCGGTCCCGCCCAGAATCACCGTTTTGCCAAGCGCGGCCATCTCCAGCCCCGCGGTTCCACGCACGGTGACGCCGTAATCGGCCAGCTGCATCCAGGTCAGCGGGCTGATGGAAGAGTCCGCGGGGACGATGTGAACGTGCGGCGGGAGGGTGCCGAAATGCTCTTCGATCAGCCGCTCTTCCTCGTAGCGCCCACCAAGCAGGGTGTTGAGTTCGCCGCGCCAGATGTTGGACGGGTGGACCTTGATGAACCACTCGAGCCGGTCGTTGGCGATCGCCTCCCGAACCGTCTCAATGAGCCACGTGGCGTAATCCTTGAATAGGTCCGTCCCGTGGAAGAAGATCATGTCGTACAGGATGTGGCTGTAGACCACGGCGATCTTGCGACCCGGCGGCACGCCCAGGCTGGCGCGGGCTTCCTCGACGGCCATGCGCTTTGCCTTGGGGTGGTTGCGCATAGCGCGCAGCCACTTGTCGCCATAGCGGTCGGCAAAATTTCCCATCAGGTCGGTTTCCACCCGCGCCGCATCGGGAATGCGCAGGATCTCGTCCAGCGTTTCGGACGACAGACCGGCGTGGTGCAGGCGGTCGTAACGCCGGTTGCGCCGTTGAATGATGAAGGCATCGTCCCGGACCGTTCCAGCAAAGCGAATCACATCCAAGCCGCGGTTCAGCGCCGTGTAATAAAAAGAACCGAACTCCTCAAAGAATGTCTCAGTGAACCACAGTTGCCGTACCGAATAACGTTCCATGACCTGCTCGGCGGCAGGCATTGCGTGCCATACGGTAATCAGCCAACGCCGAACACCGGCCAGGAATTCGGGATCATTGACGTTGATTACCCCTGATCCCTTGTAACGCGCGTGCGTGGACATGGCGATCTCTCCGATCGGCATGTCCTTGTAAACGAGTGACTTGAGTTGATCGTAGGTCGTTGCAGCCAGGATCTGCTCCCGCAGATCGGCCGGCAGCTCACGTGGGATCTCCGCCATTAGATCTTCGAGGAAGATCGGCGTAATCGACATCAGCCGGAAGTAGCGGTTGAGATGCTCCTGCGCATGCGTCGTCAGGACCGCCACGCGGTATCCCTGCAGCCGGGCGCTCGTGCTCAGAAAGGTCCAAATCTGAGCCCACAGGACGTTCATACCGCGACCGGAGACGATAAGCAGCGTCTTGCGATCATCCTGCGGAAGCTGGCTGACCAGCTCCCGATAGGGCTCCAAGCGCTTGCGATAGAGGCGATACTCGCTGTCCATGTCGTTCCGCTTTTCCCGACCCGGCTGAATGGCGCACGGCTTCCGTACAGTGCTCACATTGGCGCGTTTTAGAGCCAAACAGCTTGCCTCTGCAACGGCTTTCCCGGGCGGCCAAGCGATGTCATTGAGGTAATTGCTTGTATGGGGCGTTAGGTGCTGTCAAGCCGGCTATCGGCATCTCTTTCCTCCCGTTCTCCATCGGCTCCGCCGCTGCGTTGTCGGGGTGGTGGCCGGGTCAAGGGCGCGCGGAAATATCACCGCTACCGTGGAATTCGATGAAAAGATCGATGATCAGATCTACGATCCACCGTGCCACGTGGCGAGAATGATTGTCATCCGTGCCAAAGGTCGGGAATTCCGTATGGACGCCAAGCCAGCGGACGATTTCGAAAGATAGCCAATATCTGACGGATGGGTCGGTACTTACGACTTCATGGGCCGTGACCCTCATAACAGATTGCGAGATGCAATCCGCGGTTATGGCTAAGAGCACCTTCTGTAATCGGGCCGGTTCGGTCAAGCCCCTCGCCCCGGAATCTCGTCGCAGAGCTCATGCTTCTGTCCGTCGTCGGTATGGAGCCGCCACATGATGCGATCAGAGGAGCGGGCGAGCCGATCTAACAAGCGTGGTCCACGCAGCGCGTGCCCACCGACGCTCTTGCGGCTTTACCCGATCCCTCGTCCCTGCGGCGGGACCTCGTGTCCGGCCGGCGCTCAGCAGCGCCCCGGGCCGGCTCCTCACATAGCAACGGCCCGGGGCGCTGCGCTCCAGCGGAACGTCGTACCGTCAATCCACATGCGATGCAGCACGACCGCCAACTTGCGCGCCAGGGCCACCCAGGCCTTCTTCAGTCCCTGGCTGCTGGCCACCCGCAGCGCCCACGCCTTCAGCGCCGAGAAGCGTGTCGTGCGCGTCAGCAGCACGGTTGCCGCTTCGAACAGCGCCGTTCGGACCATCGCGTCACCGACTTTGCTGATCCGGCCGGTGCGATCCACCTCACTGGACTGGTACTTTTTCGGTGTCAGGCCGAAGTGGGCGCCGAGCATCTTGGACTTCGCGAAACGCGTGGGATCGCCCACGGCCGAGGTGAACGTGATCGCCACGACCGGGCCGACGCCGGGCACCGTCATCAGCCGCCGGCAGGTCTCGTCCGACCGCACCAGGCGCAGCAGCTCGCGATGCAGTTTGGCGAACTCGATGCGCAGTGCCTCCCGCGCCCGCAGCATCGGCTCGACCACGCGCTCCAGCGTCAGCTGACCATGGACCAGCTCCCGCACACGGGCGGCGAAGCCGGTCTTGCCCACCGTTCCAATCCTCAACCCGAAGCCACGCAGGATACCGCGTAGGCTGCTTTCCACATCGAGCAGCTTGCTCTGCAACTGCTTGCGAGCCGTCAACAAGGCTCGGACCTCCTGAGCCGGCAGCGCCTTGGCGTGCACCGGCCGGAACCAGCCCATGCGGATCAGCTGCGCAATGCCGCGGGCGTCGTTGCGGTCGGTTTTCACCGTCATGGCTGACAGCGCCGCCTTCACGTGGCGCGTCTCGATCAGGACGGCAGGAATGCCCGCCTTGACGAGCCCGGCGTGCAGCCATTGCGACAGCGGGCCGGCTTCCAGGCCAACACGGGTCAAGCTCACCTCAGCCGCCGTGAAGACCGCCACCAGTGCGTCGGGATCGCTGCTCACCTTGAGCTCGCGAACGATCCGGCCGCTGCCGTCCACCACGCAGACACTGCACTGGTCCAGAGACACGTCGATTCCGGCATAGTAGTCCATGGTTCCCCTCGCTTTGGCGCTCGGGGCTGACCCGCTCAGCCCCCGCTTTCTCCATCAGCGTGAGCGGCCGCCGCTTGTTCCTCAGCGGCAGAACCCAGGCCCGATTACCGCATCTA
>Ga0196970_1001340_pt1 | contig 17348 bp, 15 predicted proteins | sample S1v_513CmetaG_FD_148672 | JGI IMG/M metagenome (GOLD analysis project Ga0196970, IMG submission 148672) | Soil microbial communities from Anza Borrego desert, Southern California, United States - S1+v_5-13C | ecosystem: Environmental > Terrestrial > Soil > Desert | place: USA: California...
TGATACACTTGTGCTGGTCATTTTCTCAATCGAACAGGTCGCCGCGCGCCGCTCCGCCCGTACGGCACACATTCACAATTGCACGGTCCCGTATGAAATTCTGTTCCGAATGCGCGCACCCCGTTTCGCTGCAGGTCCCGCCGGACGACAACCGCCCGCGCTATGTGTGCACGCAATGCGGCACCATCCACTACCAGAACCCGAAGATGGTCATCGGTTCCATCCCTGTCTGGGAGCAGGATGGCGAAACCCGCATCCTCCTGTGCAGGCGCGCGATCGAGCCGCGCTACGGCTTCTGGACCCTGCCCGCCGGCTTCATGGAGAACGAGGAAACCACGACCGAAGCGGCGATGCGCGAAACCTTCGAGGAAGCGGGCGCGCGCGTCGAGCTGCATGAGCTCTTCTCCCTCCTCAATGTGCCGCAGGTGCACCAGGTGCACCTGTTCTATCGCGCCACGCTGCTTGATCTCGACTATCAGGCAGGCACGGAAAGCCTCGAAGTCGCGCTGTTCACGGAAGCGGAAATTCCGTGGAACGACATCGCCTTTCCGACGGTGGGCGTCACGCTCAAGTACTTCTTCGAAGACCTGGCGCGCATCCGCAGTTCCGGTGGCACTTATGCATTCCATTCCCGCGACGTGCGCAAGCCGATGCGGCAGCCCGGCTAGTTCCCCCGCAGCCTCCTCAGGGTGTGGAGAACGCTGAAGACCGATCGCGTCACCAGGCTTTTCTCCCGTTCGAGCAGCCAGACCTTGGTCTTGCGCGTGAGCACCCGCAAGCCTGTCTTCAACACCTCGTCGAAGTGGAGGAACAGGTGGCCGGACGAGCGGTAGATGTCGATACGGTCCATGTCGCGCCGCACGCCGAGCAGCCGGGTCTTGTATTCGTGGCGGCCGCCGCCCATGTGGAATTTTTTCGCGCCGCGCGAAATGCTTTCGCAGATGGTCGTGTAATAGCACAGCGTTCCGACCCAGTAGGCGTCATAGCGGGGATCGTGCCCGATCATGTGCGCGAGGTACTCGGAACCAACGCAATAACTGATCGTCCCCGCGCAAATCTGCCCGCCCACGCGCAGGACGGTCACCAAGCCGCATTCCTTGGCGAGGCTCACCACGCGCGCCACGTCGGCCTCGTCCAAACCGAACTTCATTTTCTTGGCCTCAATACGCGAGCGGCTCAGTGCGAGGATGTCGCGCACCTGCTGTTCGTCGATTTCTCCCGCAGTATGGAACTGCTGCTCGAATGATGGATGGTCGCGCTCCAGCCGGCGCCGGTAGCGCTTGACGTTCTCGCGCGTCGCCTTGCCCAGGCGAGCCGTATATTCCTCGGGGGTGGCCGGCAGTTCGATCTCCCAGTTTTCCTTCGCGTCGTAGCGCAGTAACGGGAAGGGAAGTCGAAGCGGGTCGCTCAGCACCCCCTTGAAACTGATGATGTGCACGTGATCCAAATGCGAAAACACATAGCGCGCGAAGCGTCCGATGTCTACGCCCGGGATGAAGCACATTTCGTTATAGACGTCGACACGACGGCCGTCGCACCGGAATACGAGCAATGTGACCGGCACCCCGTCCTGCCGGGCAACGTAGGTACTGACCCCGTCGCGCGGCCTGAAGGTCCTGAAAAAGGCCAGCGAAGAGTGGATGTGGCCGTACAGTCTCGCGAGCTCCGCTTCCGCGAATCCGGGTATCTCGTTCAGATAACAATGCTCGCTCACTTCTATGCGGCGCGCAGGCGCACCGGCTCCGATAGCCGATTCCATAAGTCTCCCGTCGATTAATGCATCCAGTCCCTACGCTGCCGGCAGTCAGAATGAAGGCTGCAAGCCTGCCTTTCCGCCCGGCCGGGACTGCGCCCTTTTCGGAATCGTCCGGGCCGGCGACTGCTGGCCCTCCTCCGGCCGCAGCAGGCCGGCCACGCCATCGAATCCGATGTTGAACAAGGCATCGACAGCCGACAGGCCGGCAACGAAATCCTGCCCTTCCGGCAGGTTCCGCTGCGGATAGGGCATGCACTTGAAGTCGTTGTAGACCAGGTCGATGCCGTGCTCGCCGAACACCCGCACATCGTTGTATGCCCGCGCGCCGGAGCCCGACAGGTAGCGCCGCGCACCCATGTGATCGGCAATACGGGCAATCCTTTCGCTCGGGGACGACACGGGCGTGGACGGTAGTTCGGATGCGTACCGCACCTGCGGCGCGATGCCCAGTCGTGCCGCAATGTCCAGGATCAGCGTGCCGTTGAGACGTGCGAGCGACTCGGCGCCGGCACGAAGCCTGCCTTCCAGGAATTCGAACACGCTGTCGAAGTGCGGCGATTTTCCGTAGGAGGCCTCGAAGGTCTTCAGGTGCCGGTCTATCCAGAAGCGGTCCGAAAACTCGAGGTCGTGGATCACCTGTTCCTCGACCGCGCGCTTGCGCACATTCTGCGTCAGCCAAAGCTGGGTCCTGCCCGGTCCCAGCACATGCACGCGGTGGGTATAGCCGCGGCGCGCAAACTGCACGGTATCGAGGAAGACGAAAATATCGGCGCGCGACATCTTGTGGAAGTAACCGAGCCAGGGCAGGTAGTTCGGCTGGTGCACCGCGAGCGTCACATCACCCATCGCAGTACCTCGAAGCACTCGGCGAAGCTGGCACCGATCTGCACGCCGCGCGTCTTTGCCTGTGCGGTGATGAATTCCGCCGACATGTACTGCTTTCCGGCCTGCGACTCGTAGGCCGTCAGGGCATGGCACTTCTTGTCGACATGGTGCCGCTCCAGCCTCACGAAGCAGGCAGTGTGGAAGCTAAGGTTGTTCCAGATGAGCTCGTACCCGAGGACCGTTGTCTGCTTGAATGCGCGCAGGCCCTCGCGTGCAACCACCTCGTGGTCCTGGTGGATGTCGCGCTGGCTTGGCAGCAGCACGAGGTCGTAATTGTTCTTTCGCAGGAGGATCATCTCGTCCAGCACCTGCTGGCGCACATACTCCAGTTCGCGCACCTTGTGCCCGTACACGTACAGGTTCTCCGGCCGGATCCCGAGGCGGGCCGTGGCCACCTTCACCTCGCGCACCAGGGTATCCGAGGAAAAACCGGGCGGGAGCGAGCCCTCCGCGGTTGAGAATGCGGCATAGCTGACGCGCGCGCCGCTCTCGATCAGGCGCACGACGGTTCCTCCCGCCCCCAGTTCCCCATCGTCGGTGTGGGGGGCGAGCACGAGCACGTTCTTAAATCCGAGAAACATAATCGCTCCACGTAATACGCTTCATCCACCGTAAAGTGTAGGGAACCGGCGATGAAAGAAAAAGTTGGAAATTTCGATCATTCCCCCCCATCGGAAGGGAATTTACGTGTTCTCGCACCCAACGCAGCGCGGAACAAATCACTTCACTGCATGTCCATCAAACGACTTCCACCGCACCGTTCATGCTCGCGACTGCAGAATTCAAACTCCTCGGCAGCAGCCTGTTCCTCGTTCCAGTCGCGCTCTGTCTCTCGGCCTGGATGTGGGCCGGAAATGCTCGGCGCATGGCCGCGACATGGACCCTGCTGTTCGTCGCCGGACTTGCCCTCGTCGCCGCGAGCAAGATGGCCTATATCGGCTGGGGCATGGCAATCGACACGATCCACTTTCACGGCATCAGCGGTCACGCCATGCGCAGCACCGCCGTGGCACCCGTTCTCTTCTACCTGCTGCTGCACAGTGCGCCCACCGGGCTGCGGATTGCAGGCATCCTGTGCGGGCTCGGCGCCGGGGCACTGATGGCCGTGGCCGTCAGCATCTACGACGAACACACCGCGTCTGAGGCAATGGCCGGCCTGCTCCTGGGCGCGGCGACCTGCCTCGGCTTTATCCGCCTCGCGGGCGGGATGCGCAAACCCGCACTCGATCGTCCGCGCATCGCATCCCTGTCGGTGTTCAGCGTACTGGTAGTGTCCGCGGCACTGAGCGTGGACAACGATCCGAGCTCCGTCATGCTCGAATCGGCCGCGCTCTTCCTGTCCGGGAACGACAAGCCGTATCATCAACAGGACGCCTCCTCTAACGCACGATCGCCCGCAGGGTCATGAAAATGATCTTCAGGTCCGTGAAGAACCCGTGTTCATTGACATAGCGCATGCAGTAATCGAGCTTCACAGGAAGTATCTCCTCGACATAGCGCCGCTCGGGGTCCGCATCCATCCCAAGGACTTCGCCCTCCTCGCGGAAGAAAATGGAAGCCCAGTCGGTTATGCCTGGCTGCACCGACAGTACGGCCTCGCGTACCGCCGCCGGATAGCAGGCCACGTAGCGGGGCACTTCCGGCCTCGGACCCACCAAACTCATTTCACCGCGGACCACATTGACCAGCTGCGGCAGCTCGTCGATTTTCCAGCGCCTCAGCACCGCCCCAACCGCCGTCACCCGGGGATCGGCGCCGCGCGTGATCTGCCCCCTGGCCTCGGCGCCCACGTACATGGTCCGGAACTTGAGTATCAGGAACGGCACTCCCCCTTTGCCCACCCGCTCCTGCCGGAAAAGGACGGGGCCCGGCGAATCGAGCCGGATGGCCAGCGCGGCAACCGCGAACACCGGTGCCAGCAAAACCAGTCCGGCCGAGGCCGCGAGGATGTCGAAGAGCCGCTTGATCAGCACAGCAGGCCCCGCAGCGTATCGATGACCCGGCCCTGGTCTTCGTCCGACATTTTGGTATACATGGGCAGGCTGACCATGGCGCGGTAGGCCGCATCGGCAACGGGGAACTGTTCGGGCACCAGGCCGTAACGCGTCTTCCAGTACGGGTGGCGGTGCAAGGGGATGTAATGGACGCTGGTGCCGATGCGGTGATCCGAGAGTTGCTGGATCAAGGCGTCGCGGGCGATTCCCGCTTCCGGCCGCAGCCGGACGACATACAGGTGCCACGCATGCCTGCTCCCTGACGGGGCGTCGGCCGGCAAGGTGAGCGGCAGCCCTCGCAGTTCACGCGTGTACCTCTCCGCCATTGCCTCCCGGCGTGCGAGGAAGCGCTCCGCCTTGCCCAGTTGCACAATGCCGAGCGCGGAGGCCATGTCCGTGAGGTTGTACTTGAACCCCGGGGCGACCACTTCATAGAACCAGCTCGGCCGCTCCGAAACGAAACGGTCGAAGACATCCCGGCTGATTCCGTGGATGCGCATGATCTTTGCCCGCTCGGCGATCTTCGGGTTGGAGGTCACGATCATCCCGCCCTCGCCCGTCGTCATCGTCTTGTTGGCGTAGAAACTGAACACAGTCGCATCGCTGCCCAGCGTTCCCACCAGCCTGCCGCCGTACCATGCCGGGAAGGCGTGCGCCGCATCCTCGACGATGGCGATGCCGCGGGAGCGCGCAAAATCGATGATCGCGTCCATCTTGCATGGCAGGCCGCCATAGTGGACGGGCATGACAGCCCTCGTCCTTGGTGTCACCGCGGCCTTGAAGGCTTCCAGGCTTATCGTCAGTGTGTCCGGCTCCACATCCACCAGCACCGCATCGGCCCCAAGGTAACGGACCACTTCAGCGGTGGCGGTGAACGTGAGGGTGGGCACGATCACCTCGTCGCCCGGACCGATGCCAAGTGCTTCCAGCGCGAGGTGCATGCCCGCCGTGGCGGAATTGACCGAGATCGCTTGCACGCCGCCGCCGAGATACTCGGCAAACAGCTTTTCAAATCGCGCCGTCTCCGGACCGGTTGTTATCCAACCGGAGCGGAGGCATGCGACGACGGCCTCGATCTCCTCGTCGCCGATGTCCGGCAATGCGAAAGGAATGAACTTGTTCATAACGGACCTCGGATTTCGTTGTCGTCGCCAGCACTGGCCGGCTTCGGTATCCAGCACAGGGCGTGCGTGCGCAGGAACGGCAGACTGTTGAAAACGGAATACAGCCCAGCGGCCACGCGTGTCACGGCGCGTGACAGCGGGGGGGCAAGCGTGACCCGTCGCACGACGATCCGGGCATGGGGAAAGAGCGCGCGCACGCGGCGTACCGGCACGCCGCGCACGTCCGGATTGCGCGGGTTGTCGTAGCAGAAGTCGTACCAGAGCACGCCGCCGCCTGGCTTGACCATCTTCCACATGTGCGCCGCCAGCCGCTCCTGGAACGCGTCGTCGAGGATGGAGGAAAAAACCGTGGACTGGTACACGATGTCGAAGCCTTCGCAGTCAAGCTCGCAGGCATCGCCGCCGATCAGGGCGAGCTCTTGCGGCAAGCGCCTGCGTGCCGCGGCCAGCCGCTCGGGCTGCAGTTCGTTCCCCACGAGGTTGGCCGGATCAAAGCCCCAGCGCAACAGCCGAAGCAGGTTGCCGCCGCTGCCGCAGCCGATCTCGATTAGCCGCAGATGAGCGAAATCGAGCAAGCCCGCGGTGGTGAACAGGCCAAGCATGGCGCGGTCGCCTTCCATGGAAGACATGTAGACATCCGGTTTGCTCCAGCTGTACCGCTGGTCGGCACCGGCAATCTTGCGCGCTTCGTAGCGCGCGGCAATCGCATCGAGCTCCACTCCGTTCTCTCTCATCGTCCGCTCCTCACAAGACTTGAAGGAACTTGCGTGCAAGGTGCGTGTAGTCATGGTTCGCGCGCACATACTCCTTGCCCGCCGCCCCGAGCCTTTCCCGTTCCTGCGCCGGCATTTCCATCAGCCTCACAATGGCGCGGGCAATGGAAGCAGCGTCCTCGGCCCCGACGCTGAATCCGCATCCCGCCGCCCGGATCAGGTCATTGCGCCCCTGGAAAGCGCTGACGATCGGACGTCCGGCTGCCATGTAATCCATCAGCTTGTTGGGGCTGATGCCAAACTCGTAGAGCGGCTGGTTCATTCCGCCGATGTACAGGCAATCGGCACTGCGCAAGAGCTCGGGTATGGCGGACTTCGGTATGGGGTCGAGGAAATGCATGTTCTTCAATCCCATTTTCTCCACCTTTTCCCTGAGCCGCGCCTTTTCCGGGCCTTGCCCCACAAGCATGAAGGTGATCGGGTGGTTGCGCACTGCAAGGGCGGCGTCGATGAGCACGTCCAGCGCATCCGAAATGCCGTGGCTTCCCGCGTAGCAAACGACAAACTCTCCCCTGCGGCCGCAGTCGTCGAGTAAGGCCCGGTGCGGCGCGGGCAAGGCTTCGCCGCCGGAGTGCCATTCTGAAAAGTCGATGCCGTTCGGCACGTAGTGAAATTTATCGCGATGCATGCCGCGCCCGCACAAATACCCGTCCGCATAAGGCAGCATGCTCACCACCGCGTCGGCGTGGCGGCAGGCATAGTCCTCCCCCATTTGCAACGACACGATGAAAGGGTGGAAACGCGACATGCCGCCCAGCTGCATCGGCGACAAGGGCCACAGATCGTGCACTTCGAACACCAGCTTCGCGCCCGCAAGCCGGGCAATGGTACGGGCCGGGAAGATATCCCAGGTGTAGGTGGACGACGCAATGACGGTATCCGGCTTGAACATCTGCACCAGCCGCTTCCTGAAGCGGTAGAGCGACGCCACGAAGCTCGCCATGTTGAGCACACGGCGCAGGTCGTTCGCTTTGTAGGCCGGCGTCTTCAGCCAGACGTAGCGCACGCCCTCGACCATTTCCTCGCCCATGTCCTGGACGATGTCAGGCGATTTCTGGCGCAGATGCGAGGCCGTCGCGGCCACCACCGTCACATCATGTCCCATGCGCAGCCAGTGCTTGGCCATGTAATGCGGCCGGAATTCCATTCCGTGTCGGGGGGAGCCGGCGTAGTGGTTGATATAAAGGATGTGCATGTAGTCCTTGCGGCAGCATCAGCGGGCAGCGGCGAGCAGCACGGCCTCCACAATCCGGGACTGCGAGCCACGCGGCAGATAGGGTCCCATAGGCAGGCTCATCACCTCCCTGGCCTTTTGCTGCGCAACCGGGTAATACGCCGGCGACGGCTCGGAATATGCCGGCTGCATCGGAATCGGCACCGGATAATGGACCGCGGTCGGGATACTCAGTTCGCGCAGGAATACCTGTACTGCATCCCTGTTCTCCACCATCACCGTGTACTGAGCGAATACGCTGGTGCGGTCGGGCCGCTGCTCGACCTTGCCGATGCGCTCCCCGAAAAGATCGTTGTAACGCTTGCCGATGGAGACGCGCTGCTCCACCTCCCATTCGAACTGTTCCAGCTTTGCCAGCACGATCGCGCATTGCAGCGTGTCCATCCTCCCGCCGACGCCGACCCGACTGTGCACATAGCGGCGCGATTGGCCGTGGACACGGATCTCCCGCATCGACCGTGCGAGGTTGTCGTCGCTGGTAAAGATTGCTCCGCCGTCGCCGTAGCAACCCAAAGGCTTGCTGGGAAAGAAGCTGGTGCAGCCGATTGCAGACAGGTTGCAGCTCTTGCGTCCCTTGTAATCGGCGCCGAAACTCTGCGCAGCATCTTCGATCACCACCAACCCGTGCCGCTCGGCGATCGCATTGATCTCATCCATGTCGGCGGGCTGCCCGTACAGGGAAACCGGGATGACGGCCCGCGTCCTTGCGCTGATCTTTTCCTCGATCAGGGAGGCATTGATGTTGCACGTATCCTCTTCGATGTCGACATAGACGGGCACCGCCCCGAGCAGCACGATAACTTCCGCGGTCGCGATGAAGGAAAACGGCGTGGTGATCACCTCGTCGCCCGGACGGATCCCTATCGCCATCAACGCGATCAGCAGCGCCTCCGTGCCCGAGGCGACAGTGATGCAATGACGCGCGCGCGTGTATGACGCGAGGCGCTCTTCGAGCTCGCCGACTTCGGGCCCCATGATGTACTGCCCGTGGTCGAGCACTTTCTGCATACGTGCGTGGATGCTGTCCTTCAGCAAGCGGTACTGCGAATCGAGGTCAATGAATTCCATGGCTCAGGCTGCGTTCGATCTTGACTCGTTGACAGGAGCGAGCATGCAGATGCCGTCCCGCAGCACGTATCGCTCGCCGGTATGGGGGCACACCGTTTCCGCATTGCCGAAAATCGGCAATGCGAGCCGCTCCCCGTAGCGGCTCATCCAGCCGACCTGGCGGGCAGGCACGCCAGCCATGAGGGAAAAATCGGGAACATCGCGATTGATCACCGCCCCGGCGGCGACAAAGGCGTACTCGCCGATCGTCACCCCGCACACGATGGTCGCATTTGCGCCCAGGGTCGCCCCGCGCCGCACCAGCGTCTTGCGGTACTGGTCCTTGCGCACGACGGCCGCGCGCGGGTTGTATACGTTGGTAAACACCATGCTCGGCCCGCAGAACACGTCGTCCTCGATCACCACGGCGTCGTAGACCGAGACATTGTTCTGGATTTTTACGTTGTCGCCGATCACCACGTCACTGCCCACGTAGACGTTCTGGCCGAGCGAGCAGCGGCGTCCGATACGCGCCCCGGCACAGACATGGGAAAAGTGCCATACCCGCGTGCCTTCGCCGAGCACGGCGCCGAGGTCCACGATGGCAGTCGGATGGATGTCGTCCGCCATGTCAATACTCCAGCGGCAGCGCCACGCGCCGGCCGTCGCGGGCGGACAGGTAGGTGGCGATCAGCACCTCCAGCGTCTTCAGCCCTTCCCTGCCATCGGTCTCCGCCTCCGCCTCGCCCCACAGCGTCTTGATCACATTGTCGTAATAGAGCGCGTGGCCGAACCCGTACACCGAGGAGGTCTGGTAGCTCGCTTCCATTACGCGGTCGTCCTCGTCGCGCCGGTCCGCAAACTCCCAGTGCTGCACCTCGTTGAGGGCCATTCCGCCGATGCGCACCGTCCCGTTCTCGCCAAGCACGGTGATGCTGCCCTCCAGGTTCTTCGGATAGGTGAGCATGGTCACGTTCACGGAACCGAGCGCGCCATTGCGCCAGCGCAGGCTCATCACGCCCGTATCTTCCACCTCGATGTTGCGCTGTAACGTGGCAGTGTAGGCGTGCAGGCTTTCGACCGGGCCGATCAGCCATTCGAGCAGGTCGACGTAATGGCTCGCCTGGTTCATGAACGCGCCGCCGTCGTACTCCCAGGTGCCGCGCCAGCGGGCGCTGTCGTAGTACTCCTGCGGCCGGGTCCAGAACACATTGACGTTTACCATGTGGATGCGGCCGAAGCGCCTATCCTCCACCGCCTTCTTGAGCATCTGCAGCGTCTTGTTGCGCCGGTTCTGCTTGACCACGAACAGGCGCACGCGCCGCTCGTCACAGGCGGCGACCATGCGCTTGCCGTCTTCCCATCGTGTCGCCATCGGCTTTTCGGTGATCACGTGCATTCCCGCATCGGCTACCTGGATCGCTTGCCGCGAATGCAGGCCGGACGGCGTGGTGAGGATGACCGCGTCGGCGTTGCAGCTTTCGAGCATGCTGTCGAGGTTGCGGTACGGTCTCGCCCCGGTGGCCGCCGCCGCCTTCTCGAGGGCCTTGTAGTCGATGTCGCATACGCCGACCAGTTCGCAATGATCGCCGTGCTGCTTGAGCGCGCTGAAGTGGTTGCCCGATATCCGTCCGCAGCCGACGAGGGCAAACCGTATTTTCCTTCCGGATAAAGCGAGGGGTGAATGGTCCATATTCGGTCCTCAGGACTTGACGACGTTCGGATACGAATCGCGATAGACGCCGCGCGTGTCGACGATGAGCTTCGCGTGCTTCTGGATGAAGTCATAGTCGAACGCGCTATGGTTGGTGGCGAGCAGCACGACGTCATGCGACGAGATGGATTCGCGCGTCAGCTCAATGCTGGAGAGATCGAAATGATGCTCGCGCATTGGCGGGAACACCGGAACATGCGGGTCGGAATACGCCACCTCGGCGCCCCGCTCGCGCAGGAGTTCCATCAGCTTGACCGACGGCGACTCACGCATGTCGTCCACATTCTTCTTGTACGCAATGCCCAGCACCAGTACCTTGCTGCTCCGAAGCGGAAGGCCGCGGTCGTTCAGCGCGTTGACGACCTTGTTCACCACCCAGTACGGCATGTCGTTGTTGATCTCGCCGGCCAGCTCGATGAAACGGGTGTGCAGCCCGTACTGCCGCGCCTTCCAGGTGAGATAGAACGGGTCGATGGGGATGCAGTGGCCGCCGAGCCCCGGGCCGGGATAGTAGGGGGTGAAACCGAACGGCTTGGTAGCGGCGGCGTTGATCACCTCGTAGATATCGATCTGCATGCGGTCGGCGATGATCTTCATCTCATTCACGAGGCCGATGTTGACCGCGCGGTGGATGTTTTCCAGCAGCTTGGTCAGTTCGGCCGCCCGCGTCGAACTGACGGGTACGACCTGGTCGATCGCCGATCCATACAGCGCGATGCCGGCCCGGCGGCAGGCGAGTGTTTCGCCGCCGCATACCTTGGGGATGGAGCGGGTCTTGAACTGCTGGTTGCCCGGGTCTTCCCTCTCCGGGGAAAACACCAGGAACACGTCGCGGCCCACTTCAAAGCCGCGCGCCTCCAGCCGGGGGCGCAGCTCCTCGCTGGTGGTCCCCGGATAGGTGGTGCTTTCCAGCGACATGATCTGGCCCTTGCGCATGTGTGGCACCAGCGCATCTACCGTGCCGAAGATGAAGCTGAGGTCGGGCTCGCGGTAGGCATTGAGCGGCGTCGGCACGCAGATGATCAGCGCATCGGCTTCCGCCGCCGCGGAAAAGTCGGTCGTTGCCTCGAAGCCGCGGTTGCGTGCATCCATGATGGAGCGCGAGGTGACATGTTCGATATAGCTCTGCCCGCCATTCAGCATGGCGACCTTCCTGGCATCGATGTCGAAGCCGGTCACCTTGAATCCGGCGTTTGCATAGCGGAGCATCAGGGGAAGCCCGACGTACCCGAGGCCGATGATCCCGATCACGGCGGTCCTGGTCTCGAGGCGCGTGACCAGCTCCTCCAGATAGTCCGTATGATCGGTCTGGAGGAGATGGACTGGCTTGTACGAAATGGAGTGGTCAACGTACTGCATCCGCATTTTCCTTTTCTTGAGGTTTGACTAGCCCCGGGCACGGAGACCGTGTGCCAGGCGCAAGAGTCCGTTTGCCGCTTTCCGGTACGCCATTTCGGCGCCTTGCTCCGTCTCCGCGCCGCCAAAAGACGGCTTGTAGCCGCGCACGAGTTTCTGCACAACGAACTTGATCATCGCGACGTCGTTCGTCGCGCATGCCACCTTGAGATAGGCCAGCTCGCGCCCCAGAACATCCGGCTCAACCACGTATTCGGAGGTGGTCATGATGCGCGGATGCCGGCTTGGAACGGCGCTGTCTCCGGCGAACAATTCTTCGTACAGTTTCTCTCCGGGCCGAAGGCCGACGTAGCTGATCTCGATATCGCCGCGCGGGTTTTCCGGGGTGCGCTCGGACAGCCCGGACATCGCGATCATGGTGCGGGCCAGGTCCACAATCCTGACCGGCTCGCCCATATCCATGACGAACACGTCGCCGCCCGTGGCCATGGAGCCCGCCTGCATCACGAGCTGCACCGCTTCCGGAATGGACATGAAATAGCGCACGACCTCGGGATGGGTGACGGTCACCGGCCCACCGCGCTCGATCTGCCGCAGGAACAATGGGACGACGGATCCGGACGAGCCGAGCACGTTGCCGAAGCGAACCATGCAGAAGCGGGTGGCCGGCTTCGACGGTTGCCTGGCTGCCGCGGCCTGGAAGATCAGTTCGGCGATACGCTTGCTTGCGCCCATGACGCTGGTCGGCCGCACCGCCTTGTCGGTCGAGACCAGCACACAGGTCTTGACGCCGAACATGGCCGCTGCCGTGGCAACCACTTCCGCGCCGACCACGTTGTTGCGGACGCCTTCGGCGATGTTGTCTTCCACCATCGGCACATGCTTGTATGCCGCTGCGTGGTACACCGTATCGATGCGAGCGCCGCCGATGATGCGTTCGATCAGTCCGGCATCACACACGGAACCGAGATGCGGCCGGATCGTCGCCTGCGGAAAGTGCGTGCGCAGTTCCTGCTCGATGTTGTACAGCGCATGTTCCGCGTGGTCGACCATGTGCAACTCGCGCGGCGCGAGAGTCATGATCTGGCGGCAGAGCTCGCTGCCGATCGATCCTCCGGCGCCGGTGACCAGCACCGCCTGCCTGTGCACGCACCTGGCAAACAACTCGGGGTCCGGGCGGATGGGCTCGCGTCCCAGCAGGTCGTCGATCTTGATCTCGCGGATGGAGTGGGCCGTGATTTCCTCGTCGGCCAATTCCATCAGGTTGTAGAGGATCTTGACGTTGGCGTTGGTCCTGCGGGCCTTATAAAGGATTTCCCTCCGCTGCTCGGCCGTGGCGGAGGGAATGGCGATCACGATGAGTTCGATATGGCGTTCGGCCACCGCCTGGACGATGTAGTCGGAATGGATGATCTTCAGGCCGGCCGCCGTCCTGTTGGCGAGCGCCTGCTTGTCGTCGAAGAAGCATGCCGCCCGATACTTGCCGCTAAGGCGCATCGCGCGCGCCAGCTTGACGCCGGCCTCGCCCGCGCCGTAAATGGCCGCCACCGGTTCTGCGGGGCGCCTGCCCGCCGTGCGGTTGCGCACGAGCGCACGCGCCAGCAGCCGCGAGCTGACAATATAGGCAAAGCCGATGAACCAGTAGATCGCGAGCGCACTGTGCGGCAGGCCGCGGTAATCGAACACGGCGGAAATCAGGAATCCGGACGCTACAGCGATGGCAAGGCCGATGCCGGTTGCCGTGAGCAGTTTGTGGTCGATGAAGCGGATCACCGCACCGTACAGTCCGGCGAGTGCAAGCACCGGCACGGTCAGCGCCGCAATCAGTATGTGGGGCGCTACGCCATAGTCAGCCGCCGAGGCAGTATTGCCTACACGTAGCAGTAGTGCAATTGCGGAGCAGAACGGCAGGGATAGTAAGTCGGATGCCAGCATCACGCAGATTTTCGTCGATCGACTCATCGACACCAGCTTTTCCCCGACTCGTGCGGTGAGTGTTGGATGTGTATCGCGCATTTATCCTGGGCTCATTGTTATTCAGAAGCATCGGCCCCCGACACTGGCGACCAACAGCCTTTAAAGCTTAACTAGCGGCCACGGGAAAAATAAGTTCAAGATTTCGATCTGCATATCGTGTGGGGTCATTGGTCCGATTCAATTTCTAGATTGAAGCAGGTTTCGTCCTATTCAGCGGTCGTGGAAGGAGCCGCTTTTGCTCCGGTGACGCGCAGCTTTACACCTGTCGGGAATGTTCGAAAATTTCGACTTTTTTTCTGTCCCTGCTTCTGTACAGTGAACGTTGTGCAAATTCCGGCGCACCTCGTTCCTGAGCCTGCCCATCCCTCGTCAAGCGATGAACATGGAAATGCAATGCAGAGCGGTCAGCGATCCGCGCGAGTATCGCCGCACCCTTGGAACCTTCACGACGGGAATAACAATCGTTACCACGCGCGACAGCGAAGGACGTCCGGTAGGCATCACGGTCAACAGCTTCAACTCGGTATCACTCGATCCGCCCCTGATCCTGTGGAGCCTGGCCCGCGGCGCACGCAGTTTTGCGACGTTTAGCGAGAGCGAGACTTGGGCAGTCCATATTCTTTCGGCACAGCAGGAAAGACTGTCGCACCGGTTTGCGACCAGCGGAAAAGACAAGTTTGCCGGGATTGACGTGGAGTCCGGTCTCGGTGACATCCCTCTATTGAAGGATTGCTGCGCCCGGCTGCAATGCAAGACCGCGTTTCGATACGAGGCCGGCGACCACCTTATATTGGTCGGCGAGGTGATCGATTTCGACAGGTCCAACCTGCCGCCCCTGGTGTTTCAGGCAGGAGGTTACGCCGCACTGCTTCCAAAGTTTGAACCGCTGGGCGTAGCCCCAACCCGCGAGCGGCCTCGACGAGCGGGTCGCTTGATGCAAACCAGGTTGCGCAAACGCGCTGGAGGTAAAAAAAACATGCAGATCCAGTTTATCGGCCACGCCAGCTTTTCCGTCCTGGCCCGGGGAAAACGGCTCATCTGCGATCCCTGGCTTAGCGGAAAGGTCTTCAATGACAGTTGGGCGCAAGTAAGTCCACCGATGCAGGTGGACTGGTCCACCGTCGATTATCTATGGCTCTCCCATGAGCACCCGGACCATTTCCATTTTCCGACCCTCAAGTCGATCCCTCTCGTCGACAAGCAACGCATCGTCGTCCTTTACCAGACCCATACCTCCAAACGCATTGTCGACGCCCTGCGAAAACTCGGCTTCGCTCGCGTGACCGAACTGCCTCTCTATCAATGGACGCAGCTCGAGCCGGACATCGAGGTGTATTGCGGCTCCGTCGGCAGCATGGATTCATTCCTGGCCGTGCGCAGCGAGGGAAAATGCATCTTGAATCTCAACGACTGCGTGCTGAATCCGCGCCAGCTCCGCTACATCAAATCGGCGCTTGGGCATGTCTCGGTACTCTTTGCCCAGTTCTCGATTGCCAACTGGGTAGGGAACGATCACGATGAGATGGGGGGCAGCCAGAAGAAGCTCGACGAACTTCGTTGGCAGGCCAGCATATTCAAGCCGGATCACATCGTGCCGTTTGCCAGCTTCGTTTATTTCTGCAATGAAGAGAATCGGCGCATGAATGCCTGGATCAATACACCCGATACGATCGCCGGGCAAGGAATTCCAGGGCTGCACTTCATGTATCCGGGCGACGTGTGGAATCTCGAGAAGGATGACGCCGCGTCCACGAACGCCTTGCTCCGTTACCGGGAAGACTTCAACGCCGAAAAAGCGATTGACCCCACGCCGCCTGCAGTGCCCGAGGAACAATTGATGAAGGCGGCCCAGGCATGCATGACGACCTTTACCGCGCATTATCCGCTCCAGAGAAAGCGCGTTCCAATACTGACCATCCACGTGACGGACATTGACAAGCAGCTGAATTTCGACCCGGCGACAGGCGTTGTTTCGATGACCCGGCACGATCCCGCGCATACCTGCCGCTTCGCAATGTGCAGCCAGGCAGCATGGTACATGTTCAATTTCCCCTGGGGCGGGGGAACGCTCGAGGTCTCCGGCATGTTCCGCGACCTGCACCGCCGGGAGACAGGACCGCACCCCTTCTTTTTCTATCAGAACAGGTTGTCTACGCAATTCCTCGAGTTCGGGAATTTTTCTGAAGGGTCGAGAACGCTGGCCTTCCTCTGGCGGAAGAAGTGGGAACTCGTGTATCGCTTCATGCCGCCGTTGGCTGCCCTCGACAATGAGGTAGGAAACACCGAGCGCGGCTGACGGATCATTGCCGAAGGCTTGTGCCTCATTCCCCCAAGCGGCCGGGCAGGCCGCCATGACGCCCGCTTACTGAGCCTGCCTTTCCTGCGCTTCCTCTGCCGCCATCTGGCCGCTTCGCTCGTCGCGCGCCGGCCATGTCTTCTCAACAAGCTTACTGATCTAGCAATCTTGCACCGGTGAGATTGCCCGCCCGGACTTGGCTAAAGATCGGACAAGTTCGGCGTCAATCAGGCAGGCAGAGACTATATCGACAACAGATTGCAAGTTGGCCTGTCGGCGCCGCGGCGCGGTCGGCGGTGGCTTCTTGACTGGCTGCTCCCGCGGTCGCTTTCAAATAGGCAGGGAATTGCGCGTCTTCAAATGAAGGCGCACGTTCCTGCGCTACGTTGCAAATGCCTGTAACACTTTCCTTCGAGGAGGTACGCGACTGACGGTTTGTTACGCAAGCCTTGTTACAAACCGTCTTAAAGTTCCTTTGCAGATATTCGGAACCATTTCCGAAGAGCATTGCTCTCAGTAATCACTTGCTTACGAGCAGTGTTTCCAACGATCTGCAAAGGGGATGATTTTGAATTACCTGCATTCACAACGACTTTCGATGGCCGCCCTCACTTGTGCTGCTGCTACTGTATTACTGTCCGCCTGCGGCGGCGGTGGCGGCGATGTCACGGCCGAAGAACTGCAAGCGGCGGATGTAGCCGCGAGCACCGAAGTCGCGGCAGCCGAATCGACAGATTTGCAAGCCGGATGGGCTGCATACCAGCTGCAAAATCCGAGAGGCCTGTGGGAGGAATTCCTCAAGCAATACTATGCACGGAAGGGTACGAAAACGCCGACGCCGGCACCTGCACCCGCTCCTGCACCTGCGCCCGCTCCTGCACCCGCACCTGCGCCCGCTCCTGCACCTGCTCCTGCACCTGCACCTGCACCTGCACCTGCGCCCGCACCTGCACCCGCTCCCGGTGCGGCACCCGCTCCTGCGCTGACGCCGGCCCCGCCCGTCACCGCCAACGACCGTTATGTATCGACCACGGGTTCCGACTCGAACCCTGGCACCGCGTCTGCACCGTTCAGGACGCTCCAGAAGGCAGCAAGTGTCGCCAGGGCAGGCACTACCATTCGCGTTGCCCCGGGTACGTACAGCGGCAACGTCGTCATTACTGCCAGCGGTACGTCGACCGCACCGATCACT
>Ga0196970_1001341_pt1 | contig 17331 bp, 16 predicted proteins | sample S1v_513CmetaG_FD_148672 | JGI IMG/M metagenome (GOLD analysis project Ga0196970, IMG submission 148672) | Soil microbial communities from Anza Borrego desert, Southern California, United States - S1+v_5-13C | ecosystem: Environmental > Terrestrial > Soil > Desert | place: USA: California...
ATTTCGGTCGAATCCGTCCACGCGTTTCGGGGCAAATCGACCACCCATTACGGCTGAAATCGACCAGCCGTTTCGGTGGAAATCGACCGGCCTGAGCCTTAGAGCGAAGCGACGTTGGGCACCTCGCAGGGTTCTGCGTTGCCTTCTGGAAGTTGTGGATAACCAACCACACGAGGAGGGCGACGGCGGGCCATGCCAAACAGGAGGCTGTCCATGCGCAAGATCAAAGAGGTACTCCGCCTGAAGTGGGGATTGGGCCTGCCGGCCCGCCAGATCGCCCACAGCCTGTCCATATCCCACAGCACCGTACTCAGCATGCTAGATCGGGCTGAATAAGCGGGGCTTTCCTGGCCCATTCCAGACCTGGACGACGCCGAGTTGGAAGCGAAGCTATACCCCAGCGGCCCTGAACTGCCCAAGAACCGGCCCGAGCCAGATCTGGCGTACATTCACTCGCAGTTGCAGCGAAAAGGCGTCACCCTCCAGTTGTTGTGGCTGGAGTACAAGCAGGCGCACCCTGACGGCCTGCAGTACACTCAGTTCACACAACGGTATCTGGATGTCGTTCTGCGCCATCATCATCGGGCTGGTGAGCAGATGCAGGTCGACTTCGTTGGCCCTACCATCCCGGTGGTGGTCAACCGCAAGACCGGCGAAATTCGGGAGGCTCAGGTCTTCGTGGCGGTCCTCCCCGCCAGCAATTACACCTTCGCCAAAGCCATGTGGTCACAGGACTTGCCGTCTTGGATCAGCGGCCACTGCGACGCCTTCGAGTTTTTCACCGGGGTGCCCGAGACGGTCGTCCCCGACAACCTCAAGGCTGGCGTGAAACGGCCGTGCCGGTACGAGCCGGACCTCAACCCTACCTACCATGAGATGGCCACCCACTACGGCACCGTCATCATTCCCGCCCGGCCCCGCAAGCCTCGGGACAAGGGGAAGGTCGAGAATGCTGTTCAGGTGGTGGAGCGGTGGATTCTGGCACCCATTCGGAACCGTACGTTCTTCAGCCTGTCGGAGCTTAACGAGGCGGTTCGTGAGCTGCTGGACGCGCTGAACAACAAGCCGTTCCAGAAGCTTGACGGATCACGGCGCACTCTCTTTGAGTCGCTCGACAAGCCGGCACTTCGGCCACTGCCGCCCCGGCGTTTTGAGTATGCCGAGTGGCGAAAGGCCAAAGTCAACATCGACTACCACGTTGAGGTCGACCACAACTACTACAGCGTGCCGTACCAGCTGGTGCACCAGGCAGTTGACGTGCGTCTGACAAGCACAACCGTCGAGATGCTCCACGAAGGGAAGCGGGTCGCCAGCCATCCCCGGGCGACCGGGCGTGGGGGCTACATTACGCAGGTCCAGCACCGGCCGGCTTCCCACCAGAAGCACCTCGAATGGACGCCTTCGCGGCTCGTGGGCTGGGCTGAATCAATCGGGCCGCAGACCGCCCTGCTGGTCAAAACGGTGCTGGAGCGCAAACCCCACCCTGAGCAGGGCTACCGGTCCTGCCTGGGGATTATGCGCCTCGGAAAGAGCTACGGGTCTGAACGCATGGAAGCGGCGGCAACCCGAGCTGTCGCCAGTCACGCCTGCACCTATCAGAGTGTGAAGTCCATCCTGGAACGAAATCTGGACAGTGCACCGCTGGTCAGCACTGAGCCTTCGGCCCCAACACCGACTCACCAGAACCTCCGGGGACCCAGCTATTACGCCGAGGAGGGCAATGCACCATGCTAACGCAGACAACCATCGAGCGCCTGCGCTCCTTGCACCTTGGTGGCATGGCTGAGGCCCTGGCCGCCCAACAGCAGCAGCCTGACATGCAGACCCTCTCCTTTGAGGAGCGGCTTGGCCTGCTCGTGGACGTAGAGTGGGCTTACCGACAGAATCGGAAGCTGGCGCGGCTCCTCAAAACGGCCAGGTTGCGGTTGCCGGCCTGCATGGAGGACATTGACTACCAGCAGCCCCGGGGCCTGGATCGCACCGTCATGCGCCACCTGGCCACATGCCAGTGGGTCAGGGAGCGTCAACCCATTCTCGTGGTAGGGCCGACCGGGGCGGGGAAGACGTTCATCGCCTGCGCATTGGCCAACGCCGCTTGCCGCCTGGGCTATGTGACCCGCTATTACCGTGTCCCCCGGCTCCTAACAGAACTGGCCACCGCCAAGGCAGATGGCTCATACCCAAGGCTGCTGGCAACCCTGGCAAGAACGGAGGTGCTCGTACTGGACGACTGGGGCCTCGCCCCCGTCAGCGCCGCCGAATCCCGCGACATCCTGGAGATCATGGACGACCGGACGCAAAAACGCGCCACCATCGTCGCCAGCCAGCTGCCGCTGGACCACTGGTACGGCTCCATCGGGGACCCCACCGTTGCGGATGCCATCCTCGACCGCCTCATCCACGGTTCTCACAAGATCATGCTCAAGGGAGAATCAATGAGGAAGGTTGGAAAGGCACCGGCACAGAACGTTCCGACAGAATAAAGGCCCAAACCCACCGTCGCTTCGCTCCGAGGAGCCATCCGCCCTTGCAGGGTGGTCGGCTTCGGCCGAAACACGCGGTCGATTTGAGCCGAAACAGATGGTCGATTGGGCCGAAATGCGCAGTGGGGAGGCAGAACAGGGCTCTCAGCCGGTTCAGCGATGAGGTACACTCGCTCTCCGGTGCCCGGGTCCTGTGCGTGGCAGAAGCGAGTCTCACCCTGCTTCCGCTCGTTCAGGATCACGAAGCGATCCGCACTCACGCCACATCACCCCCATTTTCTCCCAGTATACCACGTCTTTGTCGTTTTTCAAGTATATGGAAGCTAGTGTTGTAGTGGGGGTAGGGGGTCAGTCCCCAGATTCCTGGCTCGCCTCATTCGGAGCGGCCCGCAGATGATCGGCCAGGGTTGCGATAAACTCGGCATTTGTGGGCTTTGTGGACCCGGGGCGCCGGAACAGAGCCCGGGCCGTCGGCAGGCCGGTCCCACTCTCCCAACTGACCATCACGGCGTGCCGTATGGACCGCTCGACCCGGGCGGGTGTGCTGCCGTGCAGCCTGGCGACGGTCGGATAAACCTCCTTTGTGATCGCACTGAGAAGCGCTTCGCTCTGCAAGACCAGGTCGATGGCTGAGCGCAGGTAGCGGTAGCCCTGCAGATGGGCCTTCACGCCTACCTGGTCAAGCAGCGCTTCAATGCTCTCGTCGGGTGCCCGCCTTCCGGGGTCTGGCCAGCCGGCCGGGCCAGGATCAGGGCAGGGGCCACCGGCTTGAGTAGGCAGTAGTCGGCACCGGCCCTAAGCAGGGCTTGAAGAAGCCAGTCCTGCCCGGGGTGGGCCAGGGTGATGATCACCGGCCTGCCGGTCTGCAGACCGGTACGGACCTGGCGGATGGAGGCGAGGGCATCGAGCCCGCTCATGTTCGAGTCCAAGATCACCGCCCGCGGTGAATGCTCCAGCACCAATTGCACGGCCTCCAGTTTGGCCCGGATGGCGGGCATAGGCGTTGCATTGGCTGGCTACACCCTGGTGCTAGGACACTCCCATTGGACACTTCCGGCCATCCTGATCCCCATGCTGTTAGTCACCTACTTCGTGAATATGCGCTGGGGCTATCAACGTTTCCGCATGGTGGTTGGTCAAACCGAGGCCCAGCGAGAACTGTCCTATATTGAAACGCTGTTCTCAAGTGCTCCGACCGTACGCGAAATGCGGATCTTCGATACAGCGGCTCACCTCATCAACCAGTGGGCGGTTCTTGCTAGACAGGTCAGCAGGGAGCGTTTTAGGCTGGGATTGGCCCAAGGACGTGGGCGCTTTGGGGTAGACGGAATCGCCGGAGTTGCTACCTCGATCGGGACCATGACGCTCCTATGGCTCATTTTCGACGGGAAGGTTACCCTTGGTAACTACGTCGCACTCTCAGTGGCCGTCAGTGGAGCGTTAAGCGAAGTCCGCAGCCTCACCCAATTGCTGGGTCAACTCCTGGAACAGACTCTGTTTGCCCGTGACTTCTTCGATCTACTCGACACTCCCCCGGAGCCTGGACGCGGAACCCTGCCATTCCCAAAGCGCCTTCAATTGGGAGTATCGGTACAGAATCTCTCCTTTGCCTACCCCGGCTCAGGCCGGCAGGTACTCACAGACATCAGTTTTGAAGTTGCACGTGGCGAGCGAGTCGCAATTGTCGGCGAAAACGGGTCAGGTAAGAGTACCCTCGTAAAGTGCATCTTGGGCCTCTACCTCCCTACGCAAGGCACGATCCAATATGACGGGCATGACCTTCACTCCATTGACCCGGCTAGCCTACGCCAGCGGGTCACAGCTGTCTTCCAAGACTTTGTTCAATATGCTGCATCGTTACGAGAAAACGTTGGTTACGGAGATCTCCGGCTCATTGACGATGATTTCCGCTTGAAGGAGGCCCTCGCCCTGGCGGATGGACATCAGATTGTAGCCAAGTTGCACCTGGGCCTGGACACCAAGCTGGCTAGATTCTGGTCGGGAGGAGCGGAATTAAGCGGAGGCGAGTGGCAACGTGTGGCCGTAGCAAGAGCCTTGCTACGTGATGCAGAGATCATCGTTCTGGATGAACCTACTGCGGCGTTGGACCCTAAAGCCGAGGCGTCGTTCTTTGAGCAGCTGGCCCGCGTCACAGAAGGGCGGACGACCTTCTTCATATCTCACCGGCTACACATGGCTCGTCTCGCAGACCGTGTTATTCTCCTTCAGGGCGGCCGAATAGCAGAAATGGGCACGCATGAGAGTCTCCTTGCCCGAAATGGCGTTTATGCTCAACTGTACCGGATGCAAGCGAAATGGTACCAGCCAGAAGTCCCAGCTCCAGCTCGGTCCTAAAGGAGGTAAGAATCATGGTGGCAAGACGAGTGACCAGCATACTCCTCCTCGTTCTGCTGCTGGCCGGATGTGCGAAGCCGCCTGAGCGCCCGGTAACCACCCCGGAATCGCCACAGCCAGTAGGCGGCATCACCACGATCCGTCTGGCCATGTCGGCGCACGACAGCTTCCTGGTCGACCTGGTCCTCCCCGCTTACAACGCCAAGTATCCGGACGACCGGGTCGAGGTGGTCGGAGTCACGGATATGGACCGCGATGCAGCCATTCGCCGGAAGCTGCAGGCCGGCGAGGTGGATGTGGTCTGGGCCGGAGAACCCCAGTTTTTCGCCAAGGATGGGCTTCTGCTTCCCCTGGACCCGCTGATCCAGCGAGACCGGTTCGACCTGAAGCTGCTGGGCATTGCCGCAGATGACCTCCGGGTAGAGGGAACCTTGTACGATCTGCCGTGGATGGCTTCTGCAGAGGTACTCTTCTATAACAAGGCCCTATTCAAGGCTGCTGGGCTCTCGCCCTCGGCCGGCTGGAGCTGGGAGGAGTTCCGTCAGGCCGCTGCCCGGCTCAACTCCGGAGACGGCGCAGATAGAACCTGGGGCTTCGGGCTTCCCTCCCATACCGCACTGGTAGACCTCTGGCTGGGCACCACCGGGGCCCCCCTTGAGGGCGCTCGCAGTCCGGAGACCGTCCGCGGTCTGCTTCAATTCCTCGGCACCATGGCGACAGGGGACCGGGCGATCGCACCTCCGGCCGATGCGATGGCCCTCTTCCAACAGGGGCGCGCCGCCATGCTCCTGACCAGCAGCCCCAACCTCCGCGGGCTTGCACAGTCCTGGCCGTTCGACTGGTCGATCGCCCCCATGCCTGTCCAGCCTGGCATGGACCGGGGGATCATTCGTGTCCGAACCGAGAGTCTAGCCGTTGCGGCCAACGCCGCCTCCCCCGATGGTGCCTGGCGCCTCGTGAGGTTCCTGGCGGGGCCAGAGGCCGCAGAGATCATCGCTTCGGCCGGGTATATCCCCCTGTACCGGACACCCGAGGTTCAGAAAGCCTGGGCAGGACAACTGTCCGGAAAGCCGGAAGCGGCTGATGCCATCTTCAACTCCACCTGGCGGGTGAACCGATCCACGGTGCGTGAGGATGGGCCCCAGCGAGTCTACATTGCTGTGAACATCGCCGCTCAGCAGATCATGTCAGGGAATCGCCCCTGGGAAGAGGCTTTCGCTGAATATCAGGAGACATTGAAGAGAGCCGGCGGGGCACCTTAGCCCCCGCCGGCTTCCTTTACGGTTTTCGCACGATGATGCGGTCCCCCTCGACCTCCACACGAGCCCGACCGGAGAGACCGACCCGGTCCAACGCCTCCCGCGGGATCTGCAGGCGGCCTGCACCGTCGAGCACCACGAGCTCCTCATGAGCCGTCCCTGCTTCAGGAGAGCGTCGGATCGCCTCCTGAGCTACCTTTCCATCTCGAATCAGAACGTACCGGTCAACCGCACGGGCCACCGCCCGATCATGGGTGACAATGATGATGGTCGTACCGTACCGGAGGTTGATCTCCCGGAAGATCTGGAGGATGCGGCTGGCCGTTCCCGTGTCGACGGCGCCGGTGGGCTCGTCGGCCAGAAGCAGCCTCGGCTGGTTGGCAAGCGCCAGGGCGATGGCAACACGTTGCTGCTCGCCTCCCGAGAGATGGGTCAGTGTATGGCCGGCCCTGCCTGCCAGCCCGACCGCCTCCAGCAGATCCAGCGCCCGGCGGCGGGCAGGAGCACCGATCAGCCCGGTCAGGCTCATGGGCACCTCCACGTTCTCCACCGCCGTCAGATATGGGATCAGATTTCGGGCGTGGTTCTGCCAGACGAACCCAACCACCTGCCGCTGGTAGGCCACCCGCTGGGCAGCCGAAAGCCTCAGGAGGTCGTACTCGCCCACCACACACCGGCCGGCCGATGGTTCATCGAGCGCACCCAGGATATTAAGAAGCGTCGACTTCCCTGACCCGCTGTTCCCGATAATCGCCATGATCTCCCCCGCTGCCACCTCCAGGTCGAGCCCTTGCAGGGCAAAGACCTCCAAGTCTGCGGTTCGGTAGATCTTCACAAGCCCCTGGCAATGGACGAAGGCCATGGCTAATGATCCTCCCCGAGCTTCACCGCCTCGTGGATCCGGAGCCGCTTCAGGTAGCCGAGCAACCCGATCACACTGACAACCAGCATCATCAGAAGGATGGCGTACATACGAAGCCGGTCCGCCGGTTCCATCACCACCAGGAACGGCGGAACGCGTGCGGAACCTCCCTGCTCCAGGAAGGGGACGAACAGCCTGGCCGCCAGCAACCCCGCCCCCGTACCGGCGAGGACGCCCACCGCCACCGCCAGCGTTTGCTCCAGGACAACCACCAAGGAGAGTTGGCCGCTTGTCAGACCCAGGGCTCGCAAGACCCCGAACTGAAGCGTGCGGGCACGGGCGTTCAGGGCCGCATGGATCCAGAATCCCAGGATGGTCAGGACGGCAGACAGGATGAATCCGCTGGAGAGGCCGCCCATCATCCCGTTCAGGGTCGGGTCCCGGCGGAGAGCGATCACCTGCTGGCGCGCATCCACCGCACTGACGGTCAGCACCGCCTCCTGCCGCAGTGCATCAATCACGGGCTGGAGCCTCGCCCCGGGCTCCATTCTAAGCCACACCTGGTACGGGCGCAGCCCCAGGCTCCGCTCCACCAGATCCAGGTTGGCCACGAACAGATCGCCCTGCTGCGGGAGGTAGGAAGGCCAGTAATCAAACACGCCATAGATCGTCAGGGAGGTCTCATGCCCGTCGTCACCCATGAGGGTGATCTGGTCGCCCAACTGGAGGTTATTCCGCTTGAGAAAGGCGGAGTTGACCAGCACCGCCTCCTCATCCCGAGCCAGTGCGTTCAGGTAATCGTAGAAGTGAGCCCGTGCCAGGTCGGATCGGAACCAGGCCACCCGCCCGAAGTCTGGAGGATCGATGGCCATGAGCAGCCCCTGCCGCTGGGGACGGCCGCCAACCAGCGGGATCACCTCCTCCCGCCGGACCCTGGCAGGATGATGCACACCCGGCAAGTCGTAGTGGATCTCCCACGGGGGCGGGATGAAGGTGGCCTCTGCCGAGTCCGATCCAGAGTTACCAGCCTCCTGGTAATCGAACACCTCATCAAGAACCACCTCGGCCCCTGCTGCGTACCAGAGGCGATCCGTCGCATTCGCAGCGAGCGTGCGGGCGGCAGCCGCACTGTAGAGCCCCATGCCAACCGTGAGGGTCAGCAGGAAGATGGCCGTCAGGTACCCGGCGGGGGCTCGACCCAGTTGAGTCAGGGCCAGGTAGAGGGGGGCGCCGGCCCAACGGTCGGCCACCCGGGCAGCCATACGGCCGAGTAGAGGGACGATCCGGATGATCAGCAGGCCGGCCCCCATCACCAGCAGGGCGGGAGCCAGGATCTGCAGCGGATCCATCTGTTCCACCGGGCCACTGCCCACCGGCTGCGCCGGTCGGGAGCGAATGGTGAAATAAGCGTAGGCCGCAAGCCCCAGGGCGATGAGGTCCAGCCCCACTCGGGCCCACACGGCCACTCGGCGCTGCCGCCCGCTCTCTCTCTTATGTACGACGATGGACTGGCGTGTGGCCCCCACTGCGGGTATGACGTAGGCCAGGATGGCCAGGGCAGCCGCAGTAGCCCCATACGCCCAGAACTCAGGGGGGAGCGGCAGCGAGGGCAGGGGCCGGTCCACCAGTTCGAGGAACCCGGTGGCCAGGCCCATCAGCCGGGCCAACAGGAGCCCGAGCGGCCACCCCACAGCAGCGGCTGCGCTGGCCAGCAGGCCTCCCTCCAGGAGATAGAGCCACAGCACCTGCCCGGTGCCGGCGCCCCGGCTTCGCAAAACAGCGATCTCCTGGCGCTGTCGCTCCACGATCATGCCCGAGGTACCTACCACAAAGTACCCAACTACCGCCAGGAGAGGGACCGCCAGAAGGAGCAGCATCAGCTGCAGATCGACAGCCCGGTATGCAAAGCGGGTCAGCCTCTCCATCGGACCGCTAAAGAGTTCAGTGCCCGGCAGCGCCTGTGCGGCACGGGCCTCCAGTTCATACATGGCGGACAGAAAGCGAATGGCATCGGAGACCTGCAATGCATCGGCCGGGATTCCGTAGTACCAGGAGTACTGGGCGGCCGTCATCCCCTCAACCGGCAAAACCGCCTGGCTGAAGGACTCTTCCGGAAGCAGGAACAACTGCTCGTAGGGGTTGGGCTGGAACCAGTAGGGATGCTCGGGCTCGCTTCGCCGGAAGGCCCCGACCACCTCAATCCTTACCGACGGTGCTCGTTCCCCACGCCCGAGAGGGAGTCGGAAGCGGGCCCCCACGGTGAAGTCCTGCTTGTCCAGCGCCTCCTCCTCTACCAGCGCTTCGAGCGTGCCATCCGCTCGCGGCCCAGGTTGCGGGAGGCGCCCATCGATTAGGGTGATCTGATCCACAAGATCCGACTGAAAGGCGACGGCCATCCACCGGGCCCGGTTCGGGTTGACCCGGGCGGGATCCTCCGGTTGCGCGGCCCCCAATTCCGTAGCGCTAAAGCGAACGAAGGCCGTGAGGGGCAGGCCGAGCAAGGCCGTGCCTCGCTCCCGGGCGATCTCGTCCGCAGTCAGGAACTGCTCCATGGAGACGGCTCGGTTCGGGCGCCCAAAGTAGGCGAGGTGAACCGCTGCCGGCATCCGCTCCGGGCTGGCCTTCAGTTCTGCCTGCAGGACCCGCTGCAGCGACATGGCGGTGAAGACCGGGACGCTTGAGGCTGCCGCCACCGCCACAGCAAACCCAGCCAGCAGGCCTGCCGCCAGCCGGCGGTTGGCCCACAGGCGCCGGGCCGCCAACCGAGCGCCCGCCAGGAGGAAGAGCAGGGGGCGTCTATGTTGCAGCACTCCCTGTCACCTCCCCAGAACCTGATCGCCCTCCTGGAGCCCGTGCAGAATCTCGGTTTCGACCTCCCCTGCGATCCCCAGGAGAACATCGACTTCCCGGCGAGGCTCTGCCAACACGACATAGGTCCGTCCACCATACTGGCGAATCGCACTGTTCGCAAGGAGCAGAACGCCCCTCTTCTCCTGGAGAATCACATGCACCCGACCGGCCGAACCCATGGAGACGTTCGTCGGAGACCCTTCGATCGTCAAGCGAATCCGTTTGGCCTGCCCGGTCGCATCAAGCGCCCTGGCGCCCGGGTCGGGGAGCTCCATGACCTTGCCGAGACCGTTCGGGCCCAGCTCAGGGAAGTCCAGCAGAGCGGATTGTCCTACTGCGACACGGGCCAGACCGGCATCATCGATGTCGGCCTCCACGATCAGGCGAGTCGGGTCGGCAATCGTCACCACCGGCTCGAAGGCGGTGACCTGATCACCTGGTTTCGCAGCCACCGCGATCACCTGACCATCGAACGGCGCCACCAGCCGGCTCCCGGCGAGGATCTCCTCCCACCGCCGTAACTCCAGCCGGGCGCTCTCCAGCTCCAGCTCCCTCAGCGTCACCGCCGAGTGGACCTCGGGGCTGTTCGTAAACTGCGCCTTGTACCGGGCATCCTCCAGGGCGATCATCGCCTTCTGGTAGCGGATCTCGGCCTGGGCGGCCTGGTAGGCCGATTCCTCGTTGTGAAGCTCGGCAATCACCTGCCCGGCCGTGACGCTCTCACCCCCTCGGACATGAAGGGCCCGCAGCCTGCCGGCACCCGTGAAGTAGAGCCCTGCCTGGCGCTCTGGAGCGAGGCGGCCGCGCAGAACCACCGCCTCGGTCATATCACCCCGGCGGACGGTGTAGGTCTGCCGCTCGGACCGAACGGGAGTGATCAGGATCGGCGGCGGTTCCTCCTCTTCGCGCGGGAGGAGGCCGCATCCCGCCATCATGACAGCCAGCAGCAGACAGGCCGCCCATCGCCTTCTCACACCGATCCCTCCTCTTCCAGCCCTCCATCTTGAAGCGTGAACCGCCGGTCGGCCACCTCGACGATCGCCGGATCGTGGGTCGTCATGCAGACCGCTGCCCCCATCTCCCTGGCGGCCCGCTTCAGCAGTTCGACGACCACCCAGGCGGTGGCCGTGTCGAGCTGCCCGGTTGGCTCATCGGCCAGGATTAGCGCTGGCTCCAGCGCCAGCGCCCTCGCCAGGGCCACCCGCTGCTGCTCTCCCCCGGAGAGCTCGTAGGGCCTATGTTCACTGCGCCCGGGGAGACCGACATAGGCCAGCCACTCGTCAGCCCGGTGCCGCCGGGCCTGCTGAGAGAGACCGGCCATACGCAGGGGGAGCTCCACATTCTCTCGTGCGGACAGCAGGGGGAGGAGGGCAAAGGACTGAAAGACGTACCCAATGCGCCGCCGGCGGAACTGGGTCAGCGCCGGTTCTGGCAGGCTGCTCAGCTCCACCCCATCCACCAGGACCCGACCCTCCGTGGGCCGGTCCAGCCCTCCCAGGAGGTTGAGCAAGCTGGTCTTCCCGCTGCCGGACCGACCCCGCAGAACGGTGAAGGAACCGCGGCTGATATCAAGGTTGATGGCGGAGACCGCCCTCACCGCAGCCGGGCCGGAGCCAAAGGTCCGGCTCAGGTTCTCCGCCCGGACGATCGGCGTCTCGGATCTCTGCACCACCATCACCTCCCTCGGCTCCGTGCCAGCTCATGGAGCCGCTGTTGATAGGAGCGAAACGCATCGTCCCAGGTGCTCTCGCCGGAAATGGTCTGACGGAAGGCCATCTGCACCGCCGCCCGGATCTGGTGGTCAGCCTCGGGAGCGAGCGTCTGACCGGCACGCAACGGGAAGAGCCAGGTCGACCCGAACAGCGCCTCGGTGCCAGGAGGCGGGGAGGGCTGCCGGTCGAACCATGCGCTCCGCACATCGGGTGAGCGATGCAGCGGCAACGATCCGGACCGTGCCACCGCTACCGCCCCCTCGGGCCCTGCAGCGAAGTGGACAAAGCGCCACGCAGCCTCCGCCTGCTCTGTGCCAGCCGCTATGGCGATGGTCTGTGGGGTCGCCAGGGTGCGGGCGGCTGTTCCCGGGCTCACCGGTGTGGGCGCCACATCGATGTCCGCCGTCCCGGACTGGAGATAGCCCAGGGAGCCCAGGCTCACCACCGTCATCGCTGCCCTTCCGTTCTGAAACTCCTCGCGAAGACGCAAGTGGATGGTTCATGCGGACCCCTCTCGACCGGAGCCGGGTATCCTCATCGTGGTACCCGTGCCCTCATATTTACTCGTCCAGAATCGATCCCACGCCCGGTAGCGTGTCCCTTCTTCGTCTCCTAGTACGGAGTGGCGGTCGTTTGACTTGAGCCTCCCCAGATTGGATGTGCCTACTCTCACTTAACTCTGCCCACTGTCTCCCCACTCAAGGTAATCACGCATTAGGTGTCGCCAGTCTTGTTGGGGCTGTGCCAGGGGCCGTGGGCCGGGGCCCCTGGGCCTATCCGAGCCCGGACAGTCACTGGTCCTGTGGTTGATCGCTCTCTGAATCCACTGGCTGCAGGATCTCATCGGGAAAGGGAATGGGTTCATTCCAGGGGGTAAAGAGGATTTGACCAGTTGCTTCCATGACATTTGCCGGTTCGACCTGATCCAGGGCGAAAAGCTCAATGTCAATGCGCTGCGTTAGCCCTGCCTCATCGAACCAGAAGCGCATGCTCATCCGACCTTCGACTAGTTCGGCCATCTGATCCCCGACGAGTTCCGCAACCATGGGCAGGCCCCAAGAGAGCGTCACCACTTGAGAGACCTCACCGGAGTTGATCTCCTCCGAGAGCGTGACCGTGGCCATGCTGAGTTCTTCCTCGGTAAGCTCGACTAGTGCCAGCGGGTTATCCAGACGCTGATGGATCAACCAATCGTGGTGGCTCTCATAATTGCCCTGTTCCCACACCGCAGAGGATGGGTTCAGGCGCCAGACCGTCTCCCCGCGGATAGCGGTACCGCTAAGGAGATCTTCACCGAACAGACGAGTCGTCGTCTGCCGGAGCATCTCTGTACCGCTGGTGTACAAGACTTGGTTGACGGTTCTGGTCATGCTGAGCGAATCGTCACCCAAGCTCATCCGAAGCGAGTAGTGGGCCTCTGCCTTGAACCTGTCCTGAACGTTGGTTTGGCTCAGCAGAGCCAAGGCCCGTTTCCTCGTCTCCTCTGGGGAGATCGACTCGGGCGGGAGGGTCGACTTCACTGGAGTGACATGCACATCACCCGACGCTGGATCCCAGGTCACATCCGCTCCCAGGTGCTCGGACACAAAACTCAAAGGGACCATCGTTCGTCCCCGGTGCATCACAATCGGTAAATCGAGAGGCTCCGGCTTCCCATCCACCAGGGCCTCAGCTTGTCCGACAACAAGGACGATCTGCCTCTCGCCATCTTCGAGTGTTACAGAGTTCGTGCCTGGATCCCACACCACAGCAATGCCCATGGCCTCTGCGACGTCCCGCACGGGTATCAGTACAACAATTGGGGGAACGTCCCCCCAGACTTCCTTTCCCTCAACCAGGAGCCGGACTGTGCCAGCCTTGGCCAAGTCACCGACTAGAAGAAACAAGGTGACGACACCAATCATGCACACGACCTTCATCTTCACCACATCCGCCTCCTAACTCTGGCACATTACCCGAGTCGGTTCTGGTGCCTAGAACGCCTCCCCCAAACCAACCAATCGACTCACACCAGCCCTGAACACGAGAGGGAAACAGACACACGCAAGCGAGGGACTCCGCCACCCGCTTGCGTGTACTACTTTCCGAAGCTCTTCCCGATGCCGTCAAGGCTCGGGCCGGTGAGCGTCAACTGGTGTTAGGACTGGTGCGGTCACGGCGGGGGCCGGCCGACTCTCTCCATGAGGTTCTGTCCTGGTTCAAGGGCCACCCCGGCTGCCCAGACGTGCCGACCGATCTCGTCAAAGCGACATCATCTCAGACACTCGGAGATGAAACCAAAGACCACTCCGTCACGGGTGAGCATAGCCAGCCTGGATCTGCTCCTGTACGGGAGAGCGGTTCTGAAGTGACACCTCACTCGCTACTCCTGGGCGGCAGGGGCGGTCGCGCCCATCCTTGGGGTCATCGACCTGCTTAACTCATCCAGTTTTGTGCTCCAGGCTCGAACCTAGGTGCCCGTCGTTCTCTCCTTGCTCCAGACCCGAGAGAACGCAGACTTGGGAATGTTCCCTTCCCAAAGCCCTCTCTCTAGTTCCTCCATCTTCCAACGGCTAATGACGGGCCCCCCGTTCGCCAGTACGACATACTCATCCGCCACTTCGGCCCGAATGACTACCTCTTGTCCACCTACAACGCCGTACCACCGCTCCTCCACAAAGGCAGTGACAGACTGGTATGGCAGCCATCCGCAGTACCCGTACTCGGGGTCCGACGCCAACCCAAACCTGCTTGCCACCTGGGGACTGTCGGTAGAGACAAAGACCTCCGAGGTTCCGTCCTGAGAGTGGAACCGGAGCCTGATGCCATCCACCACCGCATAATCGCAGACGAGTGATCGCCAAGTCACCAAGGTCCCTCCTTGTCATCCCTCACTTCACTTCATGATCCAATCTCGTCCGTCCCACTCAGCGAAGACGGAGTCAACTCCATGCTCATCCATACGACGAATCACAGCCCCCTTCTCGAGCACGTGACCTGTGTCGTCCATGAACCGCCATTCCGGGACCCACCGCCCGTTCTTTGTTGCGGTAAACCCGCTTCCACTAAATGGCCAGACGGCCCTTTCAAGGCTCATGGGTCCAGCTAGCTCCTCAGCGAACGGAGGGTACAGGTCTCCAACCTCCTTCTCGCGCAGGGGAAACTCGACCCAAAAGGCTTCCTTGTTGCCACTCTCCACAAACCCATCGAAACCATCCTGCCGGGTCAGAGCAACCAGCTCATCAGGCGTCTTGGCGTCCTTCAGATACTTGTTCCTCGTAAGGAAGCCCAGAATGCGGTTCTTCTGGATGTTCTGACCTCGACGGTTGACACCTGTGATCATCTCCATGACCTGATTCCGGCTGAGTTGCTTACGCATGATCTCGCCAGCCTCAAGTGGGAAGTCCATGGTGATGACATACCGCATGCGCACGATAATGCTCTGCAGTCTGTCGTACTCATCCGGGTTCTTGCCCCTGCGGTGAAAGGCATCCGGCCGCATGATCCGAAGGAGTTCAGCCTCCTCAGGCGTGAGTCCTTCAGCCTCCCATATGCGTTTCACCGCCAGGTAGACCTCATCCTCAACTGGTGGCGTTTCCATGGCCTTGGCTACATCATTCAGCATGCTGACGAGCCTGCCTTCGTGTTCCTTCATCAGGTCGTCAATTTGCGCCAGTGTCAGGTCATCCGCCTTCTTAAGCCTCGCTCTCCTCTTGGGCAGGTCATCCAGCATCTCCATGATGGTGTCATCCAGGTATCGTTGCACCTTTGGGTTTTTGATCCGCCTACCAAGCCTGAGCAGGTCGACGGCGTCACCGAACTTGTTCTGAATGCCGACAAATGCCCGAGCTACCTTCTGACCACCGGGAATCTTCGCGGTGAACAACCGCAGTGTGCGGATCAATCTCTGCGCCTGGGGGAGTGAGAGTAACAGTTTTCCGACGCCTGCACTGACGAATGCAACCAACGCAAATTCGGCTGCAAGGCCGATCAACCACCCGGTCGGGTAGTACATGACCCAAAAGGCGATCATTGGGTCATCAACGGCAACACCGGAGACATCGGACAAGAACGGCACGAGGTGGGCAGCCGTCTCACCCAGATAATCCTCCCAGTTCTCCGAAAAATCCTCTATGGCCCTTTGGAGTTCCTGTAGTGTCCTTTCGACTTGAGCGGCGACCTCTCTGCGGAACTCCTTGTCGACCGTGAAGTGCCACAGGAAGTTGGCCGACTTTGGGATGCTGGTGATCGCCCGTGGGATGTTCTTGATCGTCTCCCATGCAGAGACGAGTTCACCCTCAACCCCAGACGCAAAGCCATCGATCATGCCGAAGAACAGAGCTCGAAGGGCTGCATCGCGCATCTCGGATTCTGGGGGAAGCATAGGGTGCAGGGGGTTGTTAGTTGATCGAAGTAAGAGATCGATCCCCTCTTCAACGAGCTCAAACCTGTCCTTCAACCGCAACCACTGCGAAAGCGACCCGTTGCGTCCACCACTGAGGTAGAAGCCGCTAGCGCCCGTAATGGGATCCAACATGATGTATGTCTCAATCTCACCTGCAGAGTGCGGCGCAACGACGAGTAAGTTGCTATCGAACCCTCGCGAGACATGCTCAAGTGTGGATTGTGACGCTTCCATTCGAGGCAGTTCCTGGTCCCCGTTGAGACGACATGCCCAAACAAGCGTCTCGCCTTGGGAAGTCTCCGATGACAGCCCTGAGACGGTGGTGGTGGCTTCGAAACCATAGGTATCGGACACCACTGTCCCCTCATGGAAAGAAGCCTCGGCACCAAACGTCACCGCAAACAACACCGACGCGTCTGTGACACCTGCCTGTGGAACCGCTCCGCTCGCCAGCCGGGCGGCATCGAAGGCGAGGCGCACGTCCCGATCCGCGATCGGTACACCGAGTACCCGCTGATAGTCCACGGCAAAACCGGACAGTGTCAGCCGTGGCCCTTCGACGACGCGGTGCTTCCAGGCAGCGGCCAAAACACTGCTGGACTGCCCTGTCTTGTGGAGATAGTCCAGTTGCATATAGTGTAGCTGGAGTCCGATCATGTCCTCTGGCGTCTGAAGCGGGGTCCTGACCGCCTTCAATTTCCATTCTTCAAGCACCGCTGTTGTGACGGGCCTCGCCATGAACAGCAGGCCCTGTGCATCTCCAGCGACCCATTCGCGGCCTACAGTCTCTGAATGACCCCCAACCTCCCACGAGACCTGAGCACTAATGACTGAGCCAAGCTGGACCGGCTCGCCGACTGCCACCTTCTCCGCGCCGATCCAGACCACAGGGCGCAGGCGCCAGAGGTAACTGGGCGGCCCCTCTTCGAACTCGGCCAACCAGGAGAAGTCGTTCTCATCGGCCGGCTCGTAGTTCACCAGGACCCGCTGGCCGTGAACCTTGGCCACGGGCAGCCGAACCTCGGTCCCGGCGACCGACAGCGCAAACTCGCCGTAGCGTGACTCCGGCCAGTTGCTCCAGGACGAGCCCTGGCCAGCTACAGTCCAGCCCATCAGCGGACGGGCCCCTAAATGGTTCATCGGGACCGGGCGACCTGGCTCTCCCGTCACCGTGCCGATCGCAAAGGTCACGGGCGAAACGCCCTGCCCCTGGCGGAGGTAGCGATGCAGGTCGAAGGCCGGCTCAACTACCTGGGCCGACGTCGGCCAGGTGTGGGGCTTCCAGGCAGAGTCCAGGGCAACCCAGGCGCCGGCTGCCTCATCCCTGTTGGCACCGCCACTATTTGGCGAGCGCCGTCGGCATCTTTACAGCAGGCATATGTACATGGAGAGGGAAGTCAACGGAATCCCTCTCCTTCGTTATTAT
>Ga0196970_1001342_pt1 | contig 17325 bp, 4 predicted proteins | sample S1v_513CmetaG_FD_148672 | JGI IMG/M metagenome (GOLD analysis project Ga0196970, IMG submission 148672) | Soil microbial communities from Anza Borrego desert, Southern California, United States - S1+v_5-13C | ecosystem: Environmental > Terrestrial > Soil > Desert | place: USA: California...
CCAAGGCTTATCAGGACGCCGGCGACGATTACAACTCGATCATGGTCAAGGCGCTGGCCGACCGTCTCGCCGAGGCGTGCGCCGAGTGGCTGCACCAACAGGTGCGTAAAGAGCACTGGGGCTACGCCAAGGATGAAACGCTCGACAACGAAGCGCTGATCAAAGAGCAATACAGCGGCATCCGCCCTGCTCCCGGTTATCCGGCCTGCCCGGACCACACCGAGAAAGCGGCGCTGTTCGCCCTGCTCGATCCTGAAGCGGCCGAAATGCGTGCCGGACGCAGCGGCGTGTTCCTCACCGAACACTACGCGATGTTCCCGGCAGCAGCGGTCAGCGGCTGGTACTTCGCCCATCCGCAGGCGCAGTATTTTGCCGTGGGCAAGATCGACAAGGACCAGGTGCAGAGCTACACCGCGCGCAAGGGCCAGGATCTGAGCGTCACCGAGCGCTGGCTGGCGCCGAACCTGGGTTACGACAACTGAGGCGCCCAAGGCCCGGTAGCTGCTTGCTCCCGGGCCTTGTCCTTCAGCCGCTCACGGGCGCGATGACGGGCCGGGCTGCGGTGAAGCCGGAGCGGGTGTTGCCGCGCCCTCGCCGCTCGACGCCAGGTTTGGCAGTTGCGCGCGCGTCAGTTCTTTCAACTTTTCTATACGCGCTTCCGCCAGTTCGATCTCCAGCGCTGCCATTGCCTCGAGATAGCGGTTGCGGGTGACCTCGTTGTCCTCTTTGTCCGGGTAGGCGTCCTCAACCTCCTCCTGACGCTGGCCAGCGTTGCGCTCCAGCGTCTCGAACACCTCAGGGTTGCGCTCGCGCAAATAGCGAATCCAGTAATCGCGGGCGATCAGATCCTCGAGAAACCTGTCCGACACTCCATCGGCGAGCACCGCGGCGCGTGCGTCGAGCAAGCGCTGCCCGCGAATGGGTGTGGCGTACAGCATGTGCTCGGGTTGCGCCGGCAATTCGAGGCCGTCCGGCCAGCCGCGAGTCAGGCCGATGCGGTATTGCAAGCGGACTTCGGCGCGGTCCTTGTTTTTTGCAGCGGCTTCAGCCAGTCGGTCGACCCTTTCCAGACGAAACAGGCGGCGGGTCAGATCAAGCAGCGCTCTGCCGCGCTGCTGCGGACGGTGCCGTGGGATATCACGCAAAGCGTTGTATTCATAGACCCGGGTTTCCAGTTCGCTGAACGACAGGATCCGCCCATCACCGCAAGTGCCGTGCGTCTCGGCATTGAGAAACAACAGCTCGCGCAGCTCGGTATTTTCCGTGGCGGCCTCGATGACCTGCCACACCCGATGAGTCAGATCCGCGCCTGACAACCTGTATTCGAGGGTGTCAGGCAAGGTCGAGAGCAAATGAAAGAACGACTCATGGTTGGTCTGTCGTGCCAATTGCTGCCATAGCGTAAGCCGCGCGGCACGTACATCTGCATGCGTGTACGTCATCCAGGTCTCCATCGCCGGTGCGGCCACATCCTGGGCCGGATCGGCAATCACCTCTGCAGCCTCGACACCAGCATGCGTATCAACGCGCCTGACAGCCCCACCGCCTGCGCCACTCGGGTCATCACCGTCACTGCTATCGGTATCCGAATCCGATCCGGAACCGGAATCGCTTTCCGAGCTGCTTATCCGCTCTTCGATCAAACCCTGCAAGGATTCCGGCGTGTACCCCATTACATCACCACCCTGCGCGGCACTGTAATCCCTGAGTTGCTGCAGTGCGTCGAGCGACAGCGAGTTATCCGCCAAGTCAGTACCCGCCACGAGCCGCTCATGGTTGCCGCCCAACAGCCGGTCCGGGAAGACCATGATGTTATTGCCCGAGAGATCCAGCCTTTGCATATGCGCCAGATTGAGCACGCCGTCAGGCCAGAAATCCAGACCGTTCTGGCCGAGGTTGAGGGTTTCCAGGCGGCTGAAGGTTGTGGCGTTGAATTCTTCCAGCTGATTGTGGCTGAGGTCGAGCCAGCGCAGGCGCGCCCCGGTCACGTACTGATATACCGTTTGTGCCGCGGCCAGGCGATTACCGCTCAATTCCAGCCGTTCCAGCTGGCTCAGACCCGCGACAGCTTCCGGCACGCGGTCCAATGCATTGCCGTTGAGCATCAGGGTGGTCAACTCAGGGAACGCCGGGCAAAAGCGGTTGAAGCCCTCAACGGTAAACTTGACCCCTGTCAGGTCCAGTGTTCGCACGTGGGAAAACACGCTAGACAACGCAGGCAAATCACCGATGAGTCCCGCTGAAAGACTCAGCGTCTGTCCGGCGGACTCGGTCAGCGCGGTAACCCCGTCGCGCCAGCAATTTCGGATCCTCGTCGCGTCGAACAGTCTCGTGGACGACGACACCCCCTCACCAGGCCCTGGCGCCGGGTTGAAAATCCAGCCGTTCAACTCACGCGTCAGCGTCTCGTTAGTCGCTCGCCACTGGTTCAGCCTGTCCACCATTTGTTCGGGAAGCAGCCCTTCGCTGCGTAAGCGCGCAACGCTGGCTTGCGCTTGTTCAAGCGTCAGCAAGGGAAATATCTCCAGCACACTGGCGCTCATGTCAGAGCCGCCGCTGATTGCGGAGACCGGCGGGAGTGGCAACAGCTGACCGGCGCGATTCAGCGCACTTTCCGGCAGGGTCGCGCTTGAAATGCCCGGCAGTGACACCGACTGCGCATCGAACTGTTGCAAGGCGCCCTCGGGCAAACCGATGGACATTTCAATCCGGCGCTGCGCCGCTTCAAGGTCCGCCTCGCCTGCGACACTGAAGCGGTTGTTGAGCAAGCGGGTCTTGAGCAGCACCGTGTCGTCGGCAAGGACATCTTCGGGAAGCGACCCGATGGTGTTATGACGCAAATCCAGCATTTGCAAACGCGGCAGGCTTTGCGCCCCTGGCGGCCATTGATTGAGTCCGTTGGAGCTGAGGTTCAGCGTCTTGAGCCCGGTCAGGCGAGAAACGTCCAGTGTGTCCAGCCGATTGAGCCGGGCATTGAGGTGTTCCAGTTTGTTCAGCGCATTGAACTGGCCCTGCACCTCAGGCGTGACGGCGATAAGGTTGAGAGACAGGTCCAGCTGAGTCAGCTGGGTGAAGTCGGCTGGCCGCACCGGCACTTCGGTCAAGCCGCAGGCGGTGATTTCCAGGCTTGTGGCGCCACTGAATGCCTGGAGAAACCCGCGAAGCTGATCGATCGGCACGTTCAACCGCTCCAGCCGCACGGTCTGCACATGGGCAAACGTACCGACTGGCAATTGCGGCAGTTCACTGATCGGCGCCTCGCCCTCTATCCAGGCGGTGTCGACCAGTTCAAACACGCCGGCATCGTCGAGATCGGTGGCGGATGTCCAGTTCGTCGCATTGAAGGGATGCATGTCGTCGCTCAAGCGATAACGCCGGCGTATCGCAGCACGCCAGTTCTTTTCCAGTGCACGAACTACCCGGTCATGGGGCGGCGTTTGCCAACGCGCAGCCAGCTTCGCAGTCCGCAGTCCTGCGGATGCCGTGGGCTCGTAGAACTGGCGGAAAATCGCGGTGTGCTCCACGCGCAGGATCTCCACGGCCTTGAGCCTGGTTTCCGGAGTGTTCCACAGGCTCATGATCCGCTCGGGCAGCGGATTGGGACGGCCGGCCTCGCCCGTGAGAAATTGCAGTTCTCCGGCGCAATAGCGGCGAACCATCGTGTCCAGATCAACCAGGTGTCGCCACTGCCCGAGGTAATTGTTCACATAGTCGTAAGCAGGTTTGAACGCTTCATGGGAAAACTTCGACCAGTCCAGTGACAAACCCGCCCAGAGTTTTTCGTGGCCGATATAAAGCGTTTGTGGCAGGGAAGCGATGGCGGTCTGGGTCAGGTCCAGTCGTTCCAGTTCAGGCAGTTGCTCCACATAAGCCGGCCACTGCGTAAGGCCCGGGGCTTCGATCTTGAGTTTTTGCAGTCGCTTGAGGGTAGCCAGGTCCAGGCCAGGCGACATGCCTGCGCCGCTGATCAAGTCGAGATGAAGCTCCTCGACCGCGGTCAACGTACGCAATCGTGTCGATAGATCTGCAGCCATGACCGTGGCTTGGGTTCTGAACTTGAGCGTCTTCAGCGCGGACATTCGCGTCACCGTCAAGGGCACGGTCGTCAGTGACTGCTCATGCCCAATGTAAGTGCCGAACAGAGTGCCCCGCTCCCCCAGCGACAGCTTTTGCACATTGGCAAACCGCGCCAGAAATGTGTCTGCATTGGCATCGGTCAAACCGTTGCCGCCAATCGAAAGCTCACGTACATGTGCAAAATCTGCGGTCAGCACCGGCAGAGGGTCGTAAGTGAGAATCGAAAGTTGATCAGCACCCGCGACTCCGGTGGACAAGGCATTGCGCCAACAGGTTTTCAGCGCTTGCGCGGCGCGAAACTTGTGATCTGTACCGGAACGCTCCCAGGGTGCGAGCGTCGATGTCCCCGCCCATTCATCCAGCGTCGCGTTCAGTTGCTCCCACTCGCGCCGACGGGATAGCAACAGTTCGAAAATGGCGCTGCTGTCTTTTCCCGCCCGATATTGTTCAAGAATGAAGCCTTGAACCTGCTCGTAGCTCAGTTGCGGATAGATATCGCGCACATGAGCGACCAGCTGCGTTGGCAATCCCGCGCCGCGTCCGCTGGCGGGATAACCGATCAGCGTAGCGTTCACCCGCACGGGCGGCTTGATCCACTTGACCGGTGGCGCCAGCAGCGCAGACGCATCTGCTTGATGCTTATCGGCATAATCGATGATCTTTGTTCGCAACCCGGCGGACTGCCCGACCTCAGGCACACCGAGGCTGCGGCGCGCCGCATCAGGCAGGGCGTGCATGATCGATGAGTAAAAATTGTCGCCGTGGCGAGGCAGGCTGTTGAGCGCCTCCCCGCGCTCGTCGAAGGCCTGAAACTGCATGCCTTGCTTGATCAGGTATTTTTTCTCGCCGGCTGTTTCGCTGCCAATGCTGTCGATTAGCGTGCCAGCCGCATGCCCCTCGCGTACTTCGATACGCAAGGTGTCAGGCCAGCCCGGCAATTGTTCCAGCGCGTGCAGCCCCAGGCGCCGGCTGTCCGCCGAAGCAACATTTTCACTGCGCAGACCGGCGTAGGCCGCCACTTGTCGGCTTTGACGCGCATACCAGCGTGCCTCTTCCAGCAGGCGCAGCGGCACTCGCTGGCCTGCGCCGAGTCGCTCCAGTTCATCGGGGCGCCCATGTGCAAGCACTGTCTGTGCCGCCGCTTCGCTGAGCCCGGGACAGGCCTTCTGTAAACGCAAAACCTGAGGGGCGACGGGACCTGTCCCCAGATAGAGGCTGTCGTAAATCGCCGGCTGACGGCTGTTGGCGTAGTCGGCGATCTGCTTGCCGAATTCTGCCGGCCGGGCATCGCGCACGCGTGCACCTTGCACTCCCAGCAGCGCGGTGACTTCAGATTCGTCCAGCGCCGCCAGAATATGGGTTGACAGGTCACCGCTGAGGACATCGGCCCGCGATATCTGAATCGGCGCCTTGACGCCGACATCGCGAAAGCGCCGAGCGGAGCCATACCTGACGGACTTGCCGGACAAGGACTCGCCGTCAAAGACTTCCAACACCCGGTTCGCCGGCCAGCGCGGCATTTCGGTGATCAGCGGCAACGCGTAGAGATAAAGCTCATTGATCGCTTTTGTCCCGCGCAACTGCTCAACGACTCGCGCCGCGTTGCTATCGGCCCGCATCATGCGCAGGGCCTGGGTCAGTTCCGGTGGTGGCAGCGCCGAATCGATGTGCATCTTGCGCAGGGCCGCCTCACTGACACCGCTGATATCGGCAGCCTTGAGCAGTTGCGCATCGGAGAAGGCTTCGGTTGCATGGCCGATGCGCCGCAGCAGCGTCAGACGATCCCAGCTCTGTGGACGCTCCAGCGTATGCCGCCAGGCGCCGAGGCCATTGCTCTCGAGCACCGGCTGCCAGGCATTGGCGTCGCTCGGATGCCTGATCCGCCATTTGCCGATCGAGTCATCGAAAAACTGCTCGTAGACCTTGCCACCCTGGCGAATGTAGGTTTTCCCCTCAAACACATGCTGCCCGGCATCATTCGGGCCGGGACTGTCCGGCAGCGCGACAGCGGACTCGTAAGCGTGCACGTCGGCTCTCCACAGACGGGTTTCGCCGTTGGGCAACTGCACCCGCTGTAGCTGCTCGATGACCGGCACAGCTTTGGCGCTGGAGATTTTCCGCACCCCTGCGCCAATCCCCGCCATCAGCGCAATCTGCGCCAGATTCTCCGCCACATCGATCAGATGATCCTTGGCGGCACGGCGATCGCCCTCACCCCATTCAATCGCGCCCTCAAGGGTTTCATAGAGCAGTTGCCCGGCCATCACCACCATCATCACTTCGCCCAGCACCGGCACGAACATCGACACCACATTCAAACCAAGCAGGCCGATCTGCATCAGGTGCGCCAGTTTGGCCTCGCGCGCCTTGACGTCGACATCGTCGGTGGGCACGGCATGGCTTCGAGCGTCGGCCAATACCTTGGCCCGGCTCTCGTCGTAAAGGTACTGCCACAAATCCTGGTTCTTTTCCCACAGCCCGCGCTGCCTTTGCAGAAGCGTGCCGGGAGCGATATAGGGATCAGGTTCAGGCTCAAGTTTTGCGGCTGGCGGGGGCGGCAACTGCTTGATTCGAGTAATAGGCGCGCCAGGGCCAAACGAGGTGACGATGCGCCACGGGGAGCGCCAGAAATCGCTGGGTGAATCCGCTGCCTTGCGGGTGAATTGGCTGAAATAGTCGCCTCGTTGGTCGTAAGGCAAAAACTGACTGAGGAAGCGCTGATAGGCAGTCGGTTCCGCGCCCGACGCTGACGGCGTGCTTCGAGCCGTGAGCAGCCGCTTGAACTCCTCTTTCTCGTCATTGCCGCGATAGCATTTGAACGGGTGCTCGGGATCGTGAGGAATGTAAACAAGCCATTCATTGCTGTAGCGGTACTTCTCGCTGATGACGAAGACCACACAGCCCGTCATTCTTTTTTTCATCAGGCTGAAGTCGCGGAACCACACTGGCTTGTTGCCGACCGAGGGGTTGAGCTCGCCCTCGATCACCGAAACGATCATCGCGTAGTGCGCAGCTTCGATGTCCTTCGTCAGCAACGCCTGCTCGGCAGCAGCGCGCATTGTCGCTTTCTGGCTGGCAATGAAACGCTCACGCAGTGCCGCCTCCGCCACTGGATCCGCGGGATGAAAGAACGACCGCAGCCAGGTCTGATATTGCTTGCCAATGTCCAGACGGCGACACAATCCGAGGAACTGGCTGACCGAGATCGCAAGGCTCACGGCCTCATAATTGCCAGCTTCAGTCGTTGCCACGACGAAGCCGGAGGTTGCGTGGTAAGCACCCCGGTCACATTCCCAGGCTTCGAAGTTATGCAGCGCGGCCTCCAGCAATGACAGTTTGACCACTTCGAAGGAGCCCACCTCTATTGCCAGAACGCTGACCTCCAGCGGCCGGCGCAGGCACAGCAGCGTCTGGTCAACGTCCACTTGCAGCCGATACTCGTCCGCAAGGGCCTTGATCAGCAAAGGCCTGGCAAAGACTTCGACCTGCTGAAACGTCGCCATGCTTTTATCGAGGCTGTTCTGCGCCTCAATGCTGGCCTTGAAGGTGTCGCTCAACGTCTGGCGCTGGGCCGACGTCGCGTTAAGAAACCAGGACGGCAGCGCTGTCGTGACACCTTTGAACGCCTCGCGTCGTTGCGCTGAGGCGTTGGTCAACCATGCAGGGATCGATTTCTCAAGGAAGTGGCCGTGCAGGCTTTGCGTCGCTTTCGGTTTGGCAGGTTGCGCGAGCGAAGCAGGTTGCTTTGCTCGCGCACTGGTTGATGTCGGATTCATGATTGTTCCTTATTGGGGAAACAATCAGCAGACCACGTCGGGCCATTGCGCCTGCGGTACCCGGCTATTGCACGGCCGGGGATGAGTAACCGGATACGTCACCCGCCCCCCATGCATGTGACTGCGCCCAAATGCACCTTCTACGGTTGCGATGACGGCCCAGGCGTCGGCGACAGATGACCGGGCGATTCGGACTCACCGGCATAACTCAGCAGATCAACAATCTCCCGTCGCGTCAGTGCGATGCGCTTTTGCCGGCGCCGCGCCTCCATGGTCCTGCCCAGATCAGTGAGTTGCTGATCGTACTGTTGGGCATTGATTTCACCCCGCGCAAGCCGATCATCCAGCACGGTCCAGAGCTGCTCACGCTGCGCGTCGATTTCGACGTCGATTGCGCGTAACGCTTGCGGATAACGCTCCTGCAGATAAGCGTTCCAGTAATCGCGTTCGATCATGCTCGCCGGCAGCGCGTCAGTCTGCTCCGCTTCCAGGATTGAAGCCCGGATCTGCATCAGCCGTTCATCGCTCAGGGGCGCGTCGTACAGCATGTAGGCCGGTTGGCCGGGCAACTCGATACCGTCACCCCAGCCGCGGGTCAAACGGATGCGGTATTTAAGGCGTACCTCGGCGCGATCCATGCCTGGTGCCGCGGCTTCAGCAAGCACTTCCACCCGTTCCAGGCGAAACAACTGCCGGGACAGGCGCAACAGTGTCCGGCCCCGAAGCGCTGTTCTGTTTAACGGAATGTCGTGCAAGGTGCGATACACCGCAACGCGTACTTCCATGTCACTGAAGGTCAGAATTCGTCCATCGACACAGGTACCATGGGTTTCGGCCCCCGCGAACAACAACTGTCGCAACTCGGTATTTTCCGTGGCGGCCTGTACCACGTCCCACATTCTTCTCGTGAGATCTGCCGGTACCAAGCGGAAATCCTCGGTGTCACGCAACAGCCGCAGCAACTGGAAAAACCGCTCATGATTCGGTTCGCGAGCCAACTGCGCCCAGACCGCCCGTCGTTGTGCCGCCACTTGCGGGCTGCTGTGCTTCAGCCACGGCTCCAGCGACCTCGGCGCTACGTCGATGGCTGGATCAAAAACCTCTTCCACCGGCTCTATGACTGCATGCGGGTCATGAGCGTCAGTACTGGTTTCATTGCCGCTGGGCCCGGCGACAGCGACGGGGTCAGGCAGAACATGCGCATCGATCATGCTGTTGATGCTTCGACGTGATACGCCCAACGCGTGAGTCGATGAATGTTCGCGGGCGTAGCGGCGCAATTCCTGCAACGCGGCAAGAGACAAGTGCTGGTTTCCCGACAAGTCGGTCCCATGGATCAAAGATTCGTGCGTGCCATTGAACAGATCAACCGGGATGTCGGCGATCTCGTTGCCGCTCAGGTTCAAGTTGCGCAGCCGTGGTGCCTGCAACACGCCCACCGGCCATTCGGTCAGGCGGTTGTAACGCAGATCAAGGGTCTCGATGACGCCAAAATCGGGCGGGTTGAACACGCGAAGTTCGTTGTAGCCGATATCCAGTTGGCGAAGACGCGCACGACCAACCAACGGATAAAGGCTCGTCGCGCTGTGAAGATCACAATATTGCATGTCCAGACGTTCCAGATGACGCATCCGTAACACCGGGGCGGGCAAAGACGTCAGTGCGTTGCCACCGATATACAAGGTATTGAGAGAGGGAAAGGCATTGAGAAAACCGTCGGAGCCCTGCACGGTCATGCCCACCCCGTTAAGATCCAGCGTGGTCACCGCCGGAAGCTGTACAGCCAGCGCTGGCAAGTCACCTGTCTCACGCCCCTCGAGCTCAAGTTCCAGCCCCGGCCTGCCGGGGTTTTCGGTGAGTCCGTCGAGCCATGCATCGCGGATTCTTCGCGCCGCAAATGAACGGTTCCGTGCGTTGATCTGCAGCCGGTCCGTGCGTATCTCGCGAATGTACAGCCAGTCGTTCATCTGGCGGGTCAAACCCTCACAGGACCGATGCCAGACGTCGATTTGCGCTTCGATTCGCGCCTCACTCCATCCCGTCGCCCGCCAGTCGTTCACACAAGGCTCAGCCTGTGCGTGGGGCATGATCGTGCTCAGGCGTTGCACGTTCGCCGAAGCCACAGCGTCATCGGGCAATACGGTCGTCGGCTCTGGAAGCGGCAGCAGCCAATCGATGAATGACCCACCCGTTTCCGCCGGAGGAAATGGTTCCGGCACCGGTTCCGCCGCGAAGCGACGCAACGTGCCCTGCCGCAATCCACGTTGCTGCTCGACTCGCTGCAGCGCCGCATTGAATCCGGCTTCGCCGTCCGGGCTGAAAAGATTACCGGTCAGATTGGTTCGCATCAGTACGTCGGGGTGGGACAGCACTGGCGGCGGCAATGCCGCGATACGATTGTCGCGTAAATCCAGCCAGGTCAATCGCCGCAGGCGTTCGGCGCCGCCGGGCCACGTTTGCAATGAGGTCGACCGCAGATTCAAGGCACGCAAGCGACTCAAAGCGCCGACATCGACGTTAACGAGCGGGTTATGGCTCAGATTCAGTCCTCTCAGACGCTGCAATCCATTGATCTGCCGCTGCACGAGCGGCGTTACCGCGATCCTGTTGCCTGAGACATCGAGGTGCGTCAACGCTGGCAACGCGTCTGCGGTAAAGGGCAGTTCGGTAAAGGTCGCACCCGTGATTTCAAGGCTTTCAACCTGACTGAACGCCCGGAGAAAGCTGCGCGCCTGTTCGAGCGGCACATCCAGCCGTGCCAGACGCAATGTGCGCACGTGCGCAAAACTGCCGGTCGGCAGCGACGGCAGCTCGGTGAGCAATTCGGCGTGCGCTGACAAGGCGAGCGGCGTTTGCGCCCCAGGCAACTCAAACGTCTCGACGCTGGACGCAAGGCCGTAGCGCCGGCGAATCGTGCCATGCCAACTGACTCTCAGCGCATTGAGCATGTCGGCGTTGCGCCCTGTCGACCAACGCCGTTGGAGGGCCGCATAGCGTGTTCCGTGGCGCAGGGCGGGGGCGTAGAACTGAGCGAATACCGCTTCATGTTCGGCCCGAAGATCTTCAATCGCTTCAATCCGGGTTTCGGGTGTAGCCCAGGCGCCGTAGAAGGCCTCGGCCAAAGGATCGGCCACGCCTGGCCTGATCGCCATGGCGTCCAGCTCCGCAGCGCAGAACTCACGGACCATCTGATGCACATCAAGCAGGTGACCAAAAGGACCGGAATATTGGCTGACATAATCGTAAGCGCGCCTGAAGGTGGCCGGGGTGACCCGCGACCAATCCAGCGACAGCCCGGCCCAGAGTTGTTCATGCCCGTGATAAAGCGACTCCGGCAAGGTTTCGATCAGTGTGTGAGTCAGGTCCAGGCGCCCAAGCCGCTCAAGCCGTTCAACGTAGGCAGGCCATCGCCACAAGGCACGCGGCGCGTCTATGCGTAGTGTGCGCAGTTGCGTCAAGGGCTCAAGATCGAGACCGTGGAGTGTGGTTGCGTCGGTACCCGAATAGTCGATGTGCAGCGTTTCCAGTGACGTAAGCGCTCTGAGTCTTGGGGCGAGGGTCTGCGCCAGTAGAGGCGCATCGGTGGAGAACCGCAGGCGGGTCAATCGTGGCAATTGTCCGACTGCCAGTGGCAGTGTCGTCAGCGGCCGGGCCATGGATCGGCGGTGATAAACCGGCCCCGGCTCGCCAATCGACAAATCGGTGAGGTTCGGAAAAGCCGCCAGGAAGCCATCAGCATTGGCGTCCGTCACACCGATGCCCGTCAGCGACAGTTCGCGGATGTGGGCAAAGCGTGTGTTCAGCACCGGCAGCGACGTGTCGCAAACCAATGACAGCCGCGCGGTTTCGGCAATCTGTCCGGCCAAGGGAGCATTGCGCCAGGCATCTCGCAACGCCTGAGCCACGTGCGTGCGGCGCTGTGCAGTCTGGCTGTCGGTCGGGCCTGCCTGCCACTCATCGAGGCTGGTGTTGAGGGTGTCCCAATCCTGCTGACGCGTTTGCAACTCAGCGTAGATCTGCACCTCGTTACGGCCTCGTTGCTGGGCGAAGAATGCATCGGCCTGCTGCGGTTGGGGATACAACTGGGTGACTCGCGACTCCAGCGACCGATTGAACCCCCTGCCCCGCCCACTTGCATAATAGCCAAGCAACCTCGCAGCGACCCGCACCGGCGGTTTGAACCATTTGGCTTTGGGTTCAAGCACGCGCGCAGCTTCACGTCGATGAACAAGCGCTGACTCGATGACCCGGTGTTGCAGTTCGCTGCCGCTGTTAACGTCACGCAGCCCCAACGTCGCACGCAGGTCATCGGGCAAGGCGTACATGAGCGAACGGTAAAAGCTGTCGTCCGTTCTCTGCAACCGGTTGAGCGCTACTCCATCTTCATCGAATGCCTGGTAAAAAGGCCCGTTCTTTACCAGATAGCGTTTAACCGCGGCCGTCGGTTCGCCAATGCTGTCGAGCAAGGCACCTGCAGTGCTGCCTTCGCGAATTTCCAGACGCAGTGTCAAGGGCCATTCCGGCAATTGCTCAAGGGCAAACAATGCCAGCCGCCGGCTCGCTGCCGAGGCAAGATTTTCACTGTGCAAACCGGCAAAGGCGCGGATCCGGCGCCCTTGCCGAGCATGCCAGCGGGCCTCTTCGAGCAGATTGAGAGGCGAACGTCCGGTTTTATCCATCTGGCTCAGTTGCGCGGACGTTGCATGCTCGAGCACGTCCTGCGCGGCGGCCTGGCCGAGACCGGGACACTCACGCTGCAGAATGCGCGCACGCCGGCTCAGCGGTTGGGTGCCGCTGTAGAGGCTGTCAAAAATGGCCGCCTGGCGCGTGTACGCATACTCGGCGAGCCGCTGCATGAACTCGTCAGGCCTTGCCGGGCGAAATTGTGCGCCTCTGCTGCCTAACAGATGCACGATTTCGTTTTCCTCCAGCGCTGCGAGGATTTGTGCCGGCATCTCGCCGTTCATGACTTGTTCACGACTGAGACGTATCAGGGGTTTTCGGCCAATTTCCGCACCCGGGTTTTGCGCCCCATAGCGGATCGACTGTGCCGCCCTCTCCGACCCGGTAACGATCTCCAGCACTCGACCGGCCGGCCACCCTGGCATTTCGGGGATCAATGGCAATGCGTACAGGTACCGCTCATCGATCGCTCTTGCGCCGCGCAATTGCTCGATCATCTGCCGCGCACCGGCGTCCGCCTCGAACAAGTTCATGGCGTCGCGCAATTCGGGCGGCGGCGGCAGATGGTCCATGTGCATCTTGCGCAACGTGTTGTCACTGACACCGCTGACATCGGCCAGCATCAGCAGGGAATCATCGGAAAAACCGTCGGTTACCGGCCCCATGCGTCGTAACAGGTCCAGACGCCCCCAGGTCATGGGTTGTTCCAGTGCCAGGCGCCAGGCTCCGTGGCCGTTATGCACAAGAACTGGCCGGTAGGCATCGGGATCGGTGGGATGTTTGAGCAGCCATTGCGCAGTCGTCTCATCCTTGACCTGCTCGTAGATATTGCCGTCTCGACGGATGTACGTTTTGCCGTCGAGCGAATACTGCGCCAGCGCATTGGGTTCGGATAAGGCGCCCAACGTGACGTCCTGTTCGTAACCGCTGAAGGCGGGTTTCCACAGGCGGGTTTTTCCGTTGGGCAACGTCACCGGGTGGAGGCTCTCGATGACCGGCTCAGGCTTGACCGCCGTCAGCCGGCTGAAGCCCGCCCCCCCAGCTGCCATCGCGCCCATCAGCGCAAGGTTTTCGGCAACATCGACCAAATGAGCCTTGGCCGCATGCTTGTCGCCTTCGCTCCACTCGACGACGCCTTCAATGGTTTCAAACAACAACTGACCCGCCATGACCACCACCATGACTTCACCCAGCACGGGAACGAACATTGATACGACGTTCAGGGCCAACAGACCGAACTGCAGCAGCGCAGCGAGTTTGGCATCGCGCGCCTTGGCATCGACGTCCGCGGTTGGCACCGCGTGACTGCGAGCATCATCGAAGAGCTTGTCGCGGTGTTTTTCGTAGAGATAAGTCCAGAGGTCATGGTTCCTACCCTTTATGTAGGTCTCCAGGTCCGGAAGCGGTTTTGCCGCCACGAATGGGTCGGTATCCGCAATCATCTTCGGTACCTGGGGAGGCAACTCCCACGCGCTGACACCCGTCACTGCTTGCCCGATCGTAAGCCATGCCGACCACAGCCAATCGGACGCGGGATGGGCGGGCTTGACGAACTGGCTGAAATATTCGGCGCGCCTTTTATAAGGTAAGAACTGACTGAAAAACTGTTGACAGGCTGTCGGTGCGGTACTCTGCGGCTGCTGTGGATCCCGAGCAGACAATAGCCGTTTCAAGGTGTCTTGCATCTGCGTGCCGGTATAGCGCTTGAGCGGATGTTCGGGGTCGTTGGGCACATACAGAATCACCTCATCAAACGATGGGAATTTGTCATACATCACAAAGACAATGCAGCCAACCAGCCTGTAGCGCATCAGACTCAGGTCCTGGAATGAGACTATCTTGTTGTCCAGTCTGGGGGTTCTGTTGCCGTTGAGTACCGAAAGAATCATCGCGTAATCCTGCCGACGGATGTCCTTTGTCAACAACGCTTGTTCGGCCGCCGCGTGCAGAGCGGTTTTCTGAGCAAGAATGAAATGGCGGCGCAGCTTTGCCTCTGCGTCTGGGTTGGCGGGATGAAAAAAAGAAGTCAGATAGGCTTGATACTTTGCCCCGATGTCCAGCTCCCGGCACAGGCTGAGAAAGTTCCTCACCGAGACATTGACCGGTACTGCCCTGTAGTTGCCGGGCGTGCCGGTTTCAACCGCGAAGGTTGAGCTGTTGTGAAAGGCTCCGTACTTGCATTCCTCACTTTCAAAGTTGTGCAGCGCCGCCTGCAGCATGGGCAATGTCAGGACTTCGAACGTGCCGACTTCCACGCGAGCAAGAGTCAACAGAACGGGTCGCTTCAAACACAACAGCGTCTTGTCGACATCCACTTGCACCTGAAAGCGGCTTTTCAACGCCTCCAGCAACAAAGGCCTGGCAAATGCGTCGATGTCCTTGAACGACGACATCGTTTTATCCAGTTGCACCTGCGCCTGGAAACTGTGATTGAAGCGTTTGTGCAATACGTCGCGTTGCGCCGGTGACGCCTTTGTGTACCAGTCGGGGATGGTGCTGGTGGCCCGCTTGATTTCAGCTCTTCTGCGAGCGGGAGCATCAATCAGCCATTGCGGCAACGCGGCTTCGAGCAACGGCGCATTCACACTTTCCGTTGCCAGAGGTTTGGCCATGACTTGCGCGGTTCGGGATAGGGGGAAATCGGGTGACATACATCGCTCCTGTAGATGAAGCGGCAGCACATCATCCGCACCGACCCGTCCGGCGGTACATAGTTATCGGATAGCGAGAGAGTTGTTACGTCGTGTTCGGACCGCTGACAGGCGGTTAATTGACTATGCTGATCACGAACGACTTCGTGCAGAGGGATATATGGACGATCCAAGCGACAACAAACCGCCGACCCTGTGGCAGATGCTGCATAGCGTCATGGCCGCTGCGTTCGGAGTGCAGAGCGGCAAGAACCGCGAAAGGGACTTCACCCACGGCAAGCCTAGCCATTTCGTCATTCTGGGGGTTTTATTCACAGCCCTGTTCGGTTTGACGCTGTTTGCCATTGTCAAACTGGTGTTGCATCTGGCCGGGGTTTGAGGCCTGCATGAAAAAAATCCGGGCCGTGACAGAACGATCGAGCCTTGTAACTGGCGAACCACCTGTTACAGGCATGCGGTCAGGCCCGGAATTTCATTTACTGATGGCTGACCCAGAATACCGCTGTCCCTACCACGAGAATGATCAGGAACAGGATGGCCCACGCATCGACACTGCTGTCGCTCTTTCTTGCCTTGGTCGGATTGCTCATTGCATCGCCTCTTGTCGGTTTTGTCGGTGATTGCAGAAAGACTCGACCACAGTTAAGACGAAGATTGTCCGCACGACAAATGTGGATTAGTTGACAGCGATTCTCGTTAGGCGATTTGGTTCTTTACATATACTCAAACATCACTTTTGCGCATAACTGCAAACGGGTATATTGCCCCGGCTCCGTCAGGGAGTGCGCGGCCGTGCGCGCAGAATTGCAGAGGCACAATCGGACTCCAGCAAGCGAAAACGCAGCGTTTTCCGAGTAGCCCAAAGCCTGAGAACAGGACTTATATGTACGTATACGACGAGTACGATCAGCGGATCATCGAGGACCGCGTCAAGCAGTTCCGTGATCAGACCCGACGCTATCTGGCAGGTGAGCTGAGCGAAGAAGAATTCCGCCCCCTGCGCCTGCAAAATGGCCTGTACATCCAGCGTTTCGCGCCGATGTTGCGCGTCGCCGTGCCGTACGGCCAACTGACCTCGCGTCAGGTGCGCATGATGGCCAAAATTGCCCGCGACTACGACAAGGGCTACGCCCACATCAGTACGCGGCAGAACGTGCAGTTCAACTGGCCGGCGGTGGAAGACATTCCGGACATTCTGGCTGAGCTGGCCACCGTGCAGATGCACGCCATCCAGACCAGCGGCAACTGCCTGCGCAACGTCACCACCGACCAGTTCGCCGGTGTCGCCGCTGATGAAGTGATCGACCCGCGTCCATGGTGCGAAATCATTCGCCAGTGGACTACGTTCCACCCTGAATTCGCTTACCTGCCGCGCAAATTCAAGATTGCCGTCAATGGTTCAACCACTGACCGTGCCGCCATTGAAGTCCACGACATCGGCCTCGAGCCGGTGTACAACGCCGCCGGCGAACTGGGCTTCCGCGTGCTGGTTGGCGGTGGCCTCGGTCGTACGCCGGTGGTTGGCGCCTTCATCAATGAGTTTCTGCCGTGGCAGGACCTGTTGAGCTATCTCGACGCCATCCTGCGGGTCTACAACCGCTACGGCCGTCGCGACAACAAATACAAGGCGCGGATCAAGATCCTCGTCAAGGCGCTCACGCCTGAAGTGTTCGCGCAGAAAGTCGATGCGGAAATGGAGCACCTGCGCGGTGGCCAGACCACGTTGACCGAAGCTGAACTGCAGCGTGTGGCCAAGCACTTCGTTGATCCGGACTACAAGGCGCTGGACAACCAGACCACGCAACTGGCCGATCTGGACAAAGAGCATCCAGGTTTCGCCCGCTGGCGCAGCCGCAACACCCTGACGCACAAGAAACCGGGCTATGTCGCCGTGACCCTGTCGCTGAAGCCGACCGGCGTGGCGCCAGGCGATATCACCGACAAGCAGCTCGATGCCGTCGCCGACCTGGCCGAGCGCTACAGCTTCGGTCAATTGCGCACCTCCCACGAGCAGAACATCATTCTTGCCGATGTCGAGCAGAGCCAGTTGTTCACCCTGTGGGGCGAATTGCGCGAACAAGGTTTCGCCACGCCGAACATCGGTTTGCTGACCGACATCATCTGCTGCCCTGGCGGTG
>Ga0196970_1001344_pt1 | contig 17314 bp, 21 predicted proteins | sample S1v_513CmetaG_FD_148672 | JGI IMG/M metagenome (GOLD analysis project Ga0196970, IMG submission 148672) | Soil microbial communities from Anza Borrego desert, Southern California, United States - S1+v_5-13C | ecosystem: Environmental > Terrestrial > Soil > Desert | place: USA: California...
ATGCTTCCGTAACCTGTGCCCAGCAGGGAAGTCCCCTTTTTTGTCGAACCGAGTCCGAATCTTGCGACCGGAGCCCGCGTTGGTCGAAAAACCGAGCAATCTGCCCAAAACGGGCGGGAGCGGGACACGGCCTACCGGATCAAGAGCGTAACGTTGGAGGATTTGACGGCATTTCTCCGGGAAACCAGCCATTTCGCCATGGGGCAAGGGAAGGCAGAGAAGATCCTGGCAGCAACGCACGGTCTCCCTGACGAACCCGCGTACCAGGCCGAGCAGGACTGCATCATCCGGGCCAACGTGGCCCAGCTTCGTTTCCTTCAGGCCCAGCTTGCGGAAGCGCGGTCGCGCCTTGCGGCGTTGGTGGCCCAGACTGACTACGACCTGACCGTCATTCCCGGCGTTGACGTGATCATGTCGGCAGAGTTGATCGCCCTGATTGGCGATATCAATCGTTTTCGCAACCCTGACAAGTTTGTCGCTTTCTGCGGAATCGCGCCGGTGTCCTTCGGCAGTGGCGAGAAGGAGAATCGGGTCCGGTCTGAATTCGGTCGGCGCGAACTGCATTCGCTTATGCATCAGGTCGCCGTCTACCAACTCGTTGTCCAGCCCAGGACCAAGGAACCCCGGAATCCAGAGGCCAAAGCGTACTACGAGAGGCATTTGGGCGATCAGGCTGCGAGGCCAAGCCGGGAGCGGGACCGGAAGACGGTGAAGAAGGCGCTTACTTCGCTCATGCGGCAGCAGGCACTTCGCATCTTTAAGCTCATGAAGGCCCAGAAACGGGCGGCCATGGCCCTCCGTACCCCCGAAGCAGAGAATCCCGTTGTAGCGGCATAGGAAGGGCTTTGAGAAGGGGTGGTGAATCTTCTGTGAGAGAAGATCACCACCCCAACTATTCAGGGATGCTTCTTAACGGCAGGATACGTATAAGGGCTCGCCGTGGCAACCGTGGACCCAGAATTTATACGTCTACGTTGGTAACAACCCGGTGAATTACATCGATCCCACAGGGCACTTGGTAGAGGCGGGGGGCCGTGATGGCGGATATGGTGGCGCCAACGTAACGCTTCCGCTGGAACCAAGTTCTGGAGAAAGGGACCCCGGCGTTGCCTATGGACTCGAAGCCGCGGAACCCGGAATGACCGTCGAGGAGAAACAATTGGCAGTCTGCAGAAGGGCGGCGACGACGGACCCCAATTTCTTCGCCAGTCCGGCCTATGACGCGATATGCAAGGTTATTCTAATGGGCTTCGGCACCGATGAGGACAAGGGTCTTGTTAAGGCAGGCTTTGCGGCAGCGAACTTTATTGTGTTGAGTGGCATCAAGATTGAGCCTGGCATGAGCCGGGTAGACCTTGAGAACCAGCTGATTCAGGCTGGGTACGCCAGAATCCGCGCCGACAACCTTCAAGGGTGGCGCTACCAGGTAAGCCCTACACTCGAAATTCGAGTTATGGATAAGGGAATCACCGGAGCGCCGTACTATCGGTTGTTCAATCCAACAACAGGCAATTGGCTTTTGGCGGACGGCAGCGTCCCAATGACACACGATAGACTGCAATTGCGTCAGTGGACCCATCACGAGCTCAAGTAGGGGGATTTCCTATGGACATGGCGCAACTTCAACAGCTCTACGACTTCACCGAGAGCGACTTTCTCGGCCTATCGGTGGGGGATGGCACGCAGGTTCTGACTTTGAGCCTCGACTACTATTGGAACCTCGGTCGTGAGGGGCAGCCCGGATCCTTGGGACCGTCCCAGCCCATCCGAGTGGTGTTCACAGCCTGCCGAAAGGTACTCGTGTTAAACGACCGGGGCTATTTGGACTCTGGTGGTTCCGGAGGGGTCCCCCAGACGGTCATTTCTTGGGGCGATGCGACATCGGTCGAGTTGTTTCGAGATCACTGCTCGGACCTGGACACAGGCGAAATGGCGATCAACTTCCAGGTGGCGGGTCCTGGCGGCGACTCGAGAATAATGGTAGTCTGTAGAGACGTTCTGGTGGAGCAGGAATGACGAGCGATGGGAGCGAGAAGAGGGGACGCCTTAGCCTAGCTAGGGCGTCCCCTCTCAATTCTTAGCGGTCAGCCTAAGGTTTTTCTGGTGGTCGTGTGGCAGCAAGGGCTAAACGAATTCGGCGTATCCCTTCAAGCACGTTTTCCAGCTGTTCGGTTGTGATGACGCCGCGTGAAGCGGTGTCGGCGAGTTGAGCTACCTCGCGAAACCCCTGGTCTTGTAGTTCTGAAATGGCCTCATCCTTCGGTGAGGGCATCCATTCAGCATCGTACTCCTCTGGCATGGCGTATTCTGCCGGGTCGGTTGCAAGGCTTTCAAGTATCCGGCCAATTTGCAGTATCGCCATCGGCATTTCGCGTTCTAGTCGTGCGGCCAAGTCTGGAGAGACACGGCCGGCAGCCAAGTAGACTTCCGCTTCAGATCGCCCCAGGGAAGTCGCTATCTTGGTCAGCAACTCGTTGGAAGGGAACGCTACCTCCCCCCGTTCAAGCCTGCTGAGGGATGACGGGTCAACTCCGATGAGTTCAGCGAACCCACGCACCGTGAGTCCCTTTTCATTCCGGACATACTTCAAATATGAGCTTAATGCAGACACAGGCTTCACCTCTGGCTCAAAGTATAGCACACAGATGAACCGTGATGCGCAATGACTGTTGACAGAAGCGCAAACCGTGAATATGATATCCATAAAGCGCAACACGCGTTGCGTGATGCGTAACGATAATAAGGATGAGAAGTGATGAGCAAGGCCAAGGGGCCCGAACCCTGTAATACGGGCCCCTCAAAGTGCAACGAACCTACCGAGGAGGCACAGACCCCTTTCCAGCCCGACAAGGTGCAGGTGGTAGCGTGGGGAAGCGACGCCATGTACACGACATATGATGGCGATCTGTGGCCCTGGCTAGTCGATGCCCTGGAATCAATCAAGCTGGAGGCGCAGGCAGATGACGCCCCGGTCGCGTGGGAGGACTTCTTGCTGTTCGGTGAGCCCATCGTCGTTCACCAGCGGGGAGGGGTACGAGGGTACAAATACCACCTCAGCAACAGCAAGTGTGACGCGTTCCTCGTCGGCGCCGGCGACAAGCAGCCTGCGCTCTGGCTCCAGCCGAGGGCCGAGTTTCTGAAGGAAATGGGGCCTGCCAAGCTGGTGGAGTTGCAGCGGCAGGAGGTTGACAAGCTGTTTATGGGCATCCCCCAGGAGCGTGCAAACCGCCTGGACCTCCACGCCGACCTTGCAGGAGTGCCCTGGGACGCGTTCGACGTGCGGGTATTCAGTGACCGCATGGAGGTCGTGAATGCCACCTACCGGGCGCAGGACGTGCAGCCCGTATCCAAACGGGGAAAGCTGACCGGCTTCAACGTGGGCAAGCGCACTGGCTCTACCTACCTGCGCATTTACGACAAGACGCAGGAGTTGGCCGATCACGGCCACCTTGTGGCGCTGGCCGAAGGCGAAGTGACCCACTACCTGCCGGAGATCTGGAAGGAGCACGGTTGGAAGGGTCAGACCGGCCAGGACGCCAAGGGCAAGCCGACCTTCGAGCGGGTGGTCCGGGTGGAGTTCGAGCTGAGCCGGGAGGCGCTGAAGCAGTTCCGCCAGTGGTCGGGTGGCGAGCCGTTCGTAGAGACGTGGGACAACGCCCTGCCGCTCCTGGACAGCATCTGGCGGTATTGCCTGCTCAAGTGGTTCGTGGTGCGGGTGCCGGGTGAGGCGAAGCAAAAGACCCGGTGGAAGAAGGCCGAGTGGTGGGTCAAGCTGGCTGACCTGAAGATGCTCGAAGGGCCGCAGGCCATCGGTGCACGGGTCTGCCAAAAGGCCAGCAACAAGCGGAAGCTGGCGCAATTGGTCGCAGGGGTAACCGCCAGCCTGGGGGCGCTCGATGGGCTCTCGCAAGGCGAAGCGATTCATCGGGCCGTGGCGCTGATCCAGGCCGAGTTTGTGACCAAACCCTATGCTGAGCGGGTAGACAAGAAAACCCGCTCCTGGCGGACCCGGATACCCTTGGAATGGCTGGCGGAGCAAGAGGGATGGCAGCGAAAGGACAGCTTGAGAACCGCATAGCTGACGACGTAGCAGAGAACCGGCAGCCATGCCTGTAGAAGCAGGAGGCCGCGTTCGATGTGTCCCTACGGCTGGCGAACACGCCCAGCGCGTTTAATACTCAGTGTACGGGCCTTCTGCTTCTGCCGGTGTGGGCCGGGGAGGCACCACAGCACAACCCCGGCAAGCACGCCGGTAGAAGCAGGGAGATCGCGTTAAAAGTGTCTGTACGGTTAGCTCCAGCAGCTAACGCGTTTCGAACGCAGTGTACGGACTTTCTGCTTCTGCCGGGGTGAACGGGACACTCAACACAGCAACGGAGGTAGCAGGATGTTTCAACGAGACGCCTACGTGTACGTGGGCGTAGATCTGCACAAGGCGACCCACGTGGGGATGATGGTGGACTGCTACGGTGATCCGATGGGCAAGGCCCTGAAGGTGGCAAACCACCCGGGAGCCTTCCCTGAGTGGGTGGAGACGATCCACAAGCGGGCGGGTGGCAAAGGGGTCATCTTTGGCCTGGAGGACGTGCACGGCTTCGGCAGAGCCCTCGCGACCTTCCTCCTGGGCCGTGGCTACATGGTGAAGTACGCGAACGCCTACCTGACCAAGCCGGAGCGGGACAACGTGAACAAGACGGACCGCAACGACGCCCTGGCCGTGGCGCGGATCACGGCCAAGAACTTCTGGACGCTGCCCGATGCAGATGTCGATGAGCTGCAGTGGGCGCTAATCCAGGCGGTACAGTATCGGCGGGGGCTGGTGGAGGAGCAGACGCGGGTCAAGAACCGGCTGCATGCATTCCTGACGCAAGCTCACCCGGCTACCAGACGTACTTCTGCGAACCCTTCGGAAAGACGGCTCTGGCCTTCTGGGAGCGTTACTCGGCGGCATCCAGCCTTGCCGGGGTCTGTGTCGATGACCTGGCGCAATTCCTGCGGGAGATTAGCCATTTCGCCCTCGGGCACAAGCAGGCGGAGCGCATCCTTTCTGCCGTGCAAGGTGCAGAGGTCAGAGGCTACCAGGAGGAACGGGACCAACTGGTAGGGTCAGCCGTGCGGGCACTCAGGCACCTGGATGAGCAGATTACCGGTGCGAAGGAGCAATTGGAGCGCCTGGTCGGTCAGACCCACTACCACCTGACCGACATTCCGGGCTTTGACGTGGTGATGGCCGCAGAGTTGATCTCCCTGGTGGGTGACGTGACACGCTTCCGAAAGGTTGACCAGTTCCTCGCCTACACGGGGATCGCCCCGGTTACGTTCGGGTCAGGCCAGCAGGAAACACGTTTGCGGTCGCAGTTCGGCCGGCGGGAACTGCTGGCGCTGTTCCACCGGATCGCATCGACGCAACTGGTAACGCACCGCAACACCGGAGAGCCCCGCAACCCGGAGGCGCGGGCGTACTTCGACAGGCTCCTCGGTGAGCAGGCGAAGCTGCCCAAGGAGAAGCAGGACCGCAAGGTACGCAAGAAGGCGTTGCTGTCGCTGATGCGGCAGCAAGCCATCCGGTTCTACAAGCTGATGAAAGTGCAGAAACTCGCGGCCAGGGAAGGAAGGGCGCAGGAAGGCCCTGGGGTGGCGTAGAAGGCTGGGACACGGGGATGCACTCCCGGAGGGGAGTGCGCCCCGGTCCCGGCCCAAAACGCCCCTGGAGGCGCTGGCGTAACGACCAGGACACCCACACAAGGCGGCCTTGACAGTGAGACCGGGCGTGGTAGGCTATCCCGCCAGGCCGGCCCCCTTGGGGGGGCGGCCGCAACCGGCCGAAACCACGCCCGGAGAGGCTCACTGTCAAGGTCCCTGGCCGCAGCAGGACCACCCAAAGAAAACCCCTGGACAGGCGCCTACATAGCGGTTTCAGCGACAACCGCCGAGCGGTTCTTAACCGCAGGATACGTATAAGGGCAACCCGTGGGAACCGTGGACCCAAAATCTCTATGTCTATGTGAGCAACAACCCAGTTAATTTCATCGACCCTACAGGACATCAACAAGTGGACTATGCCGGTGGGGGCGGTGGTGGCGGCGCAGGGTTGGCGTTGATACAGTTTCTTCAGAAGATGATGTCTGGGACGCAAGCTCTCGCAGCAAACACCCAGGCACTGGCCAGCCGCACTGTTGCTGCTGCGAACAATGTGTGGAAATTGGGCTGGGCAGAACGGGGGCGGCAAATCGAAGCACTCCTCATGAAAAACGTCAATGGTTGGTTTGGGGCTGGCAATAATGTCAAGACCATTGATGCAGCCGAAGATCTGGTCCTCAACGCCATGGAGAACTCGCAGGGACTTGCTACCAGTGTCAAGAGTATGGATCTGGCCGCAGCTTCTTATCAGAACGCAAGCGGCATCACATCTACGCTTACCCGCGCTGTAAACGCTCTCTCCAATTACAAAGGTTTGGAGTATGTCAAGGACGCGGTGGGCAACCGAGTATGGGTCGGACAAATAACACAACGAGTGCTGAACGTGGCCATTCCAGACATGGCTCTCACCTCGGAACAGGCGGCTGCATTACAGGCAGTGCGGGAGTGGGCCGCACAACTGCCCAATATGGTCAAAGTCGTCTTCACGGTTGTTCAGTGACAAGGAGTGGAAAGGTTGTTAAGGTACCATGTCGTGTGCTATCAGAACGCAAAGCGGGAACGCATTGTGGTTCCCATCGCTTATGATCGGGTAGGCCTGGGGCGGTTGGTCAACCGCGTGCAAAAAGTAGGCCCGAAGGGGTCTAGTCGGGAATTGGGAGAAGCGTTAAGGCGTGCAACGCAATACTGCGACATATCGCTTCACGATCCCTCTAACGGCAACCCTGATTTGACGGCGGCAGGCGTAAGAAGCTTTGGACAACTGCTGAAGAAGTGGCATCTGGTTACCGTCCGCTTTGGTGACAACGCAATCCGAGTCACACCCTCGACGCGGAGTCCCAAGGGAGCCTATCAGGACCTTTTCCTGGATGGCAGCGTTCTACCAACGGATGCGTCTGAAACAGCCTTGGGTGATGCTGTTAACGAAGCGTTTCAGAAGTGTAGGGATGGAGTGCGAGGGCCTGACTATGGTCAACCGGACCCAGCACTCTGACAACCTTGCATTATTTGAGAAAGACGCCCTGCCGTTTACCGGCAAGGGCGTCTTTCTGATAGCCTAAATCGCGGCGTTTCCTTCCGGTGCCTGCAAATCAGACATCTTAAGGTGTTTGAGTGAGTCAGCGATATGCGCAACCAGGTGGGCGAAGACCGCGGATCGGACTGGATGAGTGGACTGGCCTTAGCTTCCGTCGCTTGAAATCGGGTTGCAAGAAGGAAACTACGACAAGTCGTACTACCTGGAGCCAGGTGAGGGCGGTGCCAAGGCTTATGCCCTGCTGCGCCGGGCCATGGAGATGACGGGGCGAATCGCGATCGCGCGGGTGGTCATCCGCTCCAAGGAATCGCTGGCCGCAATCCGGGTCTTCAAGAACGGCGTTCTCGCCCTCGAGACCATGCACTTCCCCGATGAAGTCCGCTCTCCCGCCGGGCTCACCGGAATTATCGAGCCCGAACTCCGCCCGCAGGAGATCGAAATGGCCACCAACCTGATCGCAAGTCTGGCCGGCGACTTCACGCCCGAGAAGTTTCAAAACGAATACCGCCAGGCGCTCCTGGAGCTAATCGAAGGCAAAGTGACCGGCGAAGACGTCGTTCAGGTGGCTGCACCGCCCGAGCGCGGCCGGGTCATCGATCTGATGGACGCCCTGCGGGCGTCCATCAGGCAGGCCGAGCAGCAGCGGGGGGCCGAGCCGGCAACCGCTGCAGCTGCCCCCCCACCTGCCGGCGCCCCGCCTGCCCCGGCGCCGGGCTTCGCCCTCCCGCTCCCGGGACTGCCGGTCGCCCCGCCCGGCGCCGCCGGGCCGGTGCCCGGGCTGCCCGGCGCCCCGGGCCCGAGCCCCCTGCCCGGGGCGCCCGGCCCCATGTTCACGCCCGGTCCCGTCCCGCCGGCAACGCCGCAGCCTCACCAGGCGCAGTAGTCCATGCAGCTTCCGTTCGAACCGATGCTGCTCACGGCGGCGGATGCGCCGTTTGCTGACCCTGGCTGGCTGTATCAAGTCAAGTGGGACGGGGTGCGCAACCTGACGCTGATCGACGGCGGGCGTGCCCGGCACTGGAGCCGCCGCCTCCGGGAGCGAACCCAGTGGTTTCCTGACCTCGCAGGACTTGCCCGAGTCCTTCACGGGCGCCGGGCCGTCCTGGACGGCGAAATCGTCGTCATGCGGGACGGCAGGCCCAGCTTCGCGGCGGTCCTCGAGCGAGACGTGAGCGGGCAGCTCGATACCCGCAAGCTCACAACGGCCCCGGCCACCCTGATGCTCTTCGACATCCTCGAATACGAAGAGCAGCAGCTGTACCGCAGACCCCTCGAAGAGCGGCTCGAACTGCTGACCCGCCTGATCCCTGAACCCGACAGCGCCTGGCAGGTCGTCAGCTCCTTTCCCGGCAGCAGCGGGCCCGACCTGTTCGCTGCCACAACGAAACAGGAACTCGAGGGGGTAGTCGCCAAGCGGCTGGGTTCGGCCTACACCCCGGGCCTTCGCTCCAAGGAATGGATCAAAGTGAAGCGCAAGCAGCGGATCGTGGCCGTGATCTGCGGCTTTACGGCACCCGTCGGGCGCCCGGGCGGGCTCCTGGCCGGTGCCTGGGACGCTGCCAGCCGGCTCCGGTACATCGGGCGGGTTGGCTCGGGAATCACAGCGGAGCAACTGCGCCTGCTCAAAGCACACCTGCCCCCCGCGCCCCGGCCCTTTGACTATGAGCCGTCGCTTCGGGACCGGTTCTCCGGCCCACCCGGGCCGGTGATTTGGACCGAACCCCGCGTCACGATGCTGGTCGAGTTCACCGAGTGGACCGAAGAGCAGAAGCTGAGAGACCCTGTGTTGATCGGTTTTTCCACCGAGCCCCCGGAAGCGGCGAGAATTCCCTAAACACCCAGCACAGGAGGCGATGCGACGTGCCAGAACCGCGTGAACCAAGTGTGGCCCCGGGCCAGGAACTTACCCTGCACCCCGTCGATCCCGTGCGCGGGGCGGAACTGCTGGACGATGCGCCCCGTCGGCATGACGCGGACCACGAAGACCCCAACGGCGAAGACGAAGGAGATGAAGATCGCCCGGCGCTGGGCGCCGTCACCCAGGATGACCCCATGCCGATGGGACTGAACACCTATCCCGATGCGGACGACGATGGCGACCTGACTTACGTGGCGGTGTTCGAGGACATCACGCCGGCCCGATCGTGCGTCGACGACCTGGAGCGCCGTGGATGGCCCCTTGAAGTGACCGTGCTGGAACGCCGCGGCGACGGTCCTGAGCAGGGGATGCGGCCCGGCAACATCATCACCGGCCCGGGTTATGGCCTGTCGGCTGAGAATCAGTCGCCGCCGAGAAATCCCGGCATGGGCGCCGGCGTCACAGTCGGGGCTACCATCGGCGCAACCGTGGGCTGGCTTGCGACCAACTACGTGCTGCCGGGCTTTCCCCCCCTGGTTGCCACGGGCGGGTTGATCTCCACGTTGGCAGGCGCCGGGCTGGGCGCATTTCTGGGCGGCCTGACCGAGTACGGCACCAGTGAGCAGCAGGACGGGGACGATGCCACTATTTATGCCGGCCAGGCCCGCCGGGGCGGGGTGCTGCTGCTGGTGCGCACCCACGAGGCTGATGCCGAACGGGTGCGGCGGGCCATTGAGTTCTGGCAGCCCCTGGAACTGCGGGTTCAGTAACCGTGGCGACGGTCAGGACTCAGGCGGCGGTAGCCGGGAGGACGCTGGCGCTCAGCAACCTGGACAAGCCGCTGTGGCCGGAGGATGGGATCACAAAGGCAGAGTTGATCGACTACTACACCCGGATGGCCCCGTACCTGCTGCCGTATCTGAAGGGGCGCCCGCTGGTGCTGACACGCTATCCGGACGGCATCCGCGGTAAGTGGTTCTACCACAAGGATGCCCCGCCGGGCACCCCGGATTGGGTTCCAACCTGGCCGTTCCGAGCCGAGGATGACCGCATTCTGCATTTCCTGGTGGCGGAGGAGCCGGCCACCCTGGCCTTTGTGGCCAACCTCGGCGCCATTGAGCTTCATCCCTGGCTGTCCCGGTGCGCCACACCGGATAGCCCGGACTGGGCGGTGATCGATCTCGACCCCTCAGAGGGCTGTACGTTTGAAGAGGTCGTCGTGCTCGCGCGGCTGGTGCGCCAGTTGTTGGCGGCGGTGCAGATCCACGGCTTCCCCAAGCTCTCGGGGGCCACGGGAATCCATATCTACTGCCCGTGCGGGCCCGGATACATGTACGGTGAGACGGCGGCCTTCTGCGAGGCGATCGGGCGAGTGCTGCTGAAAGTCTATCCGCAGAAAGTGACCCTGGAGCGGGTGGTCGCCAAACGGACCGGCAAGATCTACGTGGATTACCTCCAGAACCGGCGTGGCCAGACCATCACCTCGGTGTACGGCGTCCGGCCGATGGCCGGCGCCCCGGTCAGCGCCCCGGTCACCTGGGAGGAGCTAGAAGGAACCCCGCCGCGGTTCTCCATCCGGACGATTTGGCAGCGGCTGGCCGAAGTCGGCGACATGTTCAATCCGATCCTGACCATGACCCAGGATCTGCGCCGGGCAACGGCTGAGCTCAGGTCCATGCTGTGAGACAGGGCGACGCAAGGATGACTTGTGTCGCTTCATTTTGTGTCAGTGGGGTTAACCGATCTTCCACGATCGGAGTTGCGTTAAGTGCTGCGAAAAAATACACTACTAGATATTTGGGTATGGAGGAATCCTGCCAATAGACGGCGAACGATCAATGCCTATAGCGGGAAGGGGGGGCCCCATGCCGACTGTCGCAGATCTCAAGCAAGAAATCGCGAAGGTCAACAACCGGGTCAACCAGGCCATGTTCGGTGCCGGACTTCGCTGGCAGAAGGTAGAAGTGCTCGGCGATCGGATCTTTATCACGTCCGAGAACATGCGGATCAAGCCCTTGGCAGCCCTTGACGAACAGGATCGGCTCGCCACACGCATCGTTGACATTGCGCTGATCAACGAATTCAAAGCAAGACTGCGGCAGGAACTCGAAAGCCTGCTGGGGGTGGGCGTCAAGGCCCTTCTCAAGGACTACGATCCCAAGTCCCAGATCTCCGGGACCATCATCATTACAGACGAGAAACTGAACGACGCTGGATGACGACACGGTCCCTGGTGACGAGCAACTTCATAGTTGGCTGACAGGGAACTCCCCACGGGAGCGCCCTTGAGGACCACCAAGCATTCACCCGAGACGGAAGGCCGGCACATGCGGCCCGCCAACCTCTTGGGGGACTTGGTGGTCTTTTTGTTTCTCAGCAGAAAGGGAGGTAGTCTGGTTGGCGGAAGGGCAGACCACGGTGAACGACGTGCTTGAGGTGTTGGATCGCATGACCGGCGGTCGGGTGGTCAGAGGGATCGATGGACTCTTTGGAGGCAAGAACCGGTTTGTTGTGACCAAGACATCCCACATTCCCGGAAAGGCGGTGGTCGAGACTCCCGGGCTCGTCTATGGCAACCCTGAGGCCCGGGTCCGCAAGATCGCGCTCTGTATGACCCTGACGGAAAGCAATATCGAACTGGCCGGTGCCATGGGAATGGACCTGATCATCGCGCACCATCCCATCGCTGACGCCGCCAACTCAGGCGGCGTGCCGCTCAAGGGCTACCTGGAACTCTACGGCCTGGCAGCCATGGAGCTTCACGAAGCCTTTCACGGGCTGCACCCCGGTCTGGCGTACCTCCACGGCCATGCGGCCTTCCGGACGGAGATCGCCTACGGCGGGGTTCCCGGCAACATCCTCTTTGTCGGCAGAGCCCTGGAGGGCGTGAACACCCTGGGCCGGATGCTGGACCGCCTCGCTGACCTGATGGGTTATCGGACGGAAGAGAAGCTGCTTGCGGCCGAGTGCGAGGTGCGCGGCTGCACCGAAATCATGGAGACTTCCGTCGCCGCCCAGGGCAAGATCCTCGTGGGCCGTCCGGATGATCCGATGCGGACCGTGCTCCACATCTTCCCGCACACGGGCTTTACCCCGGCGCAGCTGGAGCAGGCCAAACGGGAGCACCCCGAAGCCGATACGGTGTTGGCCACCATCAGCCGGGTGCGGCCGGGGCATCCCCTCGTGGAAAAGGCCCGGGAACTCGGTATGAACTTCGTGGTCGGCAACTCGCATGCGGTGGAGATTCTCGAGAACTGGATGCCGTTTGCCAAGGCCCTGCAGCACTATTTGCCCGATGTTGAACTGCGGATCTTCCGGGAACGGGTCTCCGCGATACCGGTCGAGAGCACCGGGACCCCCGCGATTGAGGCCTATGCTCAACAGATGGCCGGCGGCTACCTGATTAAGAGTTGATCATTTCTATCAGTACCACACTTGAAATGGGGGTATTTCACACATGGCAGTGGTGGAAAAGAAGCTTGAGCAAGTCTCTCAGCAGCGCCGAATTACCACGATTGAGTGGGTCGGCATGGCGCTGGTTCTCCTCACCCTGGTTGGGCTCTTCTACGGGGCCCAGGCCATCGCCGGCACCTTCGACGCCATGGTCAACAAGGTGGTCGGCGTGATCGTAAAGCTCTTCCTTACCGGCACCGTCGGCATGGCGATCATCGTCTCTGTAACGACGGGGCGCGTGCTGGAGCGCCTCGGCTTCACGGACGCCCTCATTCGGATCTTCGTTCCCGTCGCCAAGTGGCTGAACATCAACCCGGCTGTGATCATCCCCGGGGTCTATAACATTCTGGGCGACATCAACGCCGCCGGCCGCATTACCGGACCGATTCTGAAGAAGTCCGGCGCTACCAAGGACGAGCAGAAGATCGCGGTAGCGACCATGGTTCAGTCTGAACAGTCGTTCTCGACTTTCATGCTGGGCATGCTGGCCCTCAGTCTGGCCGGCGTTAAGGTCTTCCCCGTGGTGATTCTGGCGATCTTCCTGCCCCTGATTCTGGTCCCGGCCATTTTGAAGTGGACCATCTGGCGGAACACGAAGGCGGTCACCCTTGAGGAACTGCCCAAATTCACCCCGACCACGGCGCCCCTGCCGACCCTCTTCAACGCTGCCCGGGAAGGTGCCGAGGTGCTCTTCCTCATCGTCATCCCCGCCGGTGCGGCGATCTTTGCCATCATCGGTGCGCTGGAGTACTGGCAGATTTGGCAGCCCATTGAGAAGGGCCTGACGTCGATTCTGGGCGCCCTCTCCATCGATCCGAAGACCGGCATTATTTCGGTGATGGCTTCGCCGACGCTCGCCATGGCGACCCTGAAGGAGACGGCGGCCAATCTGGACCCGCGCCTCGTGGTTGGTTCGTTCGTACTCGGCGCCTCCGGCCTGCCGTTCTCGGTCATCTTCGGGCAGATTCCGGCCATCTGGGCGGGCTCGTCCGATCTGAACGAGCGTGAAGCGATGGGCGCCGCCATCCTCGGCATCGTCCTCCGTTTTCTGACGGCGTTCCTGATTGGGGCACTGGTCACACCACTAGTGATCTAGCTTCACCGCATACCGGCGCCCTCACCCGGGGGCGCCGGGCCGCGCATGGGGGGCCGCCGCCCGGCAGGAGAGACCCGTTCTCGTACCGAAGTGACCTACAGTTAACCCAAGGGCGGCGGTCGATCGGAGGCCAAACAAACTTGGATCAACTCGTGACGCGCGAAGGTGAACTCTTCCAGGTCTCGGACAGGCGGGGCGATTTTGTCCCCGAGGAGCGGGCCTGCGGCCTCTTTTTCCACGACACCCGCTATTTGAGCCGCTTCGAGCTGCTGGTGGCCGGGTACAAGCCCGAACTGCTCGGCGCCGATTCGGCGCGCAACTATGTGCAGGCCGTCTTCGGACAAGCGCGCGGACAGACCGAGTCCCTGTTCCGAGCGTTCAACCTCGGTGTCCAGCGGCACCGGGTCATCTGGGGCGGCGTCATGTATGAACGGATCACCGTCACCAACCACGAGACGGCGCCCATGCCGGCGCGGGTCGAACTGCGCTACGGCGCTGATTTTGCCGACTTGTTCGAGGTGCGGGGGTATCAACGGGCCCGACGGGGCGATGCGCTGCCCTTCGAAGTGAGCGAGGCCGGGGTAACCCTGGGCTACCGCGGCCTCGATGCGATTGTGCGGCAGACCCGGATCAGTTTCGGCACAGCGCCGGCGGTTGTCGCCGGGGATCGCGCCGTCTGGGAGGCCGAATTGCCCCCGCAGGGCGCCCTGATCATCGACGTGGCGGTGGCCCCGGCGGAGAACGGCGACTTCCCGGCTGCCGTGGGCTTTGACGCGGCCCTGAGCGCCGCGGCGCAGGCGTACATCACTTGGCAGGCGTCACTGCCCGTCGTTGCGTCTGACAACGAAATGTTCAACCGGGTGCTCCGCCGGGCGGTGCTCGACCTGCGGACGCTGGCAGCGGATATCGGTCACGGCCCGTTCCCCGTGGCGGGCATTCCCTGGTTTGCCGTTCCCTTCGGGCGCGATTCCATCCTTACAGCGATCGAAGCGCTGCCCTTTGCGCCGGAGCTGGCGAGGGGGACCCTGCGCACGCTGGGCGCCCTGCAGGGCACGGAGATCAACGCCTGGCGCCAGGAAGAGCCTGGCAAGATCCCCCATGAGCTGCGCTTCGGCGAAATGGCCAACACCGACGAGATCCCCTTCAAGCGATACTACGGGACCGTCGACTCCACGCCGCTCTACCTCGTGCTGCTCTGCGACTATTACGCCTGGACGGGCGACCTGGAACTGGTCCGGGAGCTGCTGCCCAACGTGCGTGCCGCCCTGCACTGGATCGATACCTATGGCGATCAGAACGGCGAAGGGTTCCTCGAGTACCGTGCCGACGCAGGGGTAGGCCTCGCTGTCCAGTCCTGGAAGGATTCGACCAACTCCATGACGCACCGGGACCTGCGCCCGGCGCAGAGCCCCGTGTCCGTCTCGGAAGTGCAGGGCTATGCGTACGACGCCAAGCGCCGCCTGGCCCCGATGATGGCGCAGCTGGGCGAGCCGGCACTGGCCGCCAAGCTGGCACAGGAGGCGGCGGCGCTGAAGGCCCGGTTCCATCAGGCCTACTGGATGGATGACCGTGCCTACTACGCCATCGCCCTCGCCGGGGAGCGGTGCGAGCAGGTCGGCACCAGCGCATCCGACATTGGCCACTGTCTGTGGTCCGGCATCGTGCCGGAGGAACATGCCGCAGCTGTCGCCCAGCGGCTGCTTTCGCCGGAGCTCTTCTCCGGCTGGGGTATCCGGACGCTATCGACCCATGAACGCAGCTACAATCCGCTCAGCTACCACAACGGCTCCGTCTGGCCGCATGACACCGCCTTTTGTGCGCTGGGGCTGAAGCGGTACGGCTTTGAGCAGGCGGCGAATGTAGTGATCGGCGGCCTGCTGGAGGCGGCGATGCACTTTGAGTACTTCCGGCTGCCGGAGCTGTTCTGCGGCTACAGCCGGGAGGAGGGGGCGCCCGTCGGGTATCCCGCAGCCTGCTCGCCGCAGGCCTGGGCGGCGGCGGTACCCTTCGCGATGCTGCAGGTGATCCTGGGTCTGCAGCCGGACGCCGCGGCCGGTGTGCTTCGGCTCCGCCCCTGCCTGCCGCCATTCCTGGGGCGGCTGGGTGTGATCGGTCTGCGGGTCGGGGGCGCCATCGTTGACATCGAGGTGACCCGTGAAGGCGTGACTACCGCCCTCCGGCAGGGGCGACTGGAGCTGATCGTGGACGCAGCAAATCAGCAGCACTTCGGGGCGGCGCAGCAAGTCGAGCGGGCAGGTTCGGCCACCTTGCGGCTGAGGAGCTGATGCCAGAAGTGCTGCACACGCTGGGCCATGGGACGTCCGGCTTCAGCGACGGCCAGCAAGTGCGGAATTTGCTTCATCAGTCTTTCCGTCTTCTGGCGATGCAGGTACAGCACGGTCTCCGGTTCGATCAAAAACATGGCTATCACCTCATGAAAAAATTCCCACCGGGTCGCCCTTAGTTCAACTTATTTTGTAGTGTTACTCTGGTCCAAGCTTACTACAAGTATTTTTGTACTGTCAAGGCTCAAAACAACTTTTTTTGACGTGACTTCTCGTGTATACTGGAAGCGAGGTGGCACACATGTTGGTAGCGATGGACAAAGTGGCTCTGGCCTTAAGCGATCCCATTCGACTGCGGATTCTGGATCTGTTGGCGGCAGGGAGAAACGAAGGCTGCTGTTCGCCGCCCAATGATGAGGTGCCCGCAGGGCTGTGCAGCTGCGACATACTGCCGGTCCTGGACCTGGCGCCGTCCCGCCTCTCATACCACACGGCCCAGCTCAAGGAAGCCGGTCTGATCGACGAGCGCAGGCGGGGGCGCTGGGTCTACTACTCACTCAACCGGCAGACCATACAGGAGTTCCGGCAGGCGCTGGAAGGGCGGTTTCTCACTCAGCCCGCCGGGCCGTCGGCCGGCGCTTGCTGCTTACCCGACTCGTTGATTGCCCACAAAAACATCGGCGCTATTCCCTGACGAGAGCGATGGCCCGGGCGCCCTCAAGCGCCCGGGCCTGGTTCATTTCTGGCAGTTGAGGCAGGCGCAGGTCGCAGAGCCGAAGCACTGCACCTTCTTGATGGCCGTACCGCAGACCGGACAGGGCTTGCCTTTCAGTCCGGACTTACCCGCACGCCTGCGATTTGCTTGCCCAGGGTCGCCTCGTTCATCTGCCTTGCCAGCGTCAACGCTTCGGGCAACTCCATAGCCATCGTTCTCAGCTCCTTTGTGCGCGGGAGGGTATTTCGATCATCGCGGCATGCTCCCCCGCAAAAAAAGCGTTGACATGGTGTCCAAATCATATTATCTTGATATCAAGATGAGTTGATTTGGGAGGCGGAGACCATGTCTGAGCAAAGCGGCAGCACTTTGAAGAACCTGTTGAAAAAAGCGGTTGGCTTGCCCACTGGGCAGTCCTCATGCTGCGGTCCGGCTCCGGCCCCTGCCCCGGAAAAGTCGGGCGCCCAGTCAGGCTGCTGCAGCCAGCCGGCGGGCGCCGGCGAAAAGAAGAGCTGAGCAAGCGGACAATCGGGGCGGGCGGGCACAGAGTGCCTGCCCGCCCCTTTAGTTTGGCCATTGCAATGTTTATGTAATTTTGCGTTTGGGGGTATGTTCTATTCCTGAGAGAACATTGCTGCGTTATGCTCTACTTAGGAGAGGGGGAATCCGGCATGACCCGTAGCATCCGAGCAGAGGAGTTACTTGACCTTATGGAAACGCTCCTGCAAGCGCA
>Ga0196970_1001345_pt1 | contig 17311 bp, 10 predicted proteins | sample S1v_513CmetaG_FD_148672 | JGI IMG/M metagenome (GOLD analysis project Ga0196970, IMG submission 148672) | Soil microbial communities from Anza Borrego desert, Southern California, United States - S1+v_5-13C | ecosystem: Environmental > Terrestrial > Soil > Desert | place: USA: California...
TGAGGCCGGTTTACTTGGCCAGCAATGCAGCAAGTTCGGCAGGCTTCGTCAGGCTGACCATGTGCGTTGCGCCGGGGATCACGTGCATTTCGGCGCCTGGAATGCGTGAGGCAATATCATGCTGCATGAGCGCAGGCGGACATGAGACATCCAGTTCCCCGGCAATGACCTTCGTCGGCGCTGAAATCAGGTGCACCCGATCGTAGACCTTCATTTGTGCCATAGCCTCCCAGCTCCCCTCCCACTGTTGAGCTGACTGGCTCAAGATGGCGCTACGAGCATATCGGACTGCGTCGCCATTGACCGCCAGCATCGCGGGCGTAAACCAGCGTGTCAACGTTGGAGGAATCTGACCAGGCATGCCATCCACGTGTACCGATTGCCCGCGCAGGCTAAATGCCGGCTGGGCGCGGCTGACGGTAGCGACAAGGGCCAGGGAGGCAACGCGATCCGGATACGCCAGCGCAAACGTTTGCCCAATGACGCCACCCATGGACAAGCCAACGACATGCGCCCGCCGGATGTCGAGCTGATCCATTAACGTGCGCAGATCGTCCGCAAACAGTTCCATTGATGGTTTTCCCGGTGCACCGGCTGCGCTGCCGAATCCGCGGACGTCGTAAGTCACAACCCGGCCCCGGGCCTTCAAAATAGGGATTACGTTAGCCCACATACGCTGGTCCACGCCGAGTGCGTGAATCAAGATAAACGGCTCCCCAGCGCCTCCCGTATCGGTTACGCCGGTCGCATGGTCGCCAAGTAACACTTGTCTCGTCAACGTCCCTTTTTCACCGTCTGTTGTCGAGGCAACGCTCGTCGTGGAGACGTTCAGTGCCATGCACAAGACACCCATCGCCTTCAATAGTCGATCCATCATGTTTTCAGCTCCATTGGCTTGTCCAGTACGAACAGAGTGTATATTTCTCATATATAGAACAGTAGACCCATCAAACCGACTACTCTGTTTCATTATGAAGAACAATCAATTTGCCTCGCTGCCGGACCTGCATGTCTTCACGGTGGTCGTGGATACGGGGGGATTTACAGCCGCGGCGGCCAAACTGGGGCTTAACAAGCCGGCCATTACCCGCGCCATCCAGCGATTGGAACATGAGGTTGGGATCCGGCTGCTCAACCGCACGACGCGGCGCGTGGGAATGACCGATGAAGGGCGAGCATTGTACGAGCGCTGCAAGCCCGCCCTCATTGACGCCTGTCGCGCACTCTCCGATGCCCGAGAGAGCCGCACTGAAGCGAAAGGTTTACTACGCGTGACCAGTCCGGTCAGCTTCGGTCGAAAATTCATCGCGCCGTTGACCATCGCCTTCCGCAAGGCATATGCGGCCATTGACATCGATCTATCACTGAACGACGATTTGCTTGATCTCGTCAGCAGTGGGGTCGATATCGCGGTACGAGGAGGGGTTTTGCAAGACAGCCGGCTGATCAGCAAACCGCTTGCACCCATGCCGATGTATGTTTGCGCGTCGCCTGCTTTTCTTTCCCAGCACGGCATTCCACAAATGCCCGAAGAGCTGCGCCGCAGCCGTTGCATCGCATTTCGCTTCCGTGCAAGCGGTAAGGACATGGACTGGGAATTCACGCGCAACGGGGAGGACTTTTGTGTGCCGGTAGACGGAGCGCTGCAGGTGGACGATATTGAGGTTGCACGCGATGCAGCTCTTGCCGGAGAGGGCATTGCTCAGCTTCCGGGATACATGGCCGTGCAGCATATCCGCGAAGGCACTCTTCAGCCCCTTCTGCTACCGTTCGTCAGTACCGGGCGAAGTTTTACACTCACCTATGTGAATCGGCGCGAAGTACAGCCGCTTCGCGACCGGCTGTTTGTGGAATTTATCTCTGAAGCGCTCCGACACACAGAGCCGTTTACTTTGAGCGACCAGGAAATGGCTTATTTTGTTTCTGCGACGCGGTAAGGTGTGGTGCCCATTGACTCGACGCTTAATCCAATGCATCAGTCGCTCCACTCCTGCATCAGACATCCGCGACGCTCGAACACGTCGCTGCGCCTGCGATTCGCTTGTAGACGCTATGGAAACGCGATCTTCCGGCGGAGTGCCACCAGGACGCGTCAAGGGCAATGTGCGACCTCAAGTGTGACTTGGGCAGAATCAGGACTGTGACGAACCCTTGGCCGTCGCCGACGACATCATCGATGCCTCATTGGTTGCGCGGTATCGCATTACCGTAAGAGGAAATGTTCTCATGTGGTTGGTCCGAATGGGACGGGCTGAGAACCGTCCACCGTAGCTCTCGAACGGTTGCAATCGAGATGACCGATCGCGGCCAAGATTGTCAGCAACCCCTTTTAACCTACGGGTGATGGACCATTGTTTTACTGTCAGGTATTTGGCCGGTTGTGCCTGGGTGGCGATGTTCATCAGCGGTGGCTAAGCGCCAGCTCCCAGACCGTCGGGTGAGTTCCGCTGGCGAAAGGGAACAGTTGACCGATTCTGTTGAAAAAGTCATCTTGACCTTCGTTTGAGGCGTCATATTGTGACGAGATGGCATGCCTTTGCGGAGGCCATCATGATGGGACGGAAACTTGTTCCGAGGGAACGCACTGAGATCATCAATCTTGAGGAGTTCGTCCCGCAGGATCATCTTTTAAGGGTGATCGATCGCTATCTCGATCTGGCGGAATTTCGCACGCACCTCAAACCCTTCTACAGCCATACCGGCCGGCCGTCAGTTGATCCAGAACTGATCATCCGCATGCTTATTATTGGCTACTGCTACGGCATTCGCTCTGAGAGAAGATTGTGCGAAGAAGTCCACCTGAACCTGGGACCGTTAAGGGGTGAAGAATTTGATACGCTGCGCTTTTCATAAAGGAGCAGCAGATGTCTGCAAGAGGACCTTACCGGCGGCATTCCCAAGAATTCAAACTGCAGCTGTGCAGCGATATCCGGGACGGCAAACTTGGCCGGCGCGAAGCGCAGAAGACCTATCGTATTTCAGCAAACCCTATTCAGCTCTGGCTAAACCAGTACGATAACGGCGAGCTCGACCGTGAAGAAGCGGCTGCCAGTACCATTGCCGAGTACGAAGCGAAGATCGCAGCACTGGAGCGCAAGGTTGGCCAGCTGACGATGGAACTCGACCTGGTAAAAAAAACCGCGCGTTCAAGATCCGCGAACGCCAACGAGCCGTCATTGCCCATCAGCGGCCCGCTTCCCTTTCTATCAGAAGGGGATGCCAGGTGATCGATCTTCCCCGCAGCACCTACTATTACCGCTCCACAGCTGCCGAGACGGGCCTGCCGGACAAACGACTGATCGACTTGATTGGCGACATCCAGGATGAGTTTCCGGGTTACGGCTATCGCCGGGTTACGCGAGAGCTCAAGGCAAGGGGACATATCGTCAACCGCAAGCGAGTTGCGCGGATCATGAAGGAGGCCAGCCTCGGAATTAAGCCGCGCAAGCGCTTCGTAAATCGACGCAGCAAAGAGGATGGATTAGCGGTGTTTCCGAACCTGTATCGCAATGTCATTCCCGTTGTGCCAGACCGGGTATGGGTAGCAGACATTACGTTCATTCGTATTGCTCGTGGCTTTGTATTCCTGGCCGCCATTCTCGATGCTTGCAGCAGGAAGGTAGTCGGCTACGCCATTTCACGCCATATCGATACCGAGCTCACACTGGCCGCCCTGCACGCTGCGATGCGGCTGCGCAATCCACCGGCCGGCACATGCATTCACCATACCGACCAGGGAAGCCAGTATGCCAGCGCCCGGTATCGTGCTGCATTGGAGAACTATGGGCTTATCGGTTCAATGAGCTCGGTCGGCAATCTATACGATAATGCGCAGGCTGAGAGCTTCATGAAGACGCTCAAAGCGGAAGAGGTGTACATCAGCGGTTACGAGACCTTTGCAGATGTGGCGGCTCGTCTTCCGCGGTTCATCGGGCACGTCTACAATGCCAGGCGGATGCACTCGGCGCTTGGCTACGTATCACCTGATCATTACGAGGCACAACTCGCACAGCAAGCGGCTTAAATTGCGCTCCCATAGTGGTCCAGTCGCAGGGGTTCACTCCACTACAAAAGTGGGTCAATTTTCAGTGAACGTCAACAGATCAGGAGTCTCTCTAAAAGAGAATTTCGCATGTGATGAAGGGTAAGTCGCCGGGGAGCGTGTCGCTTTTGAAGGAGCTACTCAGTTTGGATGGAATGGCTGGGAATAAGTATGTGGGCGAGATCGCGAGTACAGTTGCAGATAAAGAGACAGCGCATTTATTCTCCGTCAGCAAACTCAGGGATTGGGAAGCCTTCTTTGCTGGCATCGGAACCGTCTCCAAATTCCGCTCAGCCACCTACATCCTTGACATTCAAAGCGCCAGCGCGCCAAACTGGGGCATATTTCGGTGCACATCAACACCACTGGAACCTTCTGCGTTCAGCATGCGGCTAGATGAGATAGTCTAAACGACGATCAGTCAGATCGCACTAGGAGTAACCATGTCAGGCGACGCATGTGCCGGTTGGCTACAAGTTGTAGGAACCGTGATCGGGGCCATAATTGGCGGTGTGGGAGCGGTTTACGGCGGGCGTGTCGCCAAGAAGGCCGAAATTGACGCGAAGCAGAGGCAGGAGGCATATGCTTATCAGTTGCGCATTTGGATGGAACTTCAGGATGCGCTAGAAGGCATAGACAACGCCCTCGCGACATGGCTACATGAACATGAGCAACATATGACGAAAGCGGTGACAGGGCGCGCCCGTAAGCCTACTCGTCAATTCCGGACTGTCACCTTCAGGGCTCGCATTCTCTGCGCGCGACTAATCGACACCGACCTCATTAAACTCGGATCAGCGGCGTGCGAAAGCGCCGAGCAGGCTAAGGGACTAGACAAGCCTGCCGAAATCGAGGCCGCTCGGAACCATTTCTTAATGAACGTTAATCGGATTAACGACAGAATTAACACCCTTATCAACGAATCTCGTCATTCATGATCGTTAGGTCATGTCAAGTCAGGGCGTTTCAAGGTCGACCTGAGCGTGCAATGCACCGATCAGCCAACGCTAAACACCACTCCGTGTCGCTCGGCGAGGGTCAAGTACCTGAAGGTGCTTTTCCGCTGGGTCTCGAAGATCCGCGCCGCGGTGTTTACGGCATGCACGATGACACCGATGCCCAGTCCAGCGCTCACTCCTAGAATGCTTTCGTGACTGGCGGCTGTGCCAACTGCAACGGGAATGGCGATCTTTTCAGTAATCTCCTTGAGCGCTCCACCAACACCCGCTGTGGTTTTATCACCGCCGAAGAAGGTCTTCGCGTAATTGCTGAGATTGGCTCGATCTTGTTTCCATCTTTTTAGAACGGCACCCGCTTCGTCCTTCAACCGTTCGGCCAGATGTTCTTTGTCTGTCATTGACGGTATTCTTGTTGCCATCCGTTCCAGTTCCGACTTTAAGGCATGCATGGCTTCGCGTTCTTCGGCTAGCTGCGCAAGTCCCTTTGCATCCAAGCCGGAGACGTCACTCTTAAAAAAGACGATGAACTCCAGAAGTGTCTGCGCCACGGAAGGGGATGCAGGGACGCGTACGCTATCGCCTTGCACGAAACGATGATAGACCTCAGATACATCTCCCAAGGCAAGGCATGAATTGAGTTCGCGGCAGGCTTGTTCGTCTCCGGGCGCGACAATACTTAAGCCGGCATCCTGCGCACAGGCGACAGCGATGGTTCCCATCACGGCTTGTCCAATTGTTGGGTGCAATTCCCAATAACCTGCCCGCTCAGGGTTCTCTGGCCTCCAGGCCAGTCCCGCGGAGCGTAAGAATTCTCCAAAGTCAAACGATGTCTTGTCTAGATTCATCTGAAATTTAGATCCCGCCGCATTTCGACTGGCTTGCAGGCCGAATCGGAGTCGATACGCGTCAGCATCCAACTGCATGTCGCGACTGATCAAATCCCCAAGCGTCTCCTGCGCCCTCGCCACGTTTTCCGTCTGTAAATTTGCGTGCGCAATGAGGGGCCTTTCATTGCGGACTTGGCGCAGTTGTTGTACCAGTTCACTGTCGTCCAGTGTTTGGTGTTCAGGGACCATGCGTACCAGGCCTGGGAACACAAGGAGGGTCTTTTTTAGCCACTCGTCATCCCGGAAATGAACGTAGGGGTAATAGAGCGCGCGCCGATCTTCCATGAACATAGCCTTATCTCCAACTTAAGTCATCCCCTCTTCTCTTGGACAAGCAACAAACGCGATGAATTGGTTCCCATGTCATTCGCTTTGCTTCTCACTGATTCCGGTCTTCAAGCGTTCTGATTGAATAAATTCGTTCTCGTTCTCTGGCAAGTAAGTCTGACCATTTCTATCCGATTTCACTATGAATGTGCGCAGTTGCTGTCCTTCCTCGCGTGTGCGCATCAAAGTCCAGATGAATGTTGCGTTTCTTTTCATTAGACCGCGTCTAAAGTCGGCTTTTGCGTCTTCAAGATTTACCCGGTAGGGCAGTGGCGATTGCGCATACAGCGGTACGGAAAGCATGTGTGTCCCGCCGGAATTGTCAATCGCCGGTGAACGCACTAGTGCAGCATAGGAGGCGGGTGGCGGTTCGACGACCGGCTCATCAGTAAGTACAACTCGAAGCGTGCGCGTCGGCGGCGGCGCGTCGTCCGAGAACAGCTTTTTAATCGTAACCCAAGAATCTGGCTGGACGACATCGTCGTCAACTTTCATTTCGAGTACCTGGAGTTCCCCCCTTGGGCATTGTGCGATCACCTCCAGGATTTCGCCGGCCTGCAGATTTGCAGACGCTCCGTCCTTCTCCACGAGATCTGACAACACGATCTCATGAACGGCCGCTAATCGGAGAGTCGACGCGAGCAAGACAGGCGGTTGCGTCACGGCCTGCGATCCGGCCGTCAAAAACACTTCACGAACTTCGCCGCTGCGTGACTGCACGCGCAGCGTGAGAGGTACAGAAATAGTTTGGCCGGGCTTCAAGTCTCCGTCAGCATGCGCGGAAATGCGTTCCAACTGACGCTCGTCCAGACGACGTTCAAAGCGAATATCCGCCATAACAGTAAGCGTACCTTTGCGGTTCATCCGTTGACGGTCGCCAGATAGAACGAACAGGAGCGCGCCGCGTCCCTTCGGCGGCGCTTCCTCCTTAGGCAACACCAGCCTTCGTGCGTCCTCGGCCGGTGGCGCCGCCAGATCCATGTCGTATGCAGGGTCGACGAACAGGAGCGACAATGGCTCCAAAGGTAATGCGCCGCGCGTGGGTACCACAGGGAAAAGCGGAATTCGAAGGGTAACCGGAGCGCGATCTTTTCCAAAAGGCAATTTAGGGTTTGCAGGCGAAGTTTGCTTGTCTTTCGCCCAGAGTGGAACCGGTGAGTCGACAGAGGTGATGCTGCCTAACTGGACCGCGGGATAGAGGCGCCAACGTATCTCGACATCGGGTATGTGGTCAAGTGTCGACATCGCCGAAACAATAGCCGGCAATGCCGGGCCTGGGGTGGTTGTCGGCATTGTCCGCGCATCGAGGGTCAAGGGGATGTGAACCCGGTCAACGTCTTTTGCGTTCGACGGCATTTCCGCCGCTTCGCCGAAATGTACTGCACGGAAGGCGACGGAATTTTGCCCAATGCAAAGGGTTGCAATCATTGTTTCTGGGGCGCCAAACACAAGCGCCGCAAGGATATCTTTCCAAGGCTCATTGTTGGGGCGCAATCCTTTTTCTACATCCAACTCGACTACGACGGCAAGCGTGCCATCCCAGTTCGCGATAACCATGCCGCCGGTCTGGGGCGATGCGACAAAAGACATGTTCCATGCATAAGCCGTCGTCGATTCACCACGTCGGATTGCACCACGGACGACGTCGGCCGGACCTACAAACGCTCGTAAGGGGGCCAACGGGAGCAATGTTGAGACGCATGGCCGTCGGTTGAATTGAGGTCTGTCCGGATTGTTCTCGGGAAGAGGCCCCGGTCGGGGTGTGCGTTCGGTCCGCGCATGGGAGGCGCTGGCTTGCGCCGCGCGACCGAAGACGTCGAACAATGGATCGAACCTATCCTCGGACGGTTTTGAATGGAGATTAGCGGCCTTCTCGAGGCGCATGCGTCGTACCATGAGAATGCCCGGCCGCTCAGAAATGGCCGCCGTCATCGCTTGCCGCGGAACGAATGGTTGCCAATTTCGTGCTGCCTCATTTCCGGTTTTCAAGGTAACCAACGCATCTTCAATGCTGTGGGCGGCCGGAAGCCTGGTCCGTGGTGCCCCGGGAACAAGCCATGGGATGGGCGCAGACTTCAATGACGTAACAGTCAACGGGAGGTAAACCGGAACCCGTTGCTGTCCAACCCAGACCAATCCATTGTCGCGCTGTGACTTGTCCGGGTTGGCCGCGTGGGCCGGCAAATCAACTACACAACTCATTGCCGGGATTCCAGTCTTTGCGTCACGCGCCGCTGCCGTCCCCGTTTCTTGTACGCCGCGCAGCCACTCACGTGCGGCCCCGTCAATTGGGTACGGATAACCGCGGGCCGCGTCTTCGTAGAAGAGGGACTGCGGAGAGCGCGCTTTCGGTTGGAGCTCGCGGACCCGCAATTCAATAACGTGGAAGTCACCGGATCGATCTCTGAGCAAGGCTGCGCGTGGGCGCACGTGCAGCGAAAATGCTCGCATATTGATTGCAGCGGTATTTCCGTCAGCGCCGATCAATTCGTTGCCAAGCCATGGCTCTGTCACAAGATCGTCGCCGACCAGCGCCAGTTCGGCCGTTGTTGGAGGCACTGTGGGAGCCGGTTCCACCTCTCGTTTGGACGTTGTTGGAGGCACTGTGGGCGCCAGTTCCACCTCTCCATGGGAATGCGAAAGGAGCAGACTGCCAGCCACGGTACGTCCGATCCCATTTCGTTTGATGCGTCCAGCAAGCAACGATAGGGTAATCGGCTTATCCTTCGCGCCGAGGTGCGCCAATGTGCGCGCCAGACTAATGGCGGATGAAATAAAGAAACTGGTCTGCTCTAACCCATGAGACGGTAGGTCAACGGGGAATGCCTGTTCAACGATTGCAGCCAATTCGACACCGCCACCGGAACCACGCAGTGCCTCGAGTAGGCTCCGCTCAGTCGATTCCTTCGGCGTTACGCTGCTACGCGGCGATGGTTGTATGAAGGCCGATGCGCCGCTATCCGGCCACGCCAACTGCACCGGCTTCCCTTTGTTAGTCTGCAAAATGGGGCGCACGCGATCGACAGAGACGGGCGTGCCAGGCCCGAGTGCGGCAATGCACGGCAGTCTTAGCAATGGTGCCGACGCGTTGGATGACGCGGCCATGAGTGTGCCGAGAAACCCGCCACTGACCAGAATTGCCTTCTGATCGATGGCTTCCTGCTTGGCGTAGAACGCTTGTCGAAAGGCTTTGCCCAGTACCCCTTGCAACACCGAACCGATCGCGCCGTCGGCCCGATTGTTGTCGTAGCCCGCAAATAGCGTTGCCCCCTGCTGTTTGATCTCCTGAGCGGGGTCGTAGCGAGGCACGATGGCTTCTACGGGCCCCAGAGACAGTACTTCTACTCCTGTGAAACTACGCTTGGATTGCTCGTCATTGCTAACCGTTGTTAACGTATGACGGGCGACGACGGGTACCGACCACGTCGTCGTTGCGTCGCCGTTGGCGATACTACGCGCGGTGGTAAAGGCCATCTGATGTCCGTTGAGCAACCACTGTACGTCATCGATTGTCGCCGTATCACCGTCGACATGTACATCGATACAACCGGTCTTTAACCCTTCTCCCGAAAATGGAATCGCGTCTTCGTCATTCAGTTTGATGCCAGGCCAAGCAATGGCATTCGGCACTTCGACTTTGCCGTAGAGCGTCAGTTCACCTATCCATTTTCCACTTGCGGCGGTCGTCGTACCACGGGCATTACAACGTGCGCGGAAGTCTATCCGTGCCAGTTCCATATAGCGGGATGGAGACAACGCGGTCAGCGATCCGGATAGATATCCTGCCGACAAGCGGGCAAATGCGCTGTTCTTAAAGCTTATGCCGTCCACGCGTGCGGCAAGTCCGAAGGACAGTTTTCCGTCTGATGGAAAGCCCCACAAAATTGCGCCGGTTGCCGCTTCACTGCTCGTGATGCAGAACCCGTCACGAACAGGGATAAAATTGACAGGACACGTTACCTCAAGCAGTTCTAACTGTCCCTTGGCCGGTTCGTCATCTTTTGGCGGCCACGATTGGGTTACCAAAATGGTGATCGCGGCGGTGTCAGGAACGGGTTCATCCGGACGCGTGACCGGCGTGAGGATGGTCTGGTGAGTGATCTCAAATTTGACAGACGGGTCTTTCGTACAACTGTCTGCCCTGATGACAGCCGTGGCAGAGGTGATAGAGATCGACGCGTCGCGAGCATCGTGATCGGCTGTCCATGCCGCTTCCCATGTGTTGTTTTGGTACGTGAGCTTGGTCTTGCTCAAGGAGACGGGATGTCCCAGAAATTCGAACGTTATGCTTGCATCGAGAAGCTTCAACTGGCCATTTGACCACTGAACGCCGCCTACGCCGATGGATAGAGGGGTGCCCAGGTTCGATATTGGCAATTGTAGGGGCGCATCGTGGATGCGGATCCCAGTGAGCGTGCTGCGACCGTTCTGTGTTGCGAATTCCAGCAGAATACGATTGTCTCCTCCCATCGCTACCACCGGCGCCGGACCAAGATGGATACGGGCCAAAATGGTGAATTTGAGCGGAACGGCAGATTTCGGGATATGGTGAGCCGCGTCCCAGTCGAAGCTGATGCTTTCCAGGCGTAAGGGTTCAATCAAGAGCCCTTCAAACAAGATCCGGTCACCGCACTTCTCGGTCTGATCTGGTGGGCCGAGCAGACGCCATTCGGAGCCCGCCTCTTGTAGTGCGTCATCCTGCCATACATTGCCATCCACGCCGAACGACGGACTGTTCGCCGCCAAGAAATCGCCACTTGTGCGAAGGGGGATGTCCTTATACCAGAATGAAAATAGTTTGGGCGCCGTGTTATCGTCGTACGCGTACACATTAATGGGTTCTGCAGACGTAATGCGTCCATGGATTTGCTTGAACGGATCGGTTGCCAGGCTTTTGAGCGCCCGCCAGAGGCCCTGCGGTATTTCCTTCCATGGCTTTTCACCTACACCGCGCGCATCAAAGCGGTAATCTCCCTCTGTGAAGGACGCTGGACTGTATCCAAGCACTTCAATTTCCTGTGCAAGACCAGTGAGACTGAGCGTGCCACTGAAGCCACACAACGCTTTGTTGCCGTTGTATTTCTCGCCCTTCAGCACGAGGTGGCCATAAGACAGCGCTTCATTGGTAGCGGGAACGAAACCGAGTTCGCAACGCCATGTCAAGCCGCGTACTACAGAGGATATTGCTACCTCGGCAACCAACCCTGCCGGCCTGTATTCCGTCAAGTAGCTGTGATTGACGCGCGACAGTTGCAATTTCCGCTCTTGCTCGTGCCAAAATGAGATCAGGCCGTCCCAATCGAGTGCGGTCGCAACAGTCTCCCCCTTCTCCTTGATCGCTGCGGATGTAGGCGCATCCTTTGCCGGCGGCAGGGAGGCCGTCGCAAAAGCTTCGTCGAGTGTGGGGAGATCAAAACGCGGCGCTGCCTCTAGCGCATCCCAAGGATTGGGCATCGGCGACGACTGGGCGAGCCGCAATTCGACGCCGGGAACGCCAAATGCGCATAAGCCAATACCCTTCACCGTTCCAGGATCCTTCATTAGGGGATTCGGCCAGGTCCAGTCTGGATCCACGCGATATTTCCACGTTCCTTCCATTGCCGGATAGACGTTCGCTTGGTGCCACGACAGGCGTGCAAGGCGCGTGACACCGGTTCGGCTGTCAGGGGATGTAACGGAGAACGGGATGAGGTCTCGGCTTTCCAAGGCGCGTGACGCGGATCTCGCACTGCGCGTCATTGGCATCGCTGCAATTAAGGGCATCCTGGGGTGGCGACGCCAATACAAAGCGTCACGCGATTTTCCTTGCGCGGAATCGCGGCCGTCGATTTCCAATGTCAACGCCTTGCGGGTTATGGTGGCTGCGCCATCTCCCGCCTTCGCAGCCAGCTCGAGGCGGGTAATGCCGATGTCCAACGACGGCTCACTTTCGGTGTCCCACCGTTCTAGGGGAACATCCAAGAACTTACCCGGGCCGGCACCGAGGCGAGGGAGTGCTTCTAGCGCATCCGGTCGATCACCTGAGAACCAGAGCAAGCCGCGCGTCGACAATTCCGGTTCATCTAACTGTGCTTGCGCGCGTAGTGGAATATTCTCCGCCTTGGAATCAGTAGGCCCGATGGCGACCACGACCCGCAGTCCCGTTGCGCTTTCAATGGTCACGGACCATGGTGCGACATCAATGAGCGTTGAGGGTGTCACCTTTTTTGCGGAAGCCGAGGTAAACGCAGACAGGACCGCGTCGAAGTTCCCGCTCTTAGAAAAGCGAAGATAGCCATCTAGCGTATTGTCGCGAGGTGCTTCCGCTGGCGGAAGCAAGGCGTTATCGAGCGCAAGGTTAGGCGGGGGGAAATTCGGTATCGGAAGCTGGAGCCAGCCATCTGCCATAGGGACAAATCCGTATAGCGTCGCTGGTTTAGGGTCCTTCTCGTCAGGTGCGGGTGTTTCAATATCGTACGCATCACGCAATGCTTGCGCGAGGCGTCGCTCATCGTGAGCGCAACGATAGGGTGTACCGTCTCTTGCATGCAGAGAGAGGTCCAGAACAGTTGCGTCTTGGCCGTCTGCGCCTGCCGAAAACGTGATCCAGTGGGCCGGTTGGTTGTCCGGACGTGACCAACCGATAAGTATCGTATCCGCTTGCAGCCCTTTCGAAAACGCGTCCAGGTCGGCGCGAGGCCCGCATAACGTTGACGCCAATGCTGAATCTTTTCTGGCCTCTCCCACTGTCGTCAGGATAAAGTATTCGCTTTTGCCGACGCTCACCACCCCTTCGATTCCGGCCGCGCCACGTGGACTGATCAATTCCATCCGCAGGTCGGCAACCGGTACCTCGACAACCGCTTTCAAGGGCTGCAATCCCTTTTCGTTGACAGAAACATGCCAGCGGAAACGGGGCAAGGTATTCTTATTTCCCGCGATACGGAATCCGTGTAGGCTTTCAACATACTGATCATGGGGTAGCGTGTTGTTCCATGCCTGTCTCCACTGGTTCACCTCCTCTGCGCTCAGTTTTTCAGGCAGCAGCGTTAAGATTAAGGTTTCGCCCTCGGGTGCCAAGAGAAATTTTCCCCGTAACGGGGTGTTCTGTCCCGGGAATGGCACTGCTAACGCCATCTCGATGCCGTCGGGCACGAGCAGTAAATCGAACCGATGAATCGTCTTTTTAGTGGAGGGGCCGCCTGCCGGGTCCGGTTGGAGGTTGACGAGCCATTCAAAACCTTTATCGGCTACTGCCAAGTGGATGGTGCCAGTATTGAGGCGCATGGGCGGCACAAAGATGTTTTCACCCTGGCGAGGAGGCCATCCGGTTGCCGGATCTACCAGGGGCGCAAGGATGACGTGCTGAAATTCCGCCGCACGGCCGCTCTCACTGGGTTCGCCTTGCGGTTGCGCCGATCCGGTTAAAAAATACGCCGGCGTCGTATAACTCACTTCATCATGGATATCCGACCACTGCTTCTTCGATACCTGAGCAAAAGAATGGCGAGTGGACAATGTCACTGTCAGCCGTTCATGGAGTTGCCTTATGTAGGGGACAGGGAGTTTCGGAGGAACGGAATCCTGAAAACCTGGTGGATAGCTCGTATGCCCAGCGTTTGGGTCGGGATTCGCAGGATCAAAAAAAACGGTGCCATATGCAGCGCTGTTATCACCGGCGATAACATGGGCAGACACTAGGCGGGGTGAACGGAAACCGTTCGTGTCTTTTGCGTTTGCAGCATCAATCATCAAGGCCCGAACAGGGAAGATTCTATCCTCGTGGCGCCGGGTGCCCTCTGGCAGATACTTGTATAAGTGCGGCGCGCCTACGGTAATACGCCAAAACGGCGTGCCGTTCCAGTCCGGGCCGAGTACGTCGATATTTCTTAACGAGGTGTGAGAGGCCATCGTTCACCTTCCTTCTCAAGCGTTTGATGCTTGCAACAGTTCTTCGATCCAACCCGGCCACAAAATGCGCTGCATTGTCACGCCGTCCGTTGGTGATGCACGTCCGTCTATCGCAAGAAGCAACAATTGATCGGCACCGCCTGTGATCCGCTCCTTCATCAAGTGCCAGAATCGGGATCCAGGTTGCGCGAATGGCAGTTCGTTGTCGATGACATCGACCACTTCGTTATCAGCCACAAGGTCCCAAACGGCCAGCAGATAGTCCTTGTCGTCAAGTGCCTCAAACTGCACCGGGGAACTCGGCGCTGGGAAGCCGAGCGGGACATATCGATTCTGGAAATCATCAATAAAGCGATATTCAGGTTGCTGAGCAAACCATTGCTCGAAGCGGCCTTCGAACGGGCCGTCCGCGGGATCTGCGGTGTTAAACCAGTCCGCTACCAGCGCTCCTACATGGCGGATATCGTTAGCAAGGCGTTCGACATCAAACTTTCCTTTAGCGTATTCCTCCAACTGTCCGGCAACCGAACCGCAATGCTCACCGACTTTCTTCATGCGTTCCACGTACGCGTCTTCGGCATCGTCGTTCATCTTGAAGTCGAACGTCAGGCGCTGCAATACCAATACTTCAGCGAAGCGCTTAACCGCATCCCTAAACGATCGAAGATTGACTTCGGCGTCGATTTCGTCGGCGAAGATCCGCACGGACCAAAGCGATGACGAGTGCCCTTGAAGTGCGAAATGCGTCTCCAACGCGAAACTGCTCGACGAGTCTTCCTCGTGGTAACGCACTTGCGGCTCATCGACACTTTCCCAGCGGGTGCCGCGGGCGCGTGCGATTACGGGAACACTGTCGGCGCGGTACCAGTCGAATCTCGGCATCCTCATCGGTAAGCTGTCGTTCCCCGGGACCTTTCCATTGCCGCACCACCCGATAACTGACGTCGGGATCAGGCCACCAGCAGATGTCGTTCGAGCCTTGCTGCCATACCTGGCTATCAGGTGGTGTGAGATCGGCATGTGACACGAGGCGATGATGCACGACGATGATGCTGCGGCCGTCGTCTGCAGCGAGGACTGTCTGTTTGGGTGGATGATCCGCGTTGCCTAGGACGTCAGGCCGGTCAACCAGTACCCTACGTGGCAAGTTGTCCTGGAGCGCAACCGATATTGGCGACACGACGATCCCCGCACGCGCCATAGCGAGAACAGCAGTGCTGTAATGGGGCGCGACGGGGGTGGTAGACAGCATGTCTGCCCCTTTCCACAGCGCTGACAGCCTTTCGGCGATCGTAGCCAGTCGACTTTCCGTCAACGTCGGCAGGGCTTTCTGAATCGGGTGTTTCGCCAGTTCTGCAGCACGTACCGTGGGCAACAGAACTGGCTCGGGGATGTCCTCATAACGTTGTCCTAGGCGAGTCGGCCATTCCGGCTGCCGGTATGAGCGCAGGTACGAGAGCAGCATTTCTGGTTTGCCAAGGCGGGCAAACAGCGCCCGGTTTGAGGCGGCGAGCGACTCCTCACCGTGCCGTGCGAGCAAGACCTCCCATCCGTCTTGACCCACGTCGTGGGTCAGAATGACGGGGGCCTCAATGCGTTCAGTACGCGGCATTACCGCGACGGCGTATCCAAGCGGTTGCCGCAACTTGTGATCACTGCCCACCAAATCTTCCGTGACGAGGGTCTCTACCTGATCAAGTTCGATTACGCCAATACCGGTCATCAGCGTTTCATACCGCGACGTCGGCTTAACCGCGTAGGCGCGTGCATGCGCCCACCTGTCGTCGTGCGGAACCTTGAAGCGAACCTGCCCCGTGCTATCCGGCGCTAGCCGCCATGGCGTGACGAGGACAGGCGCGGCCAGCGCGAGCGAAATTTGGCCCGGCTTTCGTGCTTTAGGCAACTGCGCCGACGAGTAATCCAGGAATCGTTGGCACCATGCAAGATAGGGAGCCGTCACCCTGCCAAACTCTATCGACGGCGTGAAATGCAGTTGCGGCGCCACTGCAATGAGTGAGTGCTCGAGCGTGCTTAACGCTGTTGTGGCAGTCGGCAAGGAGGTATTCGCTTGACCTCCGGCGGTGCGAGGTTGGCCGAATGCCTCTGCCCACTCCTCGGCGGACTTCTCTGAGAATGCCTCAAATGGGTCGACTAACGGTGCCGCTTTCCCGCTGGCACCCGGTTCACAAATGGTTTTCCAGTTCTGCGTCAGCTTAAACGGACATTCGGTCTCGCCCAGTTGCGTCCTTTCTACCTCGAGCGTCTTGGTCGGCGCTGGTGCCGGCTTCTCTGTGCCATCGGCACTGACAATACGGGCTGACACTTCCTTTTCGATTAACGTGACCACGCTCATGCCTGGTGTGCTGTCGAAATAACGGCAAAGCAAATCGATATCGCCCTCCTCCTCGATCTGATTCGGTGCGCCCCGTAAGAGAGCGGTGCCCGGGAGCGCGATTGGAATGACGGTCTCATCCATGCCCGGGCCAGCAGTGAATTGCTGTCCAGTAGCGCCGTCGAGGATGTCGACCGAATGCAACGACTGATCTGCTACCACTGCATGCAGGGCGACGGAGACGACCGATTTTGTCGTTGTCGTGATGATCCAGCCATTATCATCCGCCCGCTTCTTCTCGAAATTTGTCGTCGTCCGTATGAACTTGTTCCATGACAAACTGCACGCCGCGTATGTCCAAACTGGCACTCTCTCGGGCCGTAGCGAGAGCTGAATCATCGCAAGAGCATAGTCATCTGGTTCAATACGATCGGCCCGTGACGCTGATTCGAACGGCATGTCGAACGGCCGATCCACGCGGTTCTCCCCGGGCCGCAACAAAATTTCGGCAAACGGTTGCCCTAGCAGGAATTCATTGATGTCGTACACGGTCGCCCAACGTTGTATTACGCTCTTGAAGACGCGGTCTGCGCGGCCGGCGAGCTCAGATGGGGAGACAAAGCTGTCGAGTGCGGGATCAAAGAGGCGGACCGTAACGGAATGGCCCAGGGCCTGAAGTGCCGCCCAGCCGTAGGGATCTGCTGAGGTATCGGTACGGGCGAGCCACTCTTGCAGATCACGGGCATCGACGGTGGGTGCGGGTTGTACCATGACGTCGTATTTCCGATACAGCGTGTCACTGTCGCCCACACTATCAACATGGAGCGCAAGTTCCGCAATAACTTCCTCTAGAACAGGGTGACGCGGTGATCGC
>Ga0196970_1001346_pt1 | contig 17300 bp, 11 predicted proteins | sample S1v_513CmetaG_FD_148672 | JGI IMG/M metagenome (GOLD analysis project Ga0196970, IMG submission 148672) | Soil microbial communities from Anza Borrego desert, Southern California, United States - S1+v_5-13C | ecosystem: Environmental > Terrestrial > Soil > Desert | place: USA: California...
TGTCACCGCGCAGCACGGCGTTGAACCAGACGTTGGCGCCCTCTTCCAGTCTGACCTTGCCCACCAGCACGGCATTGGGGGCGACCCAGCTCTGTGGATGGGTTTCGACACGGGCGTCGCCCAGGCGGTATTTCATGGTGTGGTCCTCAGGGCTTGCGGTGATGGGCCATTCGAACGATGGCTAGGTATTGATGAAGCTTTTCGGCGGCTCGTGCAGGTTGATCCTGGCGTCATAGAGCAGATTGACCAGTTCGACGATCATCATCGCCGTCAGTCCCCAGATCTTGTACTCGTCGAAGCGGTAGCTCGGCACGTACCAGCTGCGGCCCTGATAGTCGATCCGATGGGTGTGCTCGCGCGGGTCTTTGCGGAAGAACTCCAGCGGCACGCTGAATACCGCAGCGATTTCGGCGTCGTTGGGCTGGTATTCGACGAAATCGGGAATCACCCCGACGTACGGCGTGACCTTGATGCCATGCAGGGAGATCAGCGGACTGAGCGGGCCGATGACTTCCACCAGCCCCGGTGGCAGGCCGATTTCCTCTTCGGCTTCTCGCAGCGCGGTGAAGATCAGGTCCGGGTCTTCCGGGTCACGTCGACCACCCGGGAAGGCGACTTCGCCGCCGTGGGTCGAGAGCCCGCTGGCGCGCAGGGTCAGGACCAGCTCCGGCTCGTCGCTGCGGGTGATCGGCACCAGTACGGCGGCCTCGGGAAAGCGTGCGTCGGTCTCCAGCGTGCGCGGTGTGTGGTTGCTTACCCTATGCAGTAGCTCATCCAGCATGAGTGTTCTCGATCGGTACCTTACCCGGCATCATGCACCAATCGATGCGAGCGCCCAAGCCCCCGAAACCCGACGTGTCGCGAAACGACAACTTGCCGACCGGCACCGCTGCACGCCAAGATAGGCGCAGCATTCAGGAACCTCAGCATGAAATTTTGCAGCCACTGCGGTAACCCGGTCACCCAGCGCATTCCCGAAGGCGATTCGCGACTGCGCTATGTCTGCGAAAGCTGTCAGACCATTCATTATCAGAATCCCAATATCGTCGCCGGGTGTGTGCCGACCTGGGGCCGCCAGGTGCTGCTCTGTCGCCGCGCCATCGAACCGCGCCTGGGCTACTGGACCCTGCCCGCCGGTTTCATGGAAAACGGCGAGACCATCGAGCAGGCCGCCGTGCGCGAAACCGCCGAAGAAGCCTGCGCCCGCGTGCGCAACCTGAGCATCTACACGCTGATCGACGTACCGCACATCAGCCAGGTACATGTATTCTTCCGCGCCGAGCTGGTCGATCTGGATTTTGCCGCCGGTCCCGAAAGCCTTGAGGTGCAACTGTTCGACGAAGCGGACATCCCTTGGGACGATCTGGCCTTCCGCACAGTGGGGCGCACACTGGAGTGTTTCTTTGCGGATCGGCGCGTCGAAAGTTACCCGGTGCGTTCGGAATCGATTCCACCGCTGGCGCAACCAGCCATCACTTGATTTCGTCGCGCACCGGCCGATAACACCACACACCGCTGTCCAACCTGTATCTGCGTCACTTTTTGGGAATCGTTTCAATGCGCTGGTTGCTTGCCCTGTTTTGCCTATCATTCGTCACAGTCTCGCAAGCGTCATTCGTGACCACCGTGACACCGTCGCATCAACTGCAATTGATCACCGACGGTAAACCCTTGAAGACCTATCGCATTTCGTTGGGCAAGGGCGCGAAGAAAGGTCCGAAACTGATCGAAGGCGACAAGCGCACGCCGGAAGGCTTCTATTGGATCGACTGGCGCAAGACCAGCGACAAATTCAACCTGTCGATGCACATTTCCTACCCGAACATCAGCGACTCGGCCCGCGCTCGCCGCGAAGGCGTCGAACCTGGCGGGATGATCATGATCCACGGCACGCCGGACTCCGAAGACAACCCGGAGCAGTTGTTCCACACCCTCGACTGGACCGACGGCTGCATCGCCATGCGTAACGTCGACATGCGCGAAGTGTGGAATCTGGTGCCGGACGGCACGATGATCGAGATTCGTCCGTAATTTCAGCGCGACCGCCGGTCGGCCCGAAAAATAAATCAAAAAAATCGCAGCGTGCTTCAGCGTCTGTCCGGTGATACCACTCTCACTGGCGGGGCTGATCCAGGCTGCGATTTTTTTTGTGCTCCCCGCTCACCACTAATACCACTTGAAACCCACCCTCCAGCCAAGACCCCAGCAAGCGCTAAAACCGGCTTCCCTCGCGTTGACATGGTATGCAAGTGGTATTAGTTTCCGCCCGACTGCCGAGCGACAACAATCCTATATCAGCGCCGGAAATGCCCTACATGAACGATCTCCTCGCCCTACGCCTCGATGACGCCCAGCCGACGCCGCTGTATCTGCAACTGGCGCGCAATCTGGAAGCGGCGATCCATGCCGGGCAATGGAAAGCCGAACAGGCGATGCCATCGGAGCGCAATCTCAGTGAATGGCTGGGGATTTCCCGGGTGACCGCACGCAAGGCGCTGGAAGTCCTGCTGGAGCAAGGCCTGATCCGCCGTCTGCAAGGTTCCGGCACGTTCATCACCCCGCGCCTGGAACAACCGCTGTCGCGCCTTTCCGGTTTCAGCGAAATGCTCCGCCTCAAGGGCTTCGTCCCCAGCTCGCACTGGCTGGAGCGCGAAATCACCCTGCCGACCCACGAAGAACTGATCCGCCTCGGCCTGTCGCCGAACGACAAGGTGGCGCGCATGAAGCGTCTGCGCAAAGCCGACGACACCGTGATGGCCATCGAGATGAGCACCCTGCCCGCCTCGCTCATGCCCAAACCGCAAGCGGTGGGTGATTCGCTCTACGAATACCTCGACGGCATCGGTAAGCCGATCGTCCGCGCCTTGCAGCACATCCAGGCGATCAATGCCTCGGACGAGTTCGCCGCACTGGTGGGCATTGCCCCTGGCACCGCCATGTTGCTGATGACCCGAGTCGGTTACCTGGAAGACAACACGCCGATCGAAGTCACCGACACCTATTGCCGCAACGATTACTACGACTTTGTCGCAGAGCTGCGCCGCTGAGAGCGGCGCCGGAACCGAGAAAACATCATGTCCGAAGACAACATCCTCACCGCTGACGGCTGGATTCGCGGCCGGCTGATCCACGCCCGCGGCAAAGTCGTGGCGATCGAAGGCGAGCCCTGCGATCCGGCCGATAACGACCTGCCGTACCTGCTGCCGGGTTTCATCGACTTGCACGTTCACGGCGGCGGTGGCAAAGACATCATGGAAGGCGCCAGCGCTTTCGAGACCATCAGCAAAACCCATGTGCGTTTCGGCACCACGTCGCTGCTGGCCACAACCATGACCGCGCCGAGTGCCGAGATCACCCGCGTGCTCAAGGCCGTCGGAGAATTTTGTGAACAGCGTCCGCAAGGCGCGGCGCGTGTGCTCGGCGTCCACCTCGAAGGCCCGTATATCAATCCCGGCAAACTCGGCGCGCAACCGAACTTTGCGCACACCGCGTTGATGGCAGAAGTCGAAGAATATCTGGCCCTGGCGCCGATCCGGGTGATCACCATCGCGCCGGAGATCGCCGGTCACGATGGATTGATCCGTGAACTGAGCAGCCGCGGTATCCGCATGCAGATCGGCCACACCCTCGGCAGCTATGAAGAAGGGGTTGCCGCGTTGAACGCCGGCGCCACCAGCTTCACCCATTTGTACAACGCCATGAGCCCGCTGCATCACCGCGAGCCGGGCATCGTCGGCGCGGCCCTGGCCCACGCGCAATACGCCGAGCTGATCCCGGATCTGCTGCACGTGCACCCCGGTGCGATCCGCGTCGCGTTGCGTTCGATCCCGTGCCTGTACTGCGTGACCGATTCGACTGCCGCCGCCGGCATGCCCGACGGCGAATACAAGCTCGGCAGCCACACCGTGACCAAATGCCTGGGCGGCGTGCGCCTGCCCGACGGCACCCTGGCCGGCAGCACGCTGACCATGGATCAAGCCCTGCGCAATCTGGTGAAGATCGGTCTGCCGATCAGCGAAGCCTCGCAGCGCCTGTCGCAATTCCCCGCCGATTACCTCGGCCTCAACGAACGCGGGCGCCTCGCCCCCGGCGCCTGGGCCGACTGCGTGCGGCTCGATCGTTCACTCGCACTGACCGCTGTCATGGTCGAAGGAGAAGACATTGACTTCAAAAATGCTTGAGGAGGCGCTGTCCTCGTTCGAGGCCGTGCACGCTCAGTTGCAACAGCTCGACCCGCAACTGATCGAGATCGCCGGGCGTCTGCGCCGTCAGCCGCCGCAAGTGGCGATGACCGTCGCGCGCGGCAGCTCCGACCACGCGGCGAGCTATTTTGCCTACCTGACCATGCAGCAACTGGGCGTGCCGGTGGCGTCGTTGCCGATGTCGGTGGTGACCATGCAGCAGGCGCCATTGAAGGTCAGCGGTCAGGTCGCGTTTGCCTTTTCCCAGTCGGGACAAAGCCCCGACCTGGTCAACAGCCTGCGCCTGTTGCGCAAACGTGGCGCGCTGAGCGTGTCGATGGTCAACGCCGCCGATTCACCGCTGGAAGCGGCGTGTGAATTCAGCGTGCCGCTGCTCGCCGGAACGGAAAGCAGCGTCGCCGCGACCAAAAGCTTCATCGCCACCCTCAGCGCCAGCGCCCGTCTGGTCGCGCACTGGAAAGAGGACGACGAATTGTTGCAGGCACACAACGCCCTGCCCGAAGGACTGCGCGAAGCCGCGATCCAGGACTGGAGCGCCGCCATCGATGCACTGCGCGATTGCCAGCGGCTGATGGTCATCGGGCGTGGCGCCGGTTTCGCCATCGCTCAGGAAGCGGCGCTGAAATTCAAGGAAACCTCGGCGATTCAGGCCGAAGCCTTCAGCAGCGCCGAAGTCCGTCACGGCCCGATGGCACTGATCGACGAACATTATCCGCTGCTGGTATTCGCCCCCCGCGGTGCGGAACAGGCCGGGCTGTTGAGCCTCGCGGCAGAAATGCGCCAGCGCGGCGCCCGCGTGTTGCTGGCCGCCCCTGATGACGTGGCCGAGCGTGACCTGACCCTGAGCCGCGCCGAACACCCGGCCCTCGACCCGATTCTGGCGATCCAGAGCTTCTACGTCATGGCCGCAGGCCTCGCCGTGGCCCGGGGCATGGACCCGGATCAGCCGCGCCACCTGAGCAAAGTGACCCGCACCCACTGAGTGCCCCTGACTGCATACCTGATGAGACTGAGCCATGCACAACAACAATAAAGAGCTGACCCTCAGCGCCCCGCTCAGCGGCCCGGTGCTGACGCTCGCCAAAGTCCCGGACGCGGTGTTCGCCAGCGGCGCGATGGGCGACGGCATCGCCATCGACCCGCTCAACGATACGCTGTATTCGCCGTGCGCCGGGGTGATCATTCACGTCGCGCGCACCGCTCACGCCGTCACCGTACGCGCCGACAACGGTGCGGAGATTCTGCTGCACCTGGGCCTCGATACCGTGGAGTTGAACGGTGCCGGTTTCTCGATGCTGGTCAGCGAAAATCAGCGGGTCAGCGTCGGCCAGCCGTTGTTGCGCTATGACCAGGACCAGGTCGGCCAGCACTGCAAAAGTCTGGTCAGCCTGTTGATCCTGACCAACAGCCACGATTTTCAGGTGCGCCCGATCACGCTCAAAGCGGTAAAAGTCGGCGAGCCGTTGCTGCACATCATCGCACGCAACGACTCAGTGGCAGGTGTTGAAGCCAGCGCTGGCCCCGAGGTTCACGGGCAGGTGCGCGTGGCCCATCGCGGTGGCTTGCATGCCCGTCCGGCGGCGCTGATCCGCCAGACTGCGCAGGGTTTCAACAGTCAGTCAAAGCTGCACTTCGCCGGTAAGTCGGCGCCGTGCAACAGCCTGATCGGCCTGATGGGCCTGGCAATTGGCGAGCAGGACGAGATCCAGGTCAGCTGTCAGGGCGCGGATGCCGAAGCGGCGCTGCAAGCCTTGCTCAGCGCATTGTCCACCGCACTGCCGGATGATCATCACGCTAAGGCGCCAGTCAGCACGGCGCCGCTGAAACGCCCGGCCGAGGCGGGTGTGTTGCACGGTGTTTGCGCGGCGCCGGGGCTGGTCGCCGGGCCGTTGTTTCGCTTGAACGCAATCAGCTTGCCGGCGGACGCGGGCAACCACGATCCAGTGCAGCAACAACACACCCTCGATGCGGCATTGAACGCGGTGCGCAGCGACATTGCCGCCACTCTCGCCCAGGCGAAAAAGCACAACAACGCCGACGAAGAAGCCATCTTCGCCGCGCACATGGCTCTGCTCGAAGACCCGGCACTGCTCGACGCCGCAGAGCAATTGATCCAGCGAGGCAGCGCGGCGACTCACGCCTGGAGTCAGTCGATCGACGCGCAATGCGACATGCTCCAAGGCACCGGCAGCCCATTGTTGGCCGAGCGCGCCAATGATCTGCGCGACCTCAAGCAACGAGTGCTGCGCGTCCTGCTCGGCGAGGCCTGGCACTACGATATACCGGCCGCTGCGAGTGTCGCGGCGCATGAACTGACACCGTCGGATCTGCTGCAACTCAGCGCGCAAGGGGTCGCCGGGTTGTGCATGGCCGAGGGCGGCGCAACCTCACATGTGGCGATTCTCGCTCGCGGCAAAGGCTTGCCGTGCGTGGTCGCACTGGGTTCGGCCTTGCTCGATCAGGCGCAAGACCAGGCGGTGGTGCTGGATGCCGATGGCGGTCGCCTCGAACTGGCGCCCAACAACGAGCGCCTGGCCGATGTGCAGCACGCGCAAATCGAGCGCCAGCAGCGTCGCGACGCACAACAGGCCAAGGCTCACTTGCCCGCCGAAACGCGCAATGGCGTGGCCATCGAAGTCGTCGCCAACGTCGCCTCCGACAGCGAAGCCGCAGACGCCTTCGCCTACGGCGCCGATGGCGTCGGTCTGCTGCGCACCGAGTTTCTGTTCGTCGACCGCCAGACTGCGCCGGATGTCGAGGAGCAGCGCAGCGCTTATCAAGCGGTGCTCGACGCCATGGGCGACAAGTCGGTGATCATCCGCACCATCGACGTTGGCGGCGACAAGCAACTGGACTACCTGCCGCTGCCCGCCGAAGCCAACCCGGTGCTCGGTCTGCGCGGCATTCGTCTGGCGCAGGCGCGCCCGGAAATCCTTGATCAGCAATTGCGCGCGCTGTTGCAAGTCCGCCCGTTGCGCCGCTGCCGGATCCTCTTGCCGATGGTCACCGAAGTCGACGAACTGCTGCAGATTCGTCAGCAGCTCGATGCGTTATGTGTGGAACTGAACATCACTGAGCGCCCGGAAATCGGCGTAATGATCGAAGTGCCCGCGGCCGCGCTGCAAGCCGAACAGCTGGCCGAGCACGCCGACTTTCTCTCCATCGGCACCAACGACCTGTCGCAATACACGTTAGCCATGGACCGCGACCATGCTGGTCTGGCGGCGCGCGTCGATGGCCTGCACCCGGCATTGCTGCGGTTGATCGCCATGACCTGCGCCGGTGCGGCAGTGCACAAACGCTGGGTCGGCGTCTGCGGCGCCCTCGCCTCCGATCCGCTGGCGACGCCGGTGCTGATCGGCCTCGGCGTGACCGAACTGTCGGTCAGCCCGGTGCAGATCGGTGAAATCAAGGACCGCGTACGGCAGGTGCACCAAGGCGAATGCCAGCGTCTGAGCCACGACCTGGTCAAGCTCGGCAGCGCCGCCGCCGTGCGTCACGCCTGCCAGCAGCATTGGCCGCTGCCCTAACAACAAGCTCTCGCTAAAGAGCAGGAGAACCACCATGTACCAACTCTTCATCGAAGGCCTGCAACGCCTCGGCCGCGCGCTGATGCTGCCGATCGCGATCCTGCCGATCGCCGGCCTGTTGCTGCGCCTGGGCGATACCGACCTGTTGAACATCGCCATCATTCATGACGCCGGGCAGGTGATCTTCGCCAACCTGGCGATGATCTTCGCCATCGGCATCGCCGTCGGTTTCGCCAGGGACAACAACGGCACGGCGGGCCTGGCCGGGGTGATCGGCTATCTGGTGATGATCTCGACCCTGAAGGTCCTTGATTCGACCATCAATATGGGCATGCTCGCCGGCATCGTCAGCGGTCTGATGGCCGGTGCGCTGTACAACCGCTTCAAGGACATCAAGCTGCCGGAGTATCTGGCGTTCTTCGGCGGGCGGCGGTTCGTGCCGATCGTCACCGGGTTCGCCGCCGTCGGACTGGGCGTGCTGTTCGGCTACATCTGGCCGCCGATTCAGCACGGCATCAACGCGTTTGGCGCGCTGATGATGGAAAGCGGCAGTATCGGCGCGTTCGTGTTCGGCGTGTTCAACCGCCTGCTGATCGTTACCGGCCTGCACCACATCCTCAACAACATGGCGTGGTTCGTGTTTGGCAACTTCACCGATCCAAGCACCGGCGCACTGGTCACGGGTGATCTGTCGCGCTATTTCGCTGGTGACCCGAAGGGCGGCCAGTTCATGACCGGGATGTTCCCGATGATGATCTTCGGCCTGCCGGCGGCGTGCCTGGCGATGTACCGCAACGCCCTGCCAGAGCGGCGCAAGGTCATGGGCGGGATTTTCCTGTCGATGGCGCTGACCTCGTTTTTGACCGGGGTGACCGAGCCGATCGAATTCGCTTTCATGTTTCTCGCACCGCTGTTGTTCCTCCTGCACGCCTTGCTGACCGGCCTGTCGATGGCGATCACGAATGGCTTGAACGTCCACCTCGGCTTCACTTTCTCCGGTGGTTTCATCGACATGATTCTCGGCTGGGGTCGCTCGACCAATGGCTGGCTGGTGATTCCGGTCGGGCTGGCTTATGCGGTCGTCTATTACTGCGTTTTCGATTTCTGCATTCGTCGTTTCAACCTGAAAACACCGGGACGCGAAGATGTGGCGGTCGCAGAGAAAGCCGTACTCACCGAGAATGAGCGCGCCGGTGCCTATATCAAGGCTTTGGGCGGCGCCGAGAACCTGCTGACGGTGGGTGCTTGTACAACGCGCCTGCGCCTGGAGATGGTCGATCGCAACAAGGCGCTGGATAGCGAGTTGAAAGCACTCGGCGCGATGGCCGTGGTTCGCCCCGGCAAGGGCGGCAGTTTGCAGGTGGTGGTCGGGCCGCTGGCTGACAGCATTGCCGACGAAATTCGCCTCGCTCTGCCGACGTTGGGTCGCGCTCCGGTCCCCTCGCCGACGGCGGTTGTCGATGAGCCGAAATCGCTGACAGTCGCCAGTGCCGAGGCGCAGCAATGGCTGAAAGCGTTAGGCGGTGGCGACAATGTGCTGCAGCTCGATTGCATCGCCCTGACCCGGATTCGTCTGCAACTGGCTGATGGTGAGGCGTTGTCCGAGACGCATCTCAAAGCGCTGGGATGTCAGGGCGTCAGCCAACTTCAGGGCGGGGTCTGGCATTTGCTGGTAGGGGACAAGGCAGCAAGTCTGAGTGAGGCAATCGAGCGTTTGGCGAGTCGCCGAGAGATCAGCGCGCAAGCTTGAATTTTCAGCGTCACGGCGGGCCTCTTCGTGAGGGGCTCGCTCTCCTCGCAACGAGGTGTACGCCAAAAACCCTACATATATACCACCCCTCAAAACATCCCCCTCGCCATGCTGGCCCCTCATCCCCAGCCTGGAGAAAGTGCCCATGAGCACGCCCAAAGCCCCCACACCCGAAGAGATCAAAAGTGATCTCAACCAGATCGGCGACTACCTGTTCCAGACACCTGATCCACTGCTTCCCGAGCACCCGCCGAGCACCGAACAGGCCTACCTGAAAAAACTCAACGAGCAGTTGAAAACCTACCGCACCGGCTACCTGCAACGCAGCCGCGCGCTCTACCAGACGCTGGAAACGAGCGACCTGCAAAGCGTCACAGGGAAAAAGCTCATCGCGACGCTGAAGATCCGCCTCAACACCCAACTGATCAACCTGGACCTGCGCGACCAGATCGGCGGCAAACCGGCGAAAACCTTCCTGAACTACGATGCCGGATTCACCGCCATCGGCCACGAAGCGCGGCAAGCCGTCAGTGATCGCCTGCTCCACCCGCAAGCCGGCGAACAGCTGAATAAACTTGATCTGGGACCGATGCTGCGCCCCGCCATTTATGCGCTGCAATTCAGTTATCAGAACAACACAGTCGACCTCGCCGGCGCGTTTGTTGTCACGGAGAAAGACAGCCCGCGAGTCAGCGACTTGCTGACAGACCAGAGCGCCGGCTACGCCGTGCTGTTCACTCCCGCGCGAGGCATCGAGCTGTTCAATTCCCTGGCCGATCTCGACACCCATCTGCGCGAGTCGCTGAACTCGCGCAGCGGCCACGACGATTTCATGCATTTGCTGCCGACGCGATACCACGGTGTCGGTGCCGCAGGAATCTGGCCGCTGTCGCTCACGCCCATCGACAGCAAACCGTTGTTCGAACATATTTACGACGCCCTGATCGAAAAACGCACGCAGGATATCGAGCGTGCCTTGAGCTTCGCCGACAACCCGCAGCAAGCCCCCAAGCTGTTGCTTGCGGCGCTCGATAAAGCGATCGCCGCCGCCCTGCCGGATCTGACGCCACGCCTGGAGCTGCGCGCACAAACCCTGTTCGAACGCCATCTGCGCTTCAGCGCACCGGACTGGTACCGCAGCGCCAGCAGCGCAAAGCAGCTCGAACTGGCGCAGCACCTGAGCAACTACCAGCAGGCGCGGCAACACTTGCTCGATCTGATGGAGCCGTTGGGCAGTCCGCTGGCATTGGCTCGCCAGCAATGGCTGGAACGCCTGAGCGATGATCTGGAAATCGACGATCTCGAGCCGGAAAAACTGCAGATCAGCACCGATCGCCGAGTGCCGGGCTATGGCGTTTACATCCATCAATGCAATCTGCTTGAGTTGTCCTTGCGCGGCCCCCACACCGGCGATGAATTGCCGGGTTCGCAATTTCTGAGCTACACCACCCTCACCTATGACGGCGAACCTTTGTCGCCAGACCATGCTGACCTGACGCCGGCATGGCTGGTCAAGCAAGCGATAAGTCTGCAACCGCGCATCGACTTCAATGGCCTGCAAAAAGACATGCACTCAGGAGCCGCCATCAAACCAGCGCTTGAGCGCATGCTTGATCAACGTATCGTCGCCCTCGCCCATACCGCGGTGCTGCAAGGGCACCTGGTCGAGAGTGATCTGGCACTGATCGAGCGCTTGCGCAGCGGCAGCGATCCACACCTGCGCGCCGCCACCCTGTCGCTGCACGGAGCACAATTGCAGGATTTGTGGATTCTGCGCCAGAGCGATGCCAGCGGCGCCATCAAGCGCATCTTGCTGTGCACGCCACAAGCCCCTCGCGAGCAACAGTTTCAGGCCTTCGACAGTGAGCGTGAATGCCAGACCCATTTGTTGGGCTGGGCGAAGCACAGCGATGTCGCCGACAGCATGGCGGGCTACCTGAGCAGCCGCGTACCGATGCGTTTCCGTCCGACGCTGCGCAAAGTACTGACGGGCCTGAGTTTCAAGCCTGAAGCGCTGGAGCACCAGAAGGTCACTCTCGATAACTGTGGCGACCATCTCGCCTGCCTCAAAGCGATGGCCGAACACGTGCTCGCTACGCGCGTTGATGACTACGATTTCAGCACACCACTGTGGTATCGCTCGACCACCGCAGCCAATCGCAGAAAGCTGGCGACCCTGAGCGAAGAGGCCGAAGACGCTTTACTCGCATTCAACCAGCACGCCTTGTCCGGTAGCCAGTTCCCGGCGTTTGGTGACTATGTACACCAGCAAGCCAAGGCCAGTCTGAACCGCCTGCTCAAGCGCGCGGCCAACGATGTCGACCCGGATACCGTATGGGCTTACTCGCCGATGTCCATCGTGCCTGCATTGACTCCGAAACCACTGTCGTACACACAGCTGTATCGCGACGGTTATGCCGATGGCGTCGGTTTTCTCGATGCAAAATTCTCCCGTTCGGCGCGCTTCAAAGGCCCGCCAGGCGTCGATGTCAGCAGTCTGACCGCGCAGAATGTGGCGCGCTCGGTCACAGGTATATGGATCGGAGAGCGCTACACCAACAAGGTCAAAAGTGATCTGCAAAGTTCGACGAGCGAAGGCTACGAGTTCAGACGCAATACGACATTGGCGATCACTCAGCGTCAGATGAAAAGTGCCGCGCTGGAGTGCCAACTGCAAGGCCATATCGCCAGCAGCGACCTGCAATGGCTGGAGCAAAGCATCGACAGCATGGACGAAAACGCTGGGCCGACTCGCACGAAGTTTCCCATCCATCGCTTGATGATCGACGGCGAATGGGTGATCGATACATGGCTGTTCAGCCATGCGGATAATCCGGTGCTGCTCTATACCCCGGACGCGCCCGACGGCGTCAGGTTTCGCGAAGCGCGGCTGTTCAACTACCTGCTTCAGCAGCAGGCCGGGATGATCGAATACTTCACATCCCGGGTTGGCGTGAGTGCGCAAACACGGGTGCGAACGTTCCTCGAAAACGCGAAAAAACAGCTGCCCAAAGATCTCAATAAAACCACGCCCAGCCCGGCGCGCTACGATGCAACACCGGCCACCGCTGCCGTCAGCGATTTGCGCGCGGCGCTGTACAACATGAAGCTGCAACGCCGGATCGACAACGTCCACGCCACTACCACCAGTCGCGCGCAGATGATCGCCGGGCTGATCTGGACCAGTGTGGAATGGCTCGCCGCGATTGCCACCGCGCCGTTCCCGCTACTGAGTTTGAGCACCGGCCTGCTGCTGGCCTTCAAGGACGCGATGCTCGCCTTGCACGCTTATCGCCAAGGCAACAATGGCGAAGCCTTCAGGCATTTGCTCGGTTATATGTTCAACAGCGTCGGCGCCGTGTTGACCGATTTGCGCCCCGCGGTGAGGTCACTCAACCACGTGCGTCGACCGGTGCGCCAGGCGCTCGCCAGTGCCGGCAATGAACAGCAGAATGTCGTGGCGCTGGTCGACCAGGTCGCGCCCCAACCCGAGTGGGACAACATGCGTGTAGTGGTCTTCAGAAGCCAGTTTTACTACACAGAGAAAAACCCCGACGCACTCGGACGTCATTTGCTTTACAAACGAAAGCCGAATTCCCCTGACCTCGTTTCGACCGGCATTCTGGTGGTGCCCGATGCAAACGGCATGATGGTGCGCAGCGGCATGGCCGGCGGTGCGCCAAAGTATGATGCCGTGCCAGAGTCTCCGGGCCCGTACAGGGATTATGGCGTGGCGGACAAGTACCGCCAGCGCGTCGAAACGGTGATGAATCCGCAAACCCGAGACGACATTATCCGGCGCGGTCAGGATTACATGGGCACCAGCCCCCTTGCGACCATGGTCAGTGCAGCCGATGAACTCGCCTCGACACGCGCCGCCTACCTGAAACAGGTCGAAAAACTCACTACCGATGCCACCCGTCATTTCGCCGAGCTGGCCTCCCTGCCCGCCCGCGCCGAAGTCCCGGCAGTTGCCGCCGATATTTCCATTGCACAGCTGATCGCCAGCGATGCATTCAAAGGAAAAAACCTGGTGATCGGCGCGCAGCCCGGTTCTATCGCCAGCAAACAAATGTTGATCGATCATCTGGACGATTACGTGGCAAGTGGCTTCAAACGCCTTTATGTCGAGTATCTGGCGGGGGATGTGTTTTACCCCAAGCTTGCGAAAATGAACAAGGGTGGAACCTGGAAGCACATCAAAGCCCACCTCAAAGCTGTTGACCGCGCCCTTGGGCACGAGAAGGACGCGCCATATTCCTATCTGGCACTGGTGCGTACAGCTCGGGAAAAAGGTTTGACGATCCATGCACTGGACGCCTCGACCAGTTATCAGCTGGAACACGCCATGGTGCTCGCCGACATCTCGCCATTGACCCCACGCAGCAACAGCGTCAGAAATTACTATTCGCACAAGACGCTTTCCGCCGATAGCGCCGATGCATCCGGCGAACGCTGGATCGTCCTCACCGAACAGACCCGCATGAGCACCTTCGACGAGACGCCCGGCCTGGCCGACCTGCACGACGCCATTGCCGTACGGGTTGAAGACATCGACCTGTACCAGCCGCAACGTGTCGGACTGGATTCGCCAGGCTCAATCGCCGGGGATGCGACGGCCAAGGGCGACTACCTTGTACAGACACCGACCGCGTACAAGGCACCCCAACCGGTCTCGAAGCCAGCGCCAACGGCCACGACGTCCAGTCAATTGGGCGACTACGATATGGCGCCGTCGTTTCACGAGGATGTTGTCCGGCTCATGCGCGACCGTAACGGTTTGAACAGTTTCTACGATCCGGCAAAAAGTGACCGACTGCTATTCAGCGCATTTGTTGGCGCGCGCCAGCGCTTGGGCAAAGCGGCCAGAGACAGATTCACTGCCTTCAAACCTGCACCAGCAGCGGCGCTCCCGACCCTTGGCGCCGGCGAGACTTTCGAGACATTTTTGCAGAAAATGGCCGACGGCCGATTGAATCTGCTGTTGGGTGAAAATCCAACCGAGGTGTCAGCCAAGGCGCTGCTGAAGAAACACATGAAGGCATTCAAGGATTCGGGTTATGACACGTTGTACCTGGCGCGTATCTATACCGATCTGCATCAGGCCGAGCTGGACATTTTTCACCTGACCCAACGCATGCCCGAGCGAGTCAAGGCTCATCTGCAAACGCTGAGCGCGGACCGACCGAGCACTTATGTGGGTACCGACAATTACAACGAAGTCTGCGAGGCAGCGGCCAAATACAACATCCGTATCAGGGCCATTGATTGCGTCGCCAGCTATAACGTCAAGGGGTTGCCTGATCCGGAACTGTCGCGGCAAGAGATGTTCAGCTATTTCGCCACCGAGGCAATCAAAGCCGACCAACTGCTCCACGGGCCGCATAAATGGATGGCCCTGATTGACAGAACCCATACCAATTACAGCATGGGCGTACCGGGGCTCGGCGAGACGCTGAGCGCGGTCAGCCTTCATGTACGCGACAGCACGCCTGAACTGGCCAGCGCAGTCCAACCGGGCGCGTGGGCGACGATAATCCCGGAAAACGCCATCAGCGCACGGGCGTTGCGAAGTGACTTCACGGTTAACATCGCGGTGGTCGGCTGGAAGGAAATTGGCTCCGCACCGCCAGTCAATCGCAGCAAGCTGACTCAACCGGGCATGTTTCTGATCGAAAATGAAGGCACCAGCGGGACTCGTCTGGTGCATAAATCCAAAACCGGCGACATCGTTGTCACGCCGGTCCAGGTGAATGACAAAGGTTTGTTGTTCGTCGATCGTTGGGAGAAGAAAGATCAGGGCTTCAAATACCTGCGCACGCTGATCGAAATGCTTGTTAAGGACGTCAAATTGACACAGGTGAAATAACGCGGGTTCGCTTGCAGGTTGTGGAAACCACTGGGTTTGCAAGCCCAGTGGTTTTTTTATGCCCAAAAGCTGTGATTGTCCGCAGCGCTTGGGCGGCAGGCGGGAAGGTGCTGCCGATCCAGAAATTGCTTTAACAGACTTCAGATCGCCACCCTCACCCTAGCCCTCTCCCGGAGGGAGAGGGGACCGATCGCGGTGGATGTAAGTGATACGTAGACATGAAATACCCAGTCGTACGCAACTTCCGAACAGCCCAAAAATCGGCTCCCTCTCCAGGGGGAGAGGGCTGGGCGGGCGGCGTTCCAATAAGGGGCAGCCACACCACAAATCCAAAGCCAACCACCCGCTTCTAACCACTCAACAATGAGCGTTAGCTCGAGTGCCTTTGATGTTGATCTTGCCTAACCGGCGACATCGGAAGGCTGAGCGGAGGGATTGATCCGGGCGTGGGAGCGCAGCGACCGTACGACGAAGTCGTACACAGCGGAAGTAGGTGCAGCGAAGCAAACCGTAGCCGCTGCGCCCGGATCGATCCCGCAGCGAAGGGACCCGAGCTTGCGAGGGCCGTACGTAGGAGCAAGCCTTTTGGGTTACCTTTTTGGCGTTTGAAAAAGGTGACCCGCCGTAAGGGCGGAACCCTAAGTAGCCGTGACCGCAGCAACGGATATGTACACAAACAAAAAACCAGCGCCTGGAAGAAAGTCTTCGCGAGCAGGCTCGCTCCCACAGTTTCAACCGCGTACATCAAGCAGATACTGGCCGGCTGTAAGGCTCTCGCTCACAAAATCGGGACCAAAAAAAACCCGCAGACAATCACTCCTCTGCGGGTTTCCCTTTTCAGCCGCCACAAAGATCAGAAATCTTCCAGCCGCCACACCTCATAAGCCGGCGTCTCATACGGATGACTCAATTTCAACGCTGCCACAACAGCAACGATCAAATCATCCGCAACGACCAGCTCAACCTTCCACTCCTCGACCCGCTCAACCTGCCCCGCCTCGCCAATGAACGGCTGACTGCCATCCAACGGCCGAAACTGACCAGCGCCGAGCACCTGCCAGGCACAGTGGTCATAGTCACCGATCCGCCCACCCCCGGCAGCGAACACAGCGCCCTTGACCACCTCGACATGACTGTCGGGAACGAAAAACGCGAGCTTGTACACAGGCCTTAATTAACCCGCTTTTAGTTTACCCAGACTCGCGCATTACGGAACATACGCATCCAAGGTGCATCTTCGTTCCAGTCTTCCGAGCGCCACGAGTTCTGCACCGCGCGGAATACCCGCTCAGGGTGCGGCATCATGATCGTCACGCGGCCGTCACGGCTGGTGAGACCGGTGATCCCGCGCGGCGAGCCGTTCGGGTTCGCCGGATAGGCTTCGGTGACCTTGCCATGGTTGTCGACGAAACGCATCGCCACGCAACCGGACAGATCGGCTTCCAGCAGTGCTTCTTCGCTGGCGAACTCGGCATGCCCCTCACCGTGTGCGATAGCGATCGGCATGCGCGAACCGGCCATGCCCTGCAGGAAGATCGAGTTCGACTCCTGGATCTGCACCATCGCCACGCGCGCTTCGAACTGCTCGGAGCGGTTGCGCACGAAGTGCGGCCAGAACTCAGTTCGTGCAGGTTGGACATCATCTGGCAACCGTTGCACACCCCGAGGGTAAAGCTGTCGTTACGCTCGAAGAAGCCCTGGAACGCATCGCGGGCGCGGCTGTTGAACAGCGCCGACTTGGCCCAGCCTTCACCGGCGCCGAGGACGTCGCCGTAGGAGAAGCCACCGCAGGCCACCAGGCCTTTGAACTCGTTGAGGTCGACACGGCCAGCGAGGATGTCGCTCATGTGCACGTCGATCGCGTTGAAACCGGCGCGGTCGAACGCGGCGGCCATTTCCACCTGACCGTTGACGCCCTGCTCACGCAGCACCGCCACCTGTGGACGGAT
>Ga0196970_1001347_pt1 | contig 17269 bp, 13 predicted proteins | sample S1v_513CmetaG_FD_148672 | JGI IMG/M metagenome (GOLD analysis project Ga0196970, IMG submission 148672) | Soil microbial communities from Anza Borrego desert, Southern California, United States - S1+v_5-13C | ecosystem: Environmental > Terrestrial > Soil > Desert | place: USA: California...
GAGCGGCTGGTGGCCAACAGCCTGCTCCTGCTGCTGAACGCGGCCGGGGCCAGCGCCGGGCCGGCGCTGGCCGGCTGGGCGATGGCGCAGCTGGGCGCCGGCCGCTTCCTGCTGCCGGCGGCCATGGCGTGCCTCGTCGCCTCGGCCGCCGTGGCCGGGACGCGCCCGGTGCCCGGCCTGCGCGCGTCCGGTCGGGTCTAGGCCGCCGCGTACGCCCGCCCGTCGCGGGCCCGCATCAGCAGCCACACCACGGTCACGCCGGCCAGCTTGGAAGCGATGCTGGCGGTCCATACGGCGGGCGACCAGACGTCGATCATGCCGAAGAAGATCGCCGTGTCGGCCGGCACCGACAGCGCGGCGCTCAGCCACAGCCGGTCGCGCAGCGGGCGCTTGGTGACGGTGAAGACCGCCCAGTCGATGGTTTCCGACACCGCGAAGGCGGCGACGCTGGCCAGCGCCACGAACGGGTCGGCCAGCAGGTAGGAGAGCGCGACGCCCACGGCCATGGCGGCGAGCGACCAATGCCCGAAGCGCACCTGCACCATGTCGCGCAGGATGAAGATGAGGCCGACCCAGCAGGACCAGACGAGGTCCAGGTGCGGGGCCATGCTGAAGGCGTAGTTGATGGCAACCACGCTGCCGATGTAGGCGGCGAGCCAGATCATGGGATCCTCCGATGCCACCCGCCTGAACGCGGGCGCGCAGAAACGAAACCGGGGCAGACCCGCCTGAACGCGGGCGCCCCGGCGCCTGCTTTAACACGGAAGCGGCGGCGCCGTCACCCCCGCCGGCATCGTCCGGACCGCCCGCCGCTTTGGTCGCATTTGCACTGCACGCCTTTGGTGTATAATGATTGGCCTGCTGCACGAACACCGACAGAACCGGTGGCCGGCACGCATCCGCACGGGGACAGGATGGCGGAACGGACGGACAAGAAGGCGACCACACCTGCGACCCTGCGCGGACGCTGGCGGATTCCGGCGGCGATTCTCGCCGTCGTCACGCTGATGATCGGTGGGCTGTGGACGGCCGTGCTGCACGACCTGGAGCGCGACCGGGAGGCGCTGACCGCCTCGGCCGGCGTCGATGCCCTGAACCTCGCCCGCGCGTTCGAGGAGCACGTCGTCCGCACCGTCGACGACATCGATTCCATCCTGCTGCTGCTGCGCCACGACTGGGTGAAGGAGCCGGAGCGGTTCGCCGAGCGGGCCGCCATCATGCAGACCGCCCTGGGGCGCAGCCTGCGGCTCCAGGTTTCGATCATCGACCGAGACGGCTATCTGGCGGCCAGCAACATCCCCGGCGCCAACCGCGTGTATCTCGGCGACCGCCCGCACTTCAAGGTCCACCAGATCGACGGCGGCGACGCGCTGTACATCAGCGAACCGGTGCTCGGCCGGGTGACGAATCAGTGGTCCCTGCAGTTCACCCGGCGCATCCCCGCCCCGGACAGCGGCTTCGGCGGCGTGATCACCCTGGCGCTCAGCCCCGACTACTTCGCCGAGTACTACAAGACCATCGACGTCGGCCCCAGCGGCGCGGTCACGCTGATCGGCCTGGACCGCGTCATCCGCGCCCGCGCCTCGAAGCTGCCGGCGCCGGAGAATCCCCTGGGGCGGCTGGCGCCGGCCGACCGGCCGTTCTTCAACCCCGTCGCCCCGGCGGCCGGGGTGTACCGCGCGACCAGCTCCATCGACAACGTGCCGCGCATCAACGCCTACCGCCGCCTCGCCAACCACCCGCTGGTGGTGCTGGTGGTGCTGGCCGAGAGCGAGGTCCTGGCCCCGTACCTGGAGCGGCGCGACACGACGCTGGCCGTGGGCGCCGCGGTGTCGGCGCTGCTGGCGCTGGCCGGGGCGCTGCTGGCGTGGACCTATCACCACAGCCTGAGGATGCGCGACGCGCTGTCCGTGAAGGCCGATGAACTGGCCTCCGCCAACGAGCGCGTGCAGGACGCCAACCGCAAGCTGAAGGAACTGGCGCGCCTGGACCCGCTGCTCGGCATCTTCAACCGCCGCCATTTCGATGAGGCGCTGGAGGTGGAGCTGCTGCGCGCCCGGCGCTCCGGCACCCCGACGGCGCTGCTGATGCTCGACATCGACCACTTCAAGGCGTTCAACGACACCTACGGCCACCAGGCCGGCGACGAGTGCCTGCGCCGCGTCGCCAAGGCGGTGTGCGCCGCCGCGCGCCGCCCGGCCGACCTGGTGGCGCGCTACGGCGGCGAGGAGATCGCGGTGGTGCTGCCCGACACCGGCGCCGACGGCGCGGCCGACGTGGCCGAGCGCATCCACACGACGCTGGCCGGCCTCGGCATCTCCAACGTGGGTGCGGCGAGCGGCCGGCTGACGGTGAGCGTCGGCGTCGCCGTGGCGCCACCCGGGCCGGAGGTGACCGCGGCCCACCTCATCGCCGCGGCGGACCGGATGCTGTACGAGGTCAAGCGGACCGGCCGCAACGGCACCCGCCTGACGTCGCTGGGCTACGGCGCCGACGTGAAGGCCGCCGGCTGAGGCGTCACGCCCGCTTCCACGTGGTGCCCTGCGGCCCGTCCTCCAGCACGACGCCCTGGTCGAGCAGGTGCTTGCGGATGCGGTCGGCCTCGGCGAAGTTCTTCGCCGCCCGCGCCGCCTTGCGGTCGGCGATCAGCTGCTCGATCTCCGCGTCGGCGAGCTGCGCCGCCCCCTTGGGCGCCCAGCGGAACCACGCCTCCGGGTCCTGCTCCAGCAGGCCCAGCGCGCGGCCGGCGGCCAGCAGGCAGCCCTTCGCCATGGCCTTGTTGGCCGGCGCGTCCGCCTTGTGGACCGCCGCGGCGAATTCGTGCAGGTGCGAGATGGCGAGCGGCGTATTCAGGTCGTCCTCAAGCGCCGCCAGCATGTCGAAGGGCAGGTCCTGCGCCAGCGGTTCCGGCTCGCCGCGCAGCGCGCCGTACCAGCGGTCGAGCGTCGCCTTGGCGGCCCGCAGGCCGTCGCGGGTGAAGTCGAGCGGCTGGCGGTAGTGGGCGGACAGCAGCGTCAGGCGGATCGCCTCGCCGGGGAACTCGTCCAGCAGGTCGTGCACGGTGAAGAAGTTGCCCAGCGACTTGGACATCTTCTCGCCCTCGACCGTGACGAAGCCGTTGTGCACCCAGTAGCGGGCGAGATGCACGCCGTCATGGGCGCAGCGGCTCTGCGCGATCTCGTTCTCATGGTGCGGGAAGATCAGGTCCAGGCCGCCGCCGTGGATGTCGAAGGTCACGCCCAGGTGCTCCTTCGCCATGGCCGAGCACTCGATGTGCCAGCCCGGCCGGCCGCGGCCCCAGGGCGAGTCCCAGCCCGGCACGCCGTCGGCGCTCGGCTTCCACAGCACGAAGTCCTGCGGGTCGCGCTTGTAGGGCGCCACGTCGACGCGGGCGCCGGCGATCAGCTCGTCGATGGAGCGGCGGGAGAGCTGGCCGTACTCCGGCATGGACGGCACGGAGAACAGCACGTGCCCTTCCGCGGCGTACGCGTGGCCGGCGTCGATCAGGCGCTGGATGATGGCGATCATCTGGCCGATGTGCTGCGTGGCGCGCGGCTCGATGTCGGGGCGCAGCGCGTTCAACGCGCCCATGTCCTCGTGGTACAGGCGGGCCGTGCGCTCGGTCAGCGCCTCGATGGATTCGCCGGACTCGCGCGAGCGGTCGATGATCTTGTCGTCCACGTCGGTGATGTTGCGGACGTACGTCACTGATGCGTACAGGCGCTTCAGCAGCCGGTACAGCACGTCGAACACCACCACTGGCCGGGCGTTGCCGATGTGCGCCGTGTCGTACACCGTGGGTCCGCACACGTACATGCCGACGCTGTCCGGCGACAGCGGCTCGAAACGCTCCTTGCGGCGGTTCAGCGTGTTGTACAGGTCGAGCGGCATGGGGTCCTCGGGCGGGCTTCTTCTTACGCGGTCTGGCCGTTCAGGCGGCGCACGGCGCGCGCACGGCCGATCAGGGGTAGCAGGTTCTTCAACTCCGGTCCATGCTCCCGCCCGGTGAGCGCGAGGCGCAGGGGGTGGAACAGCTCCTTCCCCTTGCGGCCGGTGGCCTGCTTGACGGCGCCGGTCCAGGCACCCCAGGTGGTCGCGTCCCACGGCTCCTCGGGCAGCAGCTCGGCGGCGGCCTTCGTGAACGCGGCGTCCTCGACCAGCGGGGCGACCGGGGCGTGCGTGACGCTCCACCACGCGGCGACGTCGGCGAGCGTCTCCAGGTTCGGCCGCACCGCCTCCCAGAACGCCGCATCGACGCCGTGGAAGCCGCGCGCGTCAAGGTCCGCACGGACCGCCTCGAAGGGGGTGGCGTGCAGCAGGCGGGCGTTGAGGCGCTTCAACTCCTCCAGGTCGAACTTCGGCGTGGCGCGCGAAACCTTCTCCATGGCGAACTCGGCGACCAGTTCGTCCAGCGTCAGCCGCGGCTCGATGGCGTCGGAGGTGCCGAGCTTGGCGAGCAGGCTGGCCAGCGCCATTGGCTGGATGCCTTCCTCCTCGCGCAGGGATCTCACGGACAGGCTGCCCAGGCGCTTGGACAGCCCCTGCCCGCCCGCGTCGGTCAGCAGCGGCAGGTGCGCGAAGGCCGGCACCGCGGCGCCCAGCGCCTGCCAGATCTGGATCTGCACCGCGGTGTTGGCGACGTGGTCCTCGCCGCGGATGACGTGGGTGATGGCGAAGTCGGCGTCGTCCACCACCGAGGTCAGCGTGTACAGCGGCCGACCGTCCTCACGGATCAGCACCGGGTCGGACAGCGCGGCGCCCTCGAAATGCACCGGCCCGCGCACGAGGTCGGTCCATTCGACCGGCGTGTGCTCCAGCTTGAACCGCCAGTGCGGCGTGCGCCCCTCGCCTTCCAGCCGGGCGCGGTCGGCTTGCGTGAGGCGCAGCGCCGAGCGGTCGTAGATCGGCGGCCGGCCCTGGGAGAGCAGGCTGGCGCGCTTCAGCGACAGCTCCTCGGCGGTCTCGTAGCAGGGGTACAGCCGCCCGGCGGCCTTCAGCGCCGCCGCCGCCTCGTCGTAGCGGGCGTAGCGGTCGCTCTCCCGCGCGAAGCGGTCCCAGGTCAGGCCCAGCCACGTCAGGTCCGCCTCGATCCCCTGGGCGTACTCGGGCTTCGAGCGTTCTTCGTCGGTGTCGTCCATGCGCAGCAGGAACGAACCGCCGGCCTTCCGGGCGAACAGCCAGTTGACCAGCGCCAGGCGCACGTTGCCGACGTGCAGCAACCCGGTGGGCGACGGAGCGAAACGGACGGCGACGGACATGGCGGAACGCCTGGCACGGGAGCGGGGGTGTCGGGATAGCATGGAACAGGCGGTGGCGCGAGGGGGCTCCACTCGCACATCGCCTTGATCCAGAGCAATGTACGCCCCCCTCGCCTCCGCCATTCTGCGGCGCACGGGGAAAATGCAAAAAAACCGAAGGGAACCAGAGACAATGAGGCTTGCGGAGGCTTTGCTGCACGCGCTGAAGGACCGCGGCGCGCAGACGGTGTTCGGCATTCCGGGCGACTTCGCCCTGCCGTTCTTCAAGGTCATGGAAGAGACGAAGATCCTGCCGCTGGTGACGCTGAGCCACGAACCGGCGGTCGGCTTCGCGGCGGACGCGGCGGCGCGCGCCGGCACCACGCTGGGCGTGGCGGCGGTGACCTACGGCGCGGGTGCGCTGAACATGGTCAACGCGGTGGCCGGGGCGTACGCCGAGAAGTCGCCGGTGGTGGTGATCTCCGGCGCGCCGGGGGCCGGCGAGGGCGGCGGGCTGCTGCTGCACCACCAGGGCAAGACGCTGGACACCCAGTACCGCGTCTTCCAGGAGATCACCGTGGCGCAGGCGCGCCTGGACGATCCCGCCACCGCGCCGGCCGAGATCGCCCGCGTGCTGGGCGCCGCGCACGCGCTGCAGCGCCCGGTCTACCTGGAGCTGCCGCGCGACATGGTGAACCGCGAGGTCGAGCCGGTCGGCCCCGACCCGGTGCTGCCGGTGGACGGCGACGCGCTCGCCGCCTGCGCCGACGAGGTGCTGGCGCGGCTGCGCAAGGCAACGTCGCCGGTGCTGATGGTGTGCGTCGAGGTGCGCCGCTACGGCCTGGAGGACAAGGTGGCGGAGCTGGCGCTCCGGCTGGGCGTGCCGGTGGTCACCTCGTTCATGGGGCGCGGCCTGCTGTCCGGCAAGCCGTGGCCGCCGCGCGGCACCTACCTGGGCGTGGCCGGCGACCCGGCGATCACCAAGCTGGTGGAGGAGTCGGACGGGCTGTTCCTGCTGGGCACCCTGCTGTCCGACACCAACTTCGCGGTGTCCGAACGCAAGCTCGACCTGCGCAAGACCATCCACGCCTTCGACCGCGAGGTGACGCTGGGCTACCATACCTACCGCGACATCCCGCTCGACCGGCTGGTGGACGCGCTGCTGGAGCGGCTGCCGGCGTCGGACCGCGTGGCGGAGGCGCAGGGCCGCGCCTACCCGGCCGGCCTGATCCGCGACGCGCAGCCCATCGGCCCGATGGACATCGCCTGCGGCGTCAACGACATGGCGGCGCGGCACGGCGACCTGATGATCGCCTCGGACATCGGGGACTGCCTGTTCACCGCCATGGACATCCGCGACGCCGGGCTGATGGCGCCGGGCTATTACGCCGGCATGGGATTCGGCGTGCCGGCCGGGCTGGGCGCGCAGGCGGCGACCGGAAAACGGATGCTGATCCTGGTCGGCGACGGCGCCTTTCAGATGACGGGGTGGGAATTGGGGAATGGACGGCGCTTCGGCCTCGACCCCATCGTCATCCTGTTCAACAACGCCAGTTGGGAGATGCTGCGCACCTTCCAGCCGGAGTCGGACTTCAACAACCTCGACGACTGGCACTACGCCGACATGGCCAGGAGCCTGGGCGGCGACGGCATGCGCGTGACGACGCGGGCCGAGCTGGGTGCCGCGCTCGACACGGCGTGGGAGACGCGCGGGCGCTTCCAGCTGATCGAGGCGATGATCCCGCGCGGCGTGCTGTCCGACACGCTGGCCCGCTTCGTCAAAGGGCAGAAGCGCCTGCACAGGAAGCCCGCGGAGTAGCAGCGGGGGCCGTTGATGCGCTAGGCTCGGTTCCAAATCGAACACGAGGAGGAACCGAGCATGGCGGACAAGAAGCTGCGGATCGGCGTGGTGCTGGCGGGCTGCGGCGTCTATGACGGCGCCGAGATCCACGAGGCGGTGTGCACGCTGCTCGCCATCGACCGGGCGGGGGCGGAGGCCGTGTGCTACGCCCCCAACGTCGCCCAGGCGCACGTCATCGACCACACCACCGGCCAGGAGACGGGCGAGACCCGCAACGTGCTGGTGGAATCCGCCCGCATCGCCCGCGGCAAGATCGCCGACCTCGCCACGTTCCAGGCCGGCGACGTTGACGCGCTGATCTTCCCCGGCGGCTTCGGCGCGGCGAAGAACCTCTGCGATTTCGCGTTCAAGGGTCCCGACTGCACGGTGAACCCCGATGTCGAGGCGGCGGTGCGCGCGATGCTCCAGGCCGGCAAGCCGATCGGCGCGCTGTGCATCGCCCCGGCGATCCTGGCCGCGCTGCTGGGCAAGGAGGGGGTGGAACTGACCATCGGTTCCGACGCGGGCACCGCGCAGGCGCTGGAGGCGCTGGGCGCGAAGCACCGCACCACCACGCACTGCGAGGTGGTGGTCGATCAGGCGCACAAGGTGGTCACCGCACCCTGTTATATGCTGGACGCGTCCGTTGCGCAGATCGCCGATGGTGCGGCCAACGCGGTGAACGCGCTGATCGGGCTCGTCCGTTCGGCCTGATCGGCCGCGGGATTTACCCCGCCGGGTGGAATTTACCCGGCGGGATCCCGCCCCTACCATGCATTCCCGATGAAGCGGCCCACCGGCCGCGGAGGGCAGCATGGTGCGCACGCTCTTCCTTGCGATCCTCGTCCTCGCCGCCGCACCGGCGGCCGCCGCGGACTGGTACGCGGTGGATGCGTCCCGGGTGCGCATCACCGCGAAGCACCCCGCCTTCGCCGGCCAGCCGCCGGCAGTCAGCGTCCGCATCCCCGACGACATCGCCCGCACCGCGCAGTCCGACTGGCTGCGCCTCGGCTCGCTGACCGAACCGGGGCCGGTGTTCACCGCCACCTACCAGACCGAGCACCGCGGCTTTCCGCCCTACACGCTCATCCAGAGCTTCCGCCACAAGCTGGCCTTCCGCGCCTGGGCGATGATCGCCGTGGCCGAGGGGCCGACCGTGCGCTCCGACTTCGGCCCGGTCCAAACCATGAAGGTGACCATCGCCAAGGACGGCGTGGAGCGGCAGTGCGGCTACTGGCACTGGCAGGAATCCGACAACCGCGCCTACTTCGACGGCTGGTACTGCCCGGCGGCCGGCCACGAGGTCAGCGACGCCGACATCCAGCGCTCCGTCTGGGCGGTGCGCTGGCGCACCCAGGAAGCGCGCGCGCCCTGACCGCCGCGAATCAGACGGCGGCAGCACCGGCGCCGTGAATCCCCGGACGCAGCCTCCCTTCGCCTACGAATGAGGCATTCTGACGAAGACTTGTGCAAATAAATATCGCTTGATGAGCAATCTAACGCCGCCTGCACATTCCGGTATGATTTGAAACGGGATGGTTTTGAAATTTTCGTAACTGCCGGTATGATTTCTTCCCGCGTGAGGGAGGAAATGGCGATGGCCAACCGCGTGTGGAAACGCCCGACGATTGCCGGTCTGGTGAACTGGTTCGGTATCCTGCTTACGCTCAGCTTCCTGGCCGCGGGTGCCGCCGGCAATTTCGCGATAAACGAGCTGAAGGTCGGCGGCCCGATCTACCAGCGCATCATCTTCGGCAAGGATCTGATCGCCGACATCCTGCCGCCGCCGGAGTACGTCATCGAATCCTACCTCGAGGCGACGCTGGCGATGAACGACCCGGCCTCGGCCGACGCGCGCCGCGCCCGGCTGGCCAAGCTGCGCAAGGAATACGACGAGCGCCACGCCTACTGGCTGGCGCAGGACTTTGCGCCGGCGCTGCGCGACACGCTGACCCGCACCTCGCACGCCCACGTCATGCGCTTCTGGGACGCGCTCGAAGGACGGCTGTTGCCGGCGCTGGCGAAGCGCGACATGGAGGCGGCGCGCGCCGCCTACGCCGACGTCGCCGCCGCCTACGGCGCGCACCGCGCGGTGGTCGACGAGGTGGTCGCCGGTGCCGAGACGCTGAACGCCGCCACCGAGGCCTACGCCGCCGAACGCGAGGCCCTGTTCATGACGGTGGTGTGGGTGGGTTCGGCTTTGGTGCTGGCGCTGCTGGTGGCCGGCGTGGCCGGCATCGCGGCCGGCGTGATCCGGCCGGTGGTGGCGATGACCGGGGTGATGAAGCGGCTGGCCGGCGGCGATCTGACGGTCGCCATTCCCGCCGCCGACCGCAACGACGAGGTGGGCGCCATGGCCGCCGCCGTCACGGTGTTCAAGGAGAACGCACTGGAGGCCGAACGCCTGCGCACCGCCCAGGAGGAGGAGCGCGCGCGGGCCGAGCGCGACAAGCGCGACGCGCTGATGCGCATGGCCGAGACGGTGGAGCGCGAGGCGACCGCCGCGGTCGAGGACGTGGCGACGCGCACCGGCCGCATGGCGGCCAACGCCACGGAGATGGCGGCCTCGGCCGGGGAGGTCAGCAGCAACAGCCAGAACGTCGCCGCCGCGGCGCAGCAGGCGCTGGCCAACGCGCAGACCGTCGCCTCGGCGACCGAGCAACTCACCGCCGCGATCCGCGAGATCTCCGGCCAGATCGGCACCGCCACCGGCATCACCCACAAGGCGGTCGGCGCCTCGGCCCACGCGGAGCAGACCATCCTGCAACTGGTCAACGCGGTGAACCGGATCAGCGAGGTGACCAAGCTGATCAACGACATCGCCGGGCAGACCAACCTGCTGGCGCTGAACGCCACGATCGAAGCCGCCCGAGCGGGCGAAGCGGGCAAGGGCTTCGCGGTCGTGGCGTCGGAGGTCAAGAGCCTCGCCACCCAGACGGCCAAGGCGACCGACGAGATCGCCAGCCAGATCACCGAGATCCAGACCACCACGGCGGAGACGGTGGAGGCGGTGCGCGCCATCACCGACGCCATCCGCAACGTCGAGACGGTGTCGACCACCATCGCCACCGCCATCGACCAGCAGGGCGCCGCCACCAGCGAGATCGCCCGCACCGTGGCGCAGACCTCGGAAGCGGCTCAGGAGGTGGCGGAGCGCATCGCCCAGGTTTCCGCCGAGGCCTCGGTGACCGGCGAGCGGGCGACGCAGGTGAACAGCTTGTCGGGGATGGTGGCGCAGAGCATCGACCAGCTGCGCCACGTGGTGATCGAGGCGGTGCGCACCGCCACGCCGGAGGTCAACCGCCGCCGCGCGCCGCGCTACCCGCTGCACCGGGCGGGCACGCTGACCCTCGGCGCCCGGCAGGCCGCGGTGACGGTGGAGAACGCCTCGGAAGGCGGCGCCCAGGTGGCCGGCGACATCGCGGGGCTGAGCGCCGGGAGCGCGGTGCAGCTCAGCGTGCAGGGGATGGACCGTGCCATTCCGGCGACGGTGAAGCGCGTCGAGGACGGCCGGGCGCACCTGACCTTCACGGTGCCTGCGTCGGACGCGCAGGCGTTCGCCGAGGCGTTCCGGCGGCTGGTGGCGGGGCTGGCGCCGCTGGACCGGGCGGCGTAGGGCGAAGTCGTCGCGTCGGACCCCCACCCCTGCCCTCCCCCACTTCGCGGGGGAGGGGGTTCATTCCTCCCCCCGCGAAGTGGGGGGAGGTTAGGAGGGGGGCCCGGCGCGAGAACGCCGTCCTTAGAACCGCAGCGCCTTCGCCTGCACCACGCTCGGCAGCGCGGCGATCTTCACCAGCACGTCGTCGGCGATCTGCTGGTCCACCGAAACCAGGGCGATGGCGTTCTCGCCCGGCGCGGTGCGACCGAGGTGGAAGGACGCGATGTTGACGCCGGCGTCGCCCAGCGTCGCACCCAGCCGGCCGATGAAGCCCGGCTTGTCCTCGTTGCGGATGTACAGCATGTGGGTGGACAGCTCGGCCTCCACCGGCACCTCGTCGATGCCGACGAGGCGCGGCTTGTCGCCGCCGAACAGCGAGCCGGTCAGCGTGCGGGTGCGCTGCTCGCTGACCACCGTCACGCGGATCAGCGTGTGGTAGTCGCCGGAACGGTCGCGCTTGGTCTCGGCGATGTCGATGTTGCGCTCGCGCGCGATCACCGGGGCGTTGACCATGTTGACGCTGTCCAGCAGCGGCTGCAGCAGGCCCATGACCACCAGCGCCGTCAGCGGCTTGGTGTTCAGCTCGGCCACGTGGCCTTCGTACTCCACGGTGATGGAGCGCAGGCCGGACTGGGTGATCTGCCCGGCGAAGCTGCCGAGCTGCTCGGCCAGCTTCATGTAAGGCTTGAGCTTCGGCGCGTCCTCGGCCGAGACCGAGGGCATGTTCAGCGCGTTCACCACCGCGCCGGTCATCAGGTAGTCCGACATCTGCTCGGCCACCTGCAGCGCCACATTCTCCTGCGCTTCCGAGGTGGAAGCGCCGAGGTGCGGGGTGCAGATCACCTGCTCCATGCCGAACAGCATGTTCTCCTTGGCCGGCTCCGCCGCGAAGACGTCGAGCGCCGCGCCGGCGACGTGGCCGGACTCGATGGCCGCCTTCAAGTCGGCCTCGACGATCAGGCCGCCGCGGGCGCAGTTGACGATGCGCACACCCTTCTTGCACTTCGCCAGCGCCTTGGCGTCGAGGATGTTCTTCGTCTGCTCGGTCAGCGGCGTGTGCAGGGTGATGAAGTCGGCGCGGGCCAGCAGCTCGTCCAGCTCGACCTTCTCGACGCCCAGGGCGGTGGCGCGCTCGTGCGACAGGAACGGGTCGTAGGCGACGACCTTCATCTTGAGGCCCTGCGCCCGGTCGGCGACGATGGAGCCGATGTTGCCGGCGCCGATCAGGCCCAGCGTCTTGCCGGACACTTCGACGCCCATGAAGCGGTTCTTCTCCCACTTGCCGGCGTGCGTCGAGGCGTTGGCCTGCGGGATGTCGCGGGCGACGGCGAACAGCAGCGCGATGGCGTGCTCGGCCGTGGTGATCGAGTTGCCGAACGGCGTGTTCATGACGACCACGCCGCGCTGCGTAGCGGCCGGAACGTCCACATTGTCGACGCCGATGCCGGCGCGGCCGACGACCTTGAGGTTGGTCGCCACCGCCAGCACATCCTTCGTCACCTTGGTGGCGGAGCGGATGGCGAGGCCGTCGTAGTCACCAATGATGGCCTTCAGCTCGTCCGGCGACAGGCCGGGACGGACGTCCACCTCGACGCCGCGCTCGCGGAAGATCTCGACCGCGCGGTCGGACAGCTTGTCGGAAATCAGGACCTTGGGCATGTGTTCCCCCGGGGAATCTATCGTCGCGTGTGCGAGCCCCCACCCCAACCCTCCCCCGCTGGGCGGGGGAGGGGGATATCTCCTCCCCCCGCCCAGCGGGGGGAGGCCGGGAGGGGGGCTAGTGAGCCGGCGTTAAGCCGCCGCCGTGATCTCGGCCTTCGCCGTGGCGAACGCCCAGTCCAGCCAGGGCAGCAGCGCGTCGATGTCGCTGCCCTCGACGGTGGCGCCGCCCCAGATGCGCAGGCCGGCCGGCGCGTCGCGGTAGGCCGCGATGTCGTAGGCGACCCCTTCCTTCTCCAGCAGCGACGCCAGCTTCTTGGCAAAGTCCGCCTGCCCTGCCGCGTCCAGCGCGGTGACCGCCGGGTCCGCGATGGTCAGGCAGATCGAGGTGCACGAGCGGATGGCCGGATCCTTCGCCAGGAAGGCCGCCCAGTTGCCGCTCTTCGCCTGCCAGTCGGCGATCTTCTTCAGGTTGCCTTCCGAGCGCTCGACCAGCGCCTTGAGGCCGCCGACCGACTTCGCCCACTGCAGGCCGTCGATGGCGTCCTCGACCGCCAGCATGGACGGCGTGTTGATGGTGTCGCCCTTGAAGATGCCCTCGTTGATCTTGCCGTCCTTGGTCATGCGGAAGATCTTCGGCATCGGCCACGCCGGCTTGTAGCTCTCCAGGCGCTCCACGGCGCGCGGGCTCAGCACCAGCATGCCGTGCGCCGCCTCGCCGCCCAGCACCTTCTGCCAGGACCAGGTGACCACGTCGAGCTTGTCCCACGGCAGGTCCATGGCGAACGCCGCCGAGGTGGCGTCGCAGATGGCGAGGCCCTGGCGGTCGGCCGGGATCCAGTCGCCGTTCGGCACGCGCACGCCGGACGTGGTGCCGTTCCAGGTGAAGACCACGTCACGGTTCCAGTCGACCTGGTTCAGGTCGGGGATCTCGCCGTAGCCGGCCTGGAGCAGGCGGGCGTCGAGCTTCAGCTGCTTGGCGATGTCGGTGCCCCAGTCCTTGCTGAAGCTCTCCCACACCAGCACGTCCACCGGCTTGGGCCCCAGCAGCGACCACAGCGCCATCTCGACCGCGCCCGTGTCGGAGGCCGGCACGATGCCCAGGCGGTAGTCGGCGGGGATGCCCAGGATCTCCTTGGACAGGTCGATGACCTGCTGCAGTTTGGCCTTGCCCGGCTTCGAGCGGTGCGAACGGCCGAGGCAGGCGCCCTTCAGCGCATCGAGCGACCAGCCCGGACGCTTGGCGCAGGGACCCGAGGAGAAGTTGGGAACGGTCGGCCGGACGGTCGGCTTCATGGAGCGCTTCCTTCGTTGCTGTGCGACCGGGTGGGCGGTCGCGGCCCGCAGCGACGATAGGGGCGTGGGCGGAGGCCGTCAACGGAAGGGAACCGGCCATGCCTGGGGCGGGATGCCGCGTCTGCGAAGGGAGCGAGTGGAACGCTGTGGAACACCATGGAACACTGTGCGGGACCTGTTCAGTTCACGCTCTGTACGGCTGCGGCACGCCGTCCCTTCCAAGACATATATTCCTATCACGGGAGCGCAGGCAACGCAAGCTGAGCGCTCAAGTGGATTTCCAGGTGGTCTGAACGTCTCTTTATCGTCATCCCCGCGGAAGCGGGGATCCATAATTTCCAGTGCGTTCCGCCATGCCAGTTATGGATCCCCGCCTTCGCGGGGATGACGGTCAAAAAGTGTCTGAGGTGGGGCCAGAAACTTAACCCAGCGCCTATGCGGGGACGACGGTAGAGAGAGGTTCACGCCGAACTGGAAGCCGCCCTGGCATGTGCGTGATCGGCCCGCCATACAGGACTTATGCCATCCTCTCACCGCCCCACCGCCGCCAGCACGCCGCGCATCCATTCCAGCGCCTGATCGGCGTGGTCGGCGTCGAAGGGGATGTCCGGCCAGTACTCCGCGTGCTGGCGCAGCCGCGCCAGATCCTCGAAATAGTTGGCCAGCACCAGGATGTGCCGCGGCGGCGTGCCGGTGAAGCGCGCGGTGCGCATCGCGGTGCGCACCTTGGCGTGGCGCACCGGGTCGCGGCCGACGTCCACGCCGACGTGCGGGGCCGCCATGTGCAGCGCCGCGGTGTAGCAGGCCTGCGCCGCCAGGCGGCACTGCGCCTCGCCCGGGGTGCCGGCCAGCAGGGACTCGGCGGCGGCGATCAGGTCTTCAGGACGCATGGTTCCCCCGCAGGAATTCGAAGCCGATGCGGCCGGCGAACTCGGGGCCGGCCTCGCGCACGCGGGCGTGCACGCGGTCGAGCGCTTCGCGGTAGACGCGGTGCGGCTTGTCGGTGCCGGGCGGGACGTGGATGCCGAGCACGCGGAACAGGTCGTCGCCGAAGGACTGCCCCATCGGCTCGCTCTCCAGGCCGAGTTCCTGCGCCACGAACGCCTGATAGACGTAGACCGCGCGCTCGTCGCGCAGGCGCTCCGGGTCGAGATTGTCGATGCCCCCCGGGTACAGCGTCGGGGCCGCCTGATACAGCGCCGCGAAGGCGCGGCGGCTGCCGGCCTCGGCGGTGTCGATGACGCGCTGGAATGCGGCGATGCCCAGCTCCAGGAAGCCGGTCCACTGCGCCCACTCCTCCTCCGTCGCCGATTCGGCGATGCGGCCGCGCAGCTCGGCGCAACGCTCCAGCATGGGGCCGAGCGTGCCCTCGGCGCTGCGCGCCATCCACAGCAGGGTGATCGCCGTGCGCTCCAGCGGCAGCACGGCGTCCGCCGTCGCCTCGGCGGCGATCTGGGCGGCGGTCCACTCGACCCGGCCGGCCCACTCGTTGACGCTCGCCGCGTAGGCGCGGGCGGCGTCGGCGCGGCGCTTGAGGTCGGCCAGCCGGTCCGGCGTCAGGGGGCCGGGGACGAAGTCCGGCAGCGCGCGCAACGCCTCGGGCGGGCGCATCACGGCGGCGATGTCGGAGGCACGGAGCGGTTGGGTCATGGCCGCCTCACACGACGCTGGTGAAGCCGTTGGTGATGGGATAGCGGCGGTCGCGGTTAAAGATCCGCCGCGTGATCTTCACCCCCGGCGGCGCCTGACGCCGCTTGTATTCGGCCAGATGCAGCATGCGCCAGACCTTGTTCACCGTCTCCGCCGCGTGGCCGCGGGCGACGATGTCGGGGATGCTCAGGTCCTGCTCCACCAGGCATTCCAGGATGTCGTCCAGCACCTCGTAGGGCGGCAGCGTGTCCTGGTCCTTCTGGTCGGGGCGCAGCTCAGCGGTGGGGGCCTTGGTCAGGATGCGCTCCGGCACCACGCGGCCGGCCGGGCCGCGGGCGTTCGGCGGCAGGTTGGCGTTGCGCCAGCGGCACAGGCCGTACACCGTCATCTTGTAGACGTCCTTGAGGATCGCGTACCCGCCGCACATGTCGCCGTACAGGGTGGAGTAGCCCACCGACAGCTCCGACTTGTTGCCGGTGGACAGCACCATGGCGCCGAACTTGTTTGACAGCGCCATCAGCGTCATGCCGCGGGCGCGGGCCTGGATGTTCTCTTCCGTGATGTCGGGGTCGCGGCCGGCGAAGGCGGGGGCGAGCATGTGGGTGAACGCCTCCATCGCCGGCACGATGGGGATGGTGTCGATGCGGCAGCCCAGCAGCCCCGCCGCCTCGGCCGCGTCGTCCAGGCTGTCCTGCGAGGTGTAGGGCGAGGGCATCATCACGCAGTGCACGCGGTCCGGCCCCAGCGCGTCCACCGCGATGGCCGCGGAGAGCGCCGAGTCGATGCCGCCGGACATGCCGAGGATCACGCCCGGGAAGCGGTTCTTGTTGACGTAGTCCTTGAGGCCCAGCACCAGCGCCTCGTAGATGCCGGCCAGCCCCTCGGCCGGCCGGGAGATCTCGCCCTCGGCGCAGGTCCACGCGTCGTCGGGTCCCCGCTCCCAGCGGGTGAGCAGCAGGTGCTCGGCGAAGCTCGGCGCCTGGGCCTTGAGCGTGCGGTCGCCGTCCAGCGCGAAGGAGGCGCCGTCGAACACCAGCTCGTCCTGGCCGCCCACCTGGTTGACGTAGAGCAGCGGTAGCCCGGTCTCGGTCACCCGCTGCACGGCCAGATGCAGGCGGCGGTCGAGCTTGTCGGCCTCGTAGGGGCTGCCGTTCGGGACGATGAGGATCTCCGCGCCGGTTTCCGCCAGCGTCTCGGCGGCGTCGAGGGTCCACATGTCCTCGCAGACCATCACGCCCAGCCGCACGCCGCGGAAGTTGATCGGCCCCGGCAGCGGGCCGGACGCGAACACGCGCTTCTCGTCGAAGACGCCGTAGTTCGGCAGGTCGTGCTTGAAGCGCACCGCCGCCACCTTGCCGCCATCCAGCAGCAGCGCCGCGTTGTAGGTCTTGCCGCCGTCGCGCCAGGGGGCACCCACCAGCACGGCGGGGCCGCCGTCGCCGGTTTCCGCGGCGAACTCGGTCACCGCGCGCTCCACGGTGTCGAGGAAGAAGGGCTTCAGCACCAGGTCTTCCGGCGGGTAGCCGCAGACCACCAGCTCGGTGAACACCACGAGGTCGGCGCCGCGCGCCGCCGCTTCGGCCCGCGCGGTGCGGATGCGGTCGATGTTGGCGGGGATGGCGCCCATGGTCGGGTTGATCTGGGCGAGCGCGATGGACAGGCGGTCGGTCATGGTCTCGGTTCCGTTCCCGGAGAAGACCGGAGCCTAGCAGCCGGCGCGGCGCCGCGAAAGGCCCGGAACCCGCCTCGACCGGTGCTGTTTGCAGGAGAGCAACAGCAGGAGGCAGGCCATGCAGGGTTCCGGCTCGACCACGTCGGTGTGGATGGCGACGGCGACGACGCCGCAGGGCACCGCCGACCCGCAGAGCGTGCGGCCCGACGTGGTGGTGATCGGCGCCGGCATCGCCGGGGCCAGCGTCGCCTATTTCC
>Ga0196970_1001348_pt1 | contig 17252 bp, 13 predicted proteins | sample S1v_513CmetaG_FD_148672 | JGI IMG/M metagenome (GOLD analysis project Ga0196970, IMG submission 148672) | Soil microbial communities from Anza Borrego desert, Southern California, United States - S1+v_5-13C | ecosystem: Environmental > Terrestrial > Soil > Desert | place: USA: California...
CGAGCCCGGCTGCTTGAGGAACTCCACCTCCTCGGGCGTGCTCTCGCGCCCCAGGAGGGCGTTCCGGTGCGGGAAGCGGCCGAAGCGTTCGATCACCGCGAGGTGGCGTTGCGCCCACTCGATGGGCTCCGGCGCCTGGACGCGCTCGCGGAACAGCCGCACCGACAGGCGCTGGCTCTCCAGGTCCTCGTGGTGCTCGAAGGGCAGGTAGAGGAACACCCGCTCCTCCGGCGTGCATTCCAGGTCGAACCCGTTGTCGATGACGTGCCGGGCGACGGAGCGGGCCTTTTCGTCGGTGGCGAAGGCCTGCGGCGTGCCGCGGAAGACGTTGCGCGGCACTTGGTCAAGCAGGATGCACAGCGCCAGACAGCCGTCCACGTCGTCCAGCCAGGAGTCGAGTTCCCCGGCAGCGGCGCGCTCGTGCTGCTCCTGCAGCAGGGTGGCGACCTGCCGGTCGAAGCTCGGCGTCGGCGCGAACCAATAGGGTTTCACCCCCTCGCTGAACCAGTACTCGACGATCTCGTCGATCAGCGGATCCGCCATGCTGCCATCCCCCTGCCGTGAGCCCATAACAGAACAGGGCGCCCGGGGGCGCCCTGTCCAGTGCTTTTCCGCGATGCGGACGCCGCTCAGTGGAGCTTGGCCCACATCTGGCGCTTGGTCGCGTACATCAGGCCGGCGAGGACGATCAGGAACAGGATGACCTTCACGCCCATCTGCTTGCGCTCGTCGAGCTTCGGCTCGGCGACGAAGGTGAGGAACGTCGCGACGTCCTTCGCCTGCTGCGCCGCCGTGGCCTTGGTGCCGTCGGCGTACGCGACGCCGTCGTCACTCAGGATGTTCGGCATGCCGACCTGATGGCCCGGGAAGTACTTGTTGTAGTTCATCCCCGGCATCAGGTTGACGTCGGCGGGCGGGTCCTCGAAGCCGGTGAGGAAGGCGTAGAGGTAGTCCTCACCGCCGACGCGGGCCTTGGCGACCAGCGACAGGTCCGGCGGCAGCGCGCCGTTGTTGGCGGCGCGGGCGGCGTTGTCGTTGGGGAACGGCGACGGGAAACGGTCGGCCGGGATGCCCGGACGCATGAACATCTCGCCGTTGTCGTTCGGACCGGCCTGCACCTCGTAGGAGGCGGCCAGCGCCTTCAGCTCGTCCTCCTTGAAGCCGATGCCGGCCAGCGTGCGGATCGGGACCAGCTTCATCGAGTGGCAGGCCGCGCAGATCTCCTTGTAGACCTGGAAGCCGCGCTGCGCCGACGCCTTGTCGATGGTGCCGAACACGCCGGAGTGCGCCCAGCTCTGCGCCGGGATCTTCACGCCTTCCGAGGCGAGCGCCGTACCGCCGAGCCCGAGAGCCACCGCGGCCGAGAGGATGACAGTCTTCAGGGCGCGCATCAGGCCTTCTCCATCGGCTTGGCATGGGCACCGGCCGCAACCCGGCCACCGCCCTTCAGAACGGGTTCGCTGATGCTGGCCGGCATCGGCGACGGACGCTCCAGCTTGCCGAGGATCGGCAGCAGGATCAGGAAATGGAAGAAGTAGTACGCGGTGCCGATGCGGGCGATCAGCAGCCAGTTGCCCTCGGCCGGCATGGCGCCGGCGTAGCCGAGCACCAGCGCGTCCAGCGCCAGCACCCAGAAGAACTGACGGTAGATCGGCCGGAACTTGCAGCTGCGCACCTTGGAGGTGTCGAGCCACGGCAGGATCACCAGCACGGCGATGGCGCCGAACATGGCCAGCACGCCGCCCAGCTTGTCCGGGATGGCGCGCAGGATCGCGTAGAACGGCAGGAAGTACCACTCCGGCACGATGTGCGCCGGCGTCACCAGCGGGTTGGCCGGGATGTAGTTGTCCGGATGGCCCAGGTAGTTCGGCATGAAGAAGACGAAGATCGCGTACACGATCAGGAAGCAGACCACCGCGAACAGGTCCTTCACCGTGATGTACGGGTTGAAGGGGACGGTGTCCTGCGGGCCCTTCGGGTCGATGCCCAGCGGGTTGTTCGAGCCGCAGATGTGCAGCGCGGCCGTGTGCAGGATGACCACGCCCAGGATCACGAACGGCAGCAGGAAGTGCAGCGCGAAGAAGCGGTTCAGCGTCGGGTTATCGACCGAGAAGCCGCCCCACAGCCAGGTGACGATCGGGTCGCCGACGATCGGGAACGCCGAGAACAGGTTGGTGATCACGGTGGCGCCCCAGAAGCTCATCTGGCCCCAGGGAAGCACGTAGCCCATGAAGGCGGTCGCCATCATCAGCAGGAAGATCACCACGCCGATGATCCACAGGATCTCGCGCGGCGCCTTGTAGGAGCCGTAGTAGAGGCCGCGGAACATGTGGAGGTAGACGGCGATGAAGAAGAACGACGCGCCGTTGGCGTGCACGTAGCGCAGCAGCCAGCCGTAGTTCACGTCGCGCATGATGCGCTCGACCGAGTCGAACGCGATGGCGGTGTTGGCGGCGTACTGCATGGCCAGCACGAGGCCGGTCGCGATCATGATCACCAGCATGATGCCGGCAATCGCCCCGAACGCCCACAGATAGTTGACGTTCTTGGGCATCGGGTATTCGTTGTACTCGTGGTGCAGCATCGTGAAGACCGGCAACCGGCTGTCGATCCACTTCACCACGGGGTTCTTGAAGTTCGAGGCGTGCGCCTGAGCCATAATGGGGTTCTCCCGAAACCTAGGGCCGCTTAGCCGAGCCGGATGCGGTTGTCGCTGAGGAAGGCGTACTGCGGCACCACCAGGTTGGCCGGGGCCGGGCCCTTGCGGATGCGGCCCGAGGTGTCGTAGTGCGAGCCGTGGCACGGGCAGAACCAGCCGTCGTACTCGCCCTTCGGATCGGTCGGCTTCTGGCCCAGGGGCACGCAGCCGAGGTGCGTGCAGACGCCCAGCACCACCAGCCACTCCGCCTTCTGGACGCGCTTGTCGTCCGGCGCCGGGTCGCGCAGATCACCCAGGCTGACCTTCTTGGCCGCGTCGATCTCGGCCGCCGTGCGGTGGCGGACGAAGACCGGCTTGCCGCGCCAGGTGACGGTGATCGACTGGCCCTCGGCCACCGGGGCGAGGTCCACCTCGATCGAGGCCAGCGCCAGGGTGTCGGCGGCCGGGTTCATGCTGTCGATGAACGGCCAGGCGGCCGCGGCGACGCCGACGGCTCCAACCGCACCGGTGGCAAGGTACAGGAAATCACGGCGGGACGTATCGTCGCCGCCGGGGGCCCCATGGGCACCCGTGCCGGACGGATGCGTGGTCTCAGCCATTAGCGTCATTCTCCTCAAGACTGCGCGGCGCGGCGGCGCCGGGTGAAATCGCGGAGGGTGCTTTAGCACGTTGTGGGCCGCCCGCCATTCCCCACTCACGCCCGTGGGCATGATTGACGAACAACGAACCGCCCCTGCCTTTGGGGGTGCGGTATACCGTCGCGGAGCGCCGTTGAAAAGGCCTAGTCTGCGGACACAGTGTCGCGCGCCGCGCCGCAGCATGAGAAATTCGTAATCCAATTGCGGGAAACCTATGCGTCTCGTACTCTTCGAACCGGACATCCCACAGAACACGGGAACGTTGATGCGCTTGGCCGCCGGGCTCGGCGTGGCGATGGATCTGGTCGAGCCGTGCGGCTTCATCCTCGACGACCGGCGGCTGCGCCGGGCGGGCATGGACTACCTTGACCAGCTCGACCTGACACGCCACGTGTCGTGGTCGGCGTTCCTCCGCGACCGGAATCCGGGGCGACTCGTGCTGCTCACCACGCGCTCCGCCGTGCCCTACACCGCCTTCGCCTTCCGCCCCGACGACCTGCTGGTGCTGGGCCGCGAGAGCGCCGGCGTGCCGGACGAGGTGCACGACGCGGTGGACGCGGGGGTGGTGATTCCGCTGCGTCCGCCGGCGCGCTCGTTGAATGTGGCGCTCGCCGCCGCCATGGTTGTTGGCGAGGCCCTGCGCCAGACCGGCGCCTTCCCGGAGACCCCATGAGCACCGACACCAAGACCCGCGCCCGCGCCTGGTTCGAAGACCTGCGCGACCGGATCTGCGCCGAATTCGAGCGGATCGAGGACGAACTGACCGGCACGCATTCCGACCTGCCCCCCGGCCGCTTCGTGCGCAAGGCCTGGGACCGGCCGGATCATGGGGGGGGCGAGGGCGGCGGCGGCGTGATGTCGATCATGCACGGCCGGGTGTTCGAGAAGGTGGGCGTCAACGTCTCCACCGTGCACGGCACCTTCAGCGAGGAGTTCCGCAAGAGCATCCCGGGCGCCGCGGAGGACGGGCGGTTCTGGGCATCGGGTATCAGCCTGGTGGCGCACATGCGCTCGCCGCTGGTGCCGGCGACGCACATGAACACGCGCCACATCGTCACCACCACCGGCTGGTTCGGCGGCGGCGCCGACCTGACCCCGACCTTCCCGGACGCGGCCGACACCGCCGCGTTCCACGGCGCGCTGCAGGGGGCGTGCGACCGGCACGATCCGGCGTGCTACGCAGAGTACAAGGAATGGTGCGACCGCTACTTCTACCTGCCGCACCGCGGCGAGGCGCGCGGGGTGGGCGGCATCTTCTTCGACAGCCTGAACACGGGGGACTGGGAACGGGACTTCGCCTTCACGAAGGATGTCGGGCTGGCATTCCTGGACGCGTACCCGAGGATCGTGCGGCGCTGGATGAACGAGCCCTGGACGGCGGAGCAGCGGGACGCGCTGCTGGTCAAGCGCGGCCGGTACGTGGAGTTCAACCTGCTGTATGACCGCGGGACGACCTTCGGGCTGAAAACCGGCGGCAACACCGAAGCGATTTTGATGAGCTTGCCGCCGGAGGTGAAGTGGCCGTAGCGCCGGAACGCTTGCCCCCACCCCCAACCCCTCCCCCGCTGCGCAGGGGAAGGGAGATGGCGGCGGAGTTCCCTCCCCTGCGCAGCGGGGGAGGGTCAGGGTGGGGGCAAGTGGTTCACCCCAGCCGCCGCTTCAACTCCTCCAGGCACGCCTCCCGTCCCGGCCGGAAGTCCTGCCCGCTCCACCACGCCTCCACGTCGCGCAGCGCCTCGCCGACGTGCCGCCCGGGCGCGGCGCCCAGCGCCAGCGCGTCGCGGCCGGACAGCGGGAAGCGCAGCCCCGGCAGGTCGTCGGCCGTCGCCAGCGCCTCCCTGACGTGGTCGAGCGACACCGGTCCCGGCGCCTCGGCCGCCTCCAGCCGCACGAGGTCGCGGTACAGCCCGGCGTCGCCCAGCCGGTACAGCGCGCGGCGCCGCGCCGCCTGGTCGTCGTGCAGCGACACCGCCACCTTCGGCTCGACCATGTCCGCCAGCCGGTCACGGTCGGCGTTGGACAGCTTCAGCGTCTCCGCCGCCCTCAGCGCCCCGGCGCGGTCGGTGTCCAGCGCCGCCGCCAAGCGCAGCAGCGAGTCCGGGGGCTCGCCCAGGTCGTGCTGCACCTCCACCATCCGCGACAGCCGCGCCACGTTGGTCGCCATCGGCAGCAGGTGCGCCATCACCCCCTGCCCGATCATCAGCGCCCACACCTCCGCCGCGTTGGCGGCGGTCAGCAGGCGCAGGATCTCGCCCTGCAAGCGCTCGCCGGACAGGGTGGGCAGGCGGTCGGCCATGGCGCGGCAGGCGGCCAGCGCCTCCGGGTCCGGCGCGCCGCGGCCGTAATGCGCGTGGAAGCGGAAGAAGCGCAGCAGGCGCAGCACGTCCTCGTGCAGCCGCTGCCGCGCGTCGCCGACGAAGCGCACCCGCCCCGCCGCCATGTCCTTCAGTCCGCCGAAGGGGTCGTACACCGTGCCGTCCGGCGTGCAGGACAGCGCGTTCATGGTGAAGTCGCGCCGCGCCGCGTCCTCCTTCCAGTCGTCGGTGAACTCGACCCGGGCGTGCCGGCCGAAGGTCTCGACGTCGCGGCGCAGCGTGGTGATCTCGTAATGCGCGCGGTCCACCACCGCGGTCACCGTGCCGTGCGCAAGGCCCGTGGGGATGGCGCGAATGCCCGCGGCCTTCAGGATGGCGATGACCGCCTCCGGCGCGGCGTGGGTGGCGATGTCGATGTCCTTGACCGGGCGCTTCAGCCAGGTGTCGCGCACGCAACCGCCGACGAAGCGCGCGTCCGCGCCCCCCGCGCGCAGGGCGTCGATCACCGCGCGCGTCTCCGGGGCGGTCATCCAGGGTTGGGGGTCGAGACGTCCGGCGGGCTGCATCCGGTCAACCTAGCCCGCGGGGTGCCAAGTTTCCAGCCGGCTCACGGCGTCTCGGCCAGCACGTCGCGCAGGTTCACCAGCATGCCGGCGGTGGCGCCCCAGATGTAGCGCTGCTCGTAGGGGAAGGCGTAGAAGTAGCGCTGCTGCCCCATGAACTCGCGGCTGTGCCGCTCCGGCATCGACGGGTCGAGGATCACCGTCAAGGGCACCTCGAACACCTCGTCCACCTCGGTGGGGTCGGGGTTGACCGCAAACGGCGGCTTCAGCAGCCCGACCACCGGCGTCACCCGGAACCCGGTGCGCGTCAGGTAGGTGTCGAGCCGGCCCACCACCTCGATGCGATCGCGGGCGATGCCGACCTCCTCCTCCGTCTCGCGCAGCGCGGTGTCTTCGGGCGAGGTATCGTAGGTTTCGTGCCGGCCGCCGGGGAAGCTGATCTGCCCGGCGTGCGCGCTCAGGTGCGCCGTGCGCAGGGTGAACAGCACGGTCAGCCCCTCCGGCCGGTCGACCAGTGGCACCAGCACCGCGGCCTCGCGCAGCCGGTCGGACGGCAGGCGGAAATCGGGGTTCAGGTCATGGTCGCCGCGCACCGCGTCGGGATCGCGGAGCGGGGCGTCGCTTGCCGAGAAGCGCTTGCGGATATCCAGGGGTGTCACGCGCCAGGCAACCTGCCCAGCACGAAGAAGCGTCCGTTGCTCCATACGCCCACCTCAGCCTCCTCCTCTTCGGGGCCGTTCGTCGTCGCGCAGTGGTTCACCATGTCGTAGTAGACGGACCGGGCGATGCGCGCCTCCAACCCCATTCTTATGTCGATGTACGGCGTCGGTTCCCCGGTCTCAAGGTCGTGCGCCACCCGGATCGGGTGATCCGGGCCGGCCTCCGCCCATTCGTCCAGGTTTGTACGGAACGACAGGACCTGCTCCTCGCCGCTTCCGCTTGCCGTCATCTCCACGGCGACGAACGGGACGTCGTCGACAACTATGCGCCCGCGTTCGACGGGTGTCACCAGCCAATAGTCACCGGCCTCGTCCCGCCGCAGCACGGAGGCGAACAGCTTGGCCAGCTCGATCCGCTTGATCGGGTCGCCCTCGTGGTACCAGGTGCCGTCACGGGCGATGCGGATGTCGAACCGCTGCTCCTCCGCCATCGGGGGTAATTCGACGGAAGACGGAGCCTTTGCGTTCACATTCGGCTTGTCATCCTGCATCTCGCCCCCGACCTTGTTCCTGACGGCGATCCCCGTTCATTGGTTTCCGGGCCGCCCGAAGTGCGCAACGTAATTTCGCCACACTCGTCACATAGGTCGGCGAGGCTGGATTTTGAACAGGGAGAGTGCCCCGTGAGCGCGACCGACGCCATCCTCCCAGCGCCGACCCCGGAAAACCCGCAGCAGCTCCTGGCCGAGGTGGAGACCCTCGGCGGCCGGCTGCAGCTGGTGCGCGACCGCATCGGCCGCATCATCTTCGGCCAGCAGGAGGTCGTCGACCTGACGCTGGTCACGCTGCTGGCCGGCGGTCACGTTCTTTTGATCGGCGTCCCCGGCCTCGCCAAGACGCGGCTGGTGGAGACGCTGGGCATCGTGCTCGGCCTCGCCGAGAAGCGCATCCAGTGCACGCCCGACCTGATGCCGGCGGACATCCTGGGCTCCGAGGTTCTGGAGGAGTCGGAGAGCGGCCGGCGCTCCTTCCGCTTCCTGCCCGGCCCGGTGTTCAGCCAGCTCCTCATGGCCGACGAGATCAACCGCGCCAGTCCGCGCACCCAGTCGGCGCTGCTGCAGGCCATGCAGGAGCACCGGGTGTCGGTGGCCGGCCACTACCACCCGCTGCCGCAGCCGTTCCACGTGCTGGCCACCCAGAACCCGCTGGAGCAGGAAGGCACCTACCCGCTGCCGGAGGCGCAGCTCGACCGCTTCCTGATGCAGATCGACGTCAGCTACCCCGACCGCGACGCCGAGCGGCGGATGATGATCGCCACCACCGGCGTCGATGCGGAAAAGGCGGTGACGGTGCTCACCCCCACCGACCTGCAGGCCGCGCAGCGCCTGGTGCGCCGCATCCCGATCGGCGAGAGCGTGGTGGAGGGCATCCTCGACCTCGTGCGCGCCGGCCGGCCGGAGGCGTCCGACATCCCCGAGGTGCGCACCCACGTCGCCTGGGGACCGGGGCCGCGCGCGTCCCAGGCGCTGATGCTGGCGGCCCGCGCCCGCGCGGTGCTGGACGGCCGGCTGTCGCCGTCGCTGGACGACGTGGTGGCGCTGGCCAAGCCGATCCTGCGCCACCGCATGGCGCTGAACTTCGCGGCGCGCGCCGACGGCGTCACCATCGACGACGTCATCGACCGCCTCTGCGCGCCGCTGCTGTGATGGCGACGCGGTCCTCGCCCCAGGTCACCGCGCTGCGCGCACAGCAGCGCGCCGAGACGCTGGCGGCCCGCCTGCCGCCGCTGCTGGTCGCCGCCGAGCGGGTGGCCTCCACCGTGGCGCAGGGCGTGCACGGCCGGCGCCGCGTCGGCCTGGGCGAGACCTTCTGGCAGTTCCGCCGCTACCAGCCCGGCGACGCCCCGCAGATGATCGACTGGCGGCAGTCGGCCAAGACGCAGCCGGTCTTCGTCCGCGAGAACGAGTGGGAGGCGGCGCAGAGCGTCTGGCTGTGGCGCGACCGCTCCGGCTCCATGGAATACCGCTCGACGCCGGAGCTGCCGACCAAGCGCGAGCGCGCCGACCTGCTGCTGCTGGCGACCGCCGTGCTGCTGATCCGCGGCGGCGAGCGGGTGGCGCTGCTGAACTCCGGCGTGCGGCCGGACCACGGCAAGCACACGCTGAGCCGCCTCGCCAACCTGCTGAGCGACCCGGCCTCGACCCCGCGCGCCGACGGCCTGCCGCGCGTCGAACCGCTGCCGCGGCACGCCCAGGTGGTGCTGTTCGGCGACCTGCTGTCGCCGCTGACCGAGATCCACGCCACGGTGTCCCGCCTGTCCGGGCGGGGCCTGCGCGGCCATCTCCTCCAGGTGCTCGACCCGGCCGAGGAGACGCTGCCCTTCGACGGCCGCGTCGAGTTCAGCGGCCTGGAGGGCGAGGAGGAGTTGCTGGTGCCGCGCGTCGAGGCGGTGCGCGCGGCCTATCTGGAACGGCTGCGGGCGCAGCAGGACGGCCTGGCCGCGCTGGCGCGCGCCGCCGGCTGGACCTTCGCCGTGCACCGCACCGACCGCCCGCCGCAGACCGCGCTGCTGGCGCTCTGGGGCGCCCTGGCGCAGGAGGCGGTGTGAGGGACGTGCACGCACTGGTCCCCCACCCAACCCTCCCCCACTGCGCGGGGGAAGGCTTATCTCCTCCCCCCGCGAAGCGGAGGGAGGCTGGGAGGGGGGACCAGCGCGAACACTCAAGCAGGGGTGGATACTGATCGCATGCTCGGTCTCGGGTCCTTCGCCTTCGCCACGCCGTGGGTGCTGTCAGCGCTGCTGGTGCTGCCGGTGCTGTGGTGGCTGCTGCGCGTCACCCCGCCGGCGCCGCGCCTCGTGCGCTTCCCGGCGGTCCGCCTGCTGCGCGACCTCGTGGCGCGCGAGGAGACGCCGGCCCGCACGCCCTGGTGGCTGCTGCTGCTGCGCCTGATCATCGCCGCGCTGGTCATCCTCGCCCTGTCCGGCCCGCTGCTGAACCCGCGCGCCGCCCTTCCCGGCAGCGGCCCGCTGGTGCTGGTGGTGGACAACGGCTGGGCGTCGGCGCGCGACTGGCCGAGCCGCCGCCGCGCCATGGAGGAGGTCGTCGGCCAGGCCGAGCGCCAGTCCCGCCAGGTCATCGTCCTCGCCACCGCCCCGCCCGCCGCCGGCGACCGGATCGCCGCCAGCGCGCCGCTGCCGCCGGTCGAGGCGCGCCGCCTGATCCAGGCGCTGGAGCCGCACCCCTGGCCGACCAACCGCGCCGCGGCGCTGGAGGCGGTACGCGCCCTGCGCCCCACCGGCACACTGCACAGCGTCTGGCTGGCCGACGGCGTCGGCGACCGGAACGCCCGCGACCTCGCCAGCGCCCTGCAACGGTTCGGCTCGGTCGAGGTGCTGGACGATTCCGCGGCCCGCCCACCGCACCTGCTGCTGCCCCCGGCGCCGGAGGGCACGGCGCTGGTCACCCGCATCGTGCGCGCCGACCCCAGCCGGCCGGAGCCGGTGACCGTCCGCCTCGGCGCCGCCGACGGCCGCCTGCTGACCCGCGAGACCGTGGCGTTCGACGCCGGCCAGACGAGCCGCGAGCTGCGCCTGGACGTCCCCGTCGAACTGCGCAACGAGGCCGCCAGCCTGCGCATCGAGGGCGAGACCACCGCGGGCGCCACCGTGCTGCTGGACGAGCGCTGGCGCCGCCGGCCGGTCGGCCTCGTCTCCGGCCGCCCCTCGGGCGAGAACCAGCCGCTGCTGTCCGACCTGCACTACCTGGACCGCGCGCTGGCGCCCTACAACGAAGTGCGCCGCGGCGGGATCGGCGACCTGATGAAGCGCGAGCTGGCCGTGCTGATCCTCTCCGACGTCGGCGCCCTGTCCGGCGAGGAGGCGCAGGTCATCGAGGCGTGGGTGAAGAAGGGCGGCCTGCTGCTGCGCTTCGCCGGCCCGCGGCTGGCGCAGAACGCCGACCAGCTGGTGCCGGTGCGCCTGCGCCTGGGCGACCGCACGCTGGGCGGTGCCCTGTCGTGGTCGGAACCGGCCAAGCTCCAGCCCTTCGGCGAGAAGAGCCCGTTCTACGGCCTGCGCGTGCCCGACGACGTGCAGGTGCAGCGGCAGGTGCTGGCCGAACCGTCGGTGGACCTCGCCGACCGCACCTGGGCGCGGCTGGCCGACGGCACGCCGCTGGTCACCTCGGAGAAGCGCGGCGCCGGCTGGATCGTGCTGGTGCACACCACGGCCAGCCCGGACTGGTCCAACCTGTCGCTGTCCGGCCTGTTCGTCGAGATGCTGCGCCGGCTGGCGGGCCTCAGCGAAGGCGTCGCCGGCGTCGCCAGCGCCGCGACGCTGGAGCCGCTCGAGGTGCTGGACGGCTACGGCCGGCTGGTCCCGCCGCCGCCGACCGCCTTCCCGATGGCCGGCGACGCCTTCAAGCCGGAGTCCATCGGCCCGCGCCATCCCCCCGGCTTCTACGGCACCGAGGAGGCACGGCGCGCCCTCAACCTCACCGCCGGGCTGACGAAGATCGAGCCGCTCGGCCCCCTGCCGCCCGGCGTCGCCCTGGAGGGCTACGCCCAGCGCGGCGAGGTGGCGCTGAAGCCGGGGCTGCTGGGGGCCGCCATGGCGCTGACCATCCTCGACCTGCTGATCGCGCTGGCGCTGCGCGGGCTGCTCGGCCGCTGGGCGCGCCCCCGCCGGGCCGGGGCCGCCGCGGCGGCGCTGCTGCTGGCCGTCGCGGTGCCGTATGACACGGTCCGCGCCGACGACATGCACAGCACCAAGGTGACCGCCGAGACCTACCTCGCCCACGTCCGCACCGGCGACACCAGCGTCGATGAGACGGCGCGCGCCGGGCTCGACGGGCTGGTCGAGGTGCTGAACCGCCGCACGGCGGTGGAGGCCGCCGGCACCCAGGGCGTCGACGTCGAAGTGGACGAACTGGCCTTCTACCCCCTGCTCTACTGGCCGGTGACGCCGAACGCCCGGCCGCTGAGCGACCACGCCCGCTCGCGCATCAACGAGTACCTGAAGAACGGCGGCACCATCCTGTTCGACACCCGCGACCAGGCGGCCTCGCTCGGCCCCGGCTCCGGCCCGGGCAGCATGGCGCTGCAGCGCATCGCCCAGGGCATCGACATCCCGCCGCTGGCGCCGGTGCCGCCCGACCACGTGCTGACCAAGGCGTTCTACCTGATGCAGGACTTCCCCGGCCGCTACGCCGGCGGCGATGTCTGGGTCGAGGCGCGCGAGGGCCGCGCCAACGACGGCGTCTCGCCGGTGCTGATCGGCTCCAACGACTACGCCGCCGCCTGGGCGGTGGACGGCCGCGGGCAGGCGCGCTTCGCCGTGGCGCCGGGCGGCGAGCGGCAGCGCGAGATGGCCTTCCGCTTCGGCGTCAACCTCGTGATGTACGCGCTGACCGGCAACTACAAGGCCGACCAGGTGCACGTCCCCGCCATCCTGGAGAGGCTGGGCCAATGACCGACCTGCTGTCCGGCGGCAACTCCATCGTCGTCAACCCGCTGCTGCCCTGGGAATGGCTGATTCCGCTGTTCGCGGTGGCGGCGCTGGTGGCGCTGCTGGGCCTGGTCCGCCGCGCCCGCGGCGCGCTCCTGCGCTTCCTGGCCCTGGCGGTGCTGGCGTTGGCGCTGGTCAACCCGTCGCTGGTGCACGAGAAGCGCGAGCCGATCAAGGACGTGGCGGTCGTCGTCGTCGATGAATCGCCCAGCCAGAACGTCGGCGAGCGCAAAGCGCGGGCCGAGCGCGCGCTGGCCGAACTGACCGACAAGCTGAAGCGCTTCGACGACCTGGAGGTGCGCGTGGTGCGCGCCGGGTCGGGCGAGTCCGGCGCCTCGGCGATCAACGAGACGCGGCTGTTCGACGCGCTGAACCGCGCCATGGCCGACGTGCCGCGCCGCCGCAGCGCCGGCGCGGTGCTGATCACCGACGGCCAGATCCACGACGTGCCGGAGAACACCGCCAAGCTGGCCGAGGGCGGAGCGGTGCACACGCTGCTGACCGGCAACCGCGACGAGGGCGACCGCCGCCTCGCCATCGTGCAGGCGCCGGCCTACGGGCTGGTGGGCAAGCCGGTGGAAGTGGTGATCCGCGTGGACGACATGCCCCGCGCGCAGTCGCCGAACGCGCTGGTGACCCTGCGCCAGGACGGCGGCACGCCACGACAGTTCCAGGTGCCGGTGGGCCGCGACTTCCACATCGACGTGCCGGTCACGCACGGCGGCCAGAACGTGCTGGAGATGGAGGTCGAGGCGGCCCGCCAGGAACTCACGCTGGCCAACAACCGCACCGCGGTGGTGGTGAACGGCGTGCGCGACCGCATGCGCGTGCTGCTGGTGTCGGGCGAGCCGCACGCGGGGGAGCGCACGTGGCGCAACCTGCTGAAGGTCGATCCGGCGGTGGACCTCGTCCACTTCACCATCCTGCGCCCGCCCGAGAAGCAGGATGGCACGCCGATCCGCGAACTCTCCCTGATCGCCTTCCCGATCCGCGAACTGTTCGAGATCAAGCTGGACGAGTTCGACCTGATCATCTTCGACCGCTACCGTCGGCGCGGCGTGCTGCCGCAGATGTACCTGGAGAACATCGCCCGGTACGTCGAGAAGGGCGGCGCGCTGCTGGAGGCGTCGGGCCAGGGCTTCGCCGGTGCCTTGTCGCTGGCGCGTACGCCCTTGGGCGGCGTGCTGCCGGCCGAGCCGACCGGCACCACCTTCGACCAGCCGTTCCGGCCGACGGTGACCGAGCTGGGCCGCCGCCATCCCGTCACCTCCGGACTGCCCGGCGACCGCACCGACGGCGAGCCGACCTGGGGCCGCTGGTTCCACCAGGTGGAGGTGACGTCGAAGGGCGGTTCGGTGGTGATGAACGGCGCGCAGGGCACGCCGCTGGTCGTGCTGAACCGCGTCGGCGAGGGCCGGGTGGCGCAGATCGCGTCCGACCAGATGTGGCTGTGGAGCCGCGGCTTCGAGGGCGGCGGCCCGCAGGCGGAGCTGCTGCGCCGCCTCGCCCACTGGCTGATGAAGGAGCCGGAGCTCGAGGAGAACGACCTGCGCGCCCGCGTGGACGGCAACCGCATCACGGTGGAACGCCGCTCGCTGGAGCCCGACCCGCGCTCGGTGACGCTGACGACGCCGTCGGACGAGACGCGCACGCTGGATATGGCGGACGACAAGACCGGCCGTGCCACCGCCACGGTGATCGCCGGCGAGCCCGGCATCTACCGCGTCACCGACGGCGAGCGGACCGCGCTGGCGGTGGTGGGCGCCGTCAACCCGCCGGAGCTGGCCGACGTGCGCTCGACGCCCGACAAGGTGAAGCCGGTGGCGCAGGCGACGGACGGCGGCGTGCAATGGATCGCCGACGGTGCGCTCGACGTCCGCCGCACCAAGGCCGACCGGGCGCAGAGCGGCTCCGGCTGGATCGGCTTGCGGGCCAACGGCGATTTCGTGGTGACCGGGGTATTGGACGTGCCGCTGCTGCCGGTGGCGCTGGTGCTGTTGCTGGCGCTGGGGGCGATGATCGTGGCGTGGCGCCGCGAGGGACGGTAGGCCGTTCGGCGCGGGTTGCATGCCGCGGGATTTGCGGTTAAGGTCCCGACCCTCCCAGGATTGGGGCGTCGCCAAGCGGTAAGGCAGCGGTTTTTGGTACCGCCATTCCCAGGTTCGAATCCTGGCGCCCCAGCCACCTGCATCCCTTGAAAAACCTTCGGTTGCCAAGAGGACGGGCCTCTCCCGGCCGGTGCGCGGCCCGTGTACGCGTCGCGCCGGGGCCGGTTGCAAATCCTCACGTGCGATTCTGTACAATAGTATGCGGCTTCCACCATCAACTCGATCCGGGTGATGGAAACGCCCCCAATAGAATTGCCCCGACCGCTGCAACGCCGAGGGGGCGGACTGATGAAAACCGTATCTGCAGCGGCGAAGGATGCGCCTTGACCGGTGCGGATGCGCAACATCCGATGGTAGCCACTTAATCATATTCCCCCAAATTTGTTGGCGCCGCGATGCAATGCGGCTATGCTGCCATCGCAAGAGTGGGTACCTCGAACCCGCCGTCGGTAGCCCCTTTGGGAGTGGCTTGATGAAGATCATAGGACGGCGCGTCCGGTGCCTGGCCGGGGTGGCCCTGGCGGCCACGGCGTGCGCCCTGCTGGCGCCTGCGCAGGCGCTGGCTCTGAACGTCGGTGACACGGTTTCCGGCAGCGTCGAACTGGGAGCGAAGCAGATCCCTCTGCCGGCCGGGAAATGGACGGTCGCCGGCCTGGGCTCGCAGCAGTTTTCCATGCCGGAGGTCGGCGCCTACGGCACGATCCGCTCGGCGGTGCTGACCATGACGCGCGACGACCGCGTCGTCGCCGTGCTGGAGGTCAACGCCAACGCGCTGCCCAGCGCCGACGGCTGGGGCCGCACCAAGGCCTGCGCGCCCGAGCAGGGCCAGCTGATGCTGATCAACCGCTACCGCACGGGTTGGGAGACCTCCTGCCAGTTCCTGCGGCCGACGCGCTTCGGGCTCGACACGCCCGGCCCGGCCGCCTGGGAACAGGCGCGCGCCACCCTGCGCAAGAACAAGCAGACGCTGCCGGACACGTGGCTGACCGCCGGCTTCCGCGTCAGCGACCGCCACGACCTGATCGATGCTCGCTACCACGTCAGCCCGGCGCTGCTGCTGGGGCCGTCGGCCCCGTCGCTGGCGCGGCCGGACGACTGGTCGGTGGAGGCGACGAAGACCGACCCGCTGCGCCAGGGCGCGGTGCAGGCCGCCGCCGCCTGGACCTCGGGCTTCGGCGCCTGGATGGAGCGCGGCCTGCGCAACACCGTCACCGAGCCGCCCGGCCCGCTGCCCGAGGCCGCCAGCCAGCCGCCGTCCTACGCCGACCTGAAGCTGGCCGAGCTGGCCCGCCTGCACCGCGAAGGCCGCATCGACAAGGCCACCTACGACGCCCAGGCCGAGCGCGCCAAGACCGAGGCGCCGGAGTACAAGCCGAACACCTCGGTGCTGTCGAACTCGGTGCGCAAGAACATCTCGTTCCGCTCGATCGGCACCATCGTCGATTACGGCATCGCCTACTTGGTGACCGCCAACCCCTACATCTCCTGGGGCATCGCGCTGACGCTGAACGCGACGGACTCGGTCTGGTTCGTGCTCAACGACCAGTACTGGGACGATTATTACGCCAAGCTGAACACGCACGACGCGGAGCGTCTGGTCGATTTCACCTATATCGGCGAATTTGTGGGTGCGGAGGCGCGACTCTGATGGCTGGCCTGTCGAGAATTCCGGGGTTCAAGGTCGGCGCGGTGCTGGCGTCCCTGCTGCTGGCGGGCTTCGCCCTGGCCGGTCCCGCCCATGCCCAGGGCGTGCTGAAGCCCGGCACCGCGGTCGAGCGCGTGCTGAAGGTGGACGGCAAGACGCTGCCGCTGCCCGAGGGGCGCTGGGTCGTCGGCGCCGACGGCGACAGCGGCTGGAACGACCCGACGCTGGGCGCCTACGGCTACCTGCGCTCGCTGGTCCTGTTCCGCGCCAACAAGGACGGGCGGCTCGACGCCGTCCTCGAGGTGCACACCAACGCGCTGGCCGCGACCGACGGCTGGGGCATGGCGTCGAGCTGCGCCCGCGCCGACCTGGTGCTCGCCGTGGTGCGCTACCGCGCCGGCTGGGACGGCTCCTGCTTCTTCGTCACCCACACGGTGATGAACAAGGAGGACAACCCGGTCTGGGCCCAGGCGCGCGCCTTCGCCGCGCAGCAGGGCTGGAAGGTGCCGGGCGTGCTGCTGACCGCCGGCTTCCGCGCCGCCAACCGCGCCGACGTGATCGACGCCCGCTTCCACTTCGTGCCCGAAACCCGCGGCCTGCCGACGGAAGCCGCCGGGCGCTGGAAGGACTCCGGCTGGATGGCCGCCAAACTGGACGAGAGCCGCGAACGCTCGGCCTTCGCTCAGGGGGTGAGCAACTGGGCGGTCGGCTACGCCGCCGCGGTGGACGCCAGCCTCAAGGGCCGCGCCGACCCGTCGGTCGCCATCCCCATGCCCGACCCGTCGATGAAGACCCCGAAGGACGATTCCATCGCCCGCCACATGGCGGGTCTGGAACTGCTGCGCCAGTCCGGCCAGATCTCGCAAAAGGAATTCGAGGCGCAGTCGGAGTCCCTGCTGGAAAACGGCACGGGGTCGAGCAGCACCGCTCCGGACCTGTCGGTGGTCACCGCGGTGAAGGCCTTCTCCTACCGCGTGATCGTGTCGATCTCGCACATCTTCGTGGACTACTACTGGACCGGCAGCTACGTGGCGACCGGCGCGCTGGAGGTGCTGCAGATCACCATCAACAGCGCCAAGTTCTACATGCATGAGCTGGGCTGGGCCAAGTTCATGGGCGTGCCGCGCACCGACGCCGCGCGGACCATCGACTTCAAGTA
>Ga0196970_1001349_pt1 | contig 17227 bp, 14 predicted proteins | sample S1v_513CmetaG_FD_148672 | JGI IMG/M metagenome (GOLD analysis project Ga0196970, IMG submission 148672) | Soil microbial communities from Anza Borrego desert, Southern California, United States - S1+v_5-13C | ecosystem: Environmental > Terrestrial > Soil > Desert | place: USA: California...
AGCCGCCGGCTACGTCGAGACGCCGCGTTGGTGCGGAACTCTGAACTCCCGTTTGGCCGGTGCTGTCATATACACTTTCCTGTTTCATACGAATTCAGGAGGCGCACGGATGCGTCGTTTGATTCTGGTCGCGATGGTGATGATCGCGTCGTTCGGCTTCGCGCAGCAGGCGAAACGGGCGTTCACGTTTGAAGACATGATGGCGCTGAAGCGCGTGGGTGAACCGGTGCCCTCGCCTGACGGCAAGTGGGTCGCGTTCAGCGCAGTGGACGTGAACCTGGAGGCCAACACGCGCACGCCGCACATCTGGGTAGTGCCGCTTGCTGGCGGCGAGGCGAAGCAGTTGTTCGCGGGCGGACCGGGTGAAGACAGGCCGAGGTGGTCGCCGGATGGGAAGCGGTTGGCGTTCCTGTCGTCGCGCGATGGCGGGCAGCAGGTGTGGGTGGCCGAGTTCGACAGCGCGGCCGGGACGATGGGCGAGCCGAAGAAGGTCACGAACCTGTCCACGGAGGTGGACGGGCAGATATGGTCGCCGGATGGGAAGTACATTCTGTTCACGTCGCAGGTGTGGCCGGAGTGCAAGGAGGACGCGTGCAATAAGAAGAAGGACGAGGAGCGCGCGAATTCCAAGGTAAAGGCGTCGGTGTTCACGCGACTGTTCTATCGGCACTGGAGCACGTATTTCAGCGGCAAGCGCACGCACATCTTTATAGCGGCGGCTGATGGTAGCGGTGCTGTTGACATGACGCCGGGCGACCACGATGCTCCGCCGTTCTCGCTGGGCGGGCAGGATATGTATGCGTTCTCGCCGGACAGCCAGGAGATCGCGTTCACCAGCAATATTGACGAGGTCGAGGCCGCGAGCACGAACAATGAGATCTTTGTCGTGCCGGTGAAGGGCGGCACGCCGAAGAAGATTTCGGTGTCGCCGGGCAGCGACTCGACTCCGCTGTATTCGCCGGATGGTAAGTACATCGCGTGGCGCATGCAGGAGCGAGCGGGGTATGAGAGCGACAGGTTCAGGCTGGTGCTATACGAGCGGGCGACGGGGAAGATCACGAATCTGACGGAGAACTTTGACCGGTGGGTCGGGTCGTTCGTGTGGGCGCCGGATGGGAAGCGGCTTTATTTCAGTGCTGAAAATAAGGGCGAAGCTCCCATCTACTCGGTTGATGTAGCGGATGGGCGTATCTGGGAACGTGAGCGTGGGCATAATGACGATCTGGCGATTACGCGCGACGGCCGCACGCTACTGCTGACGCGAATGTCGGCTCAGGTTCCAAACGAATTGTTTGTGTTGGACCTTAATACCTCGATCTCTGCTGTTGAGGGAAGATCCACGATCACCGAGAACGACCTGCGCGACGCGAAAGAACTCGGTATCAATCCGCCATCTGGAGCCAAAGTAGCGACAAAGCTCACTCACCTGAACGACGCCGTCCTTTCGCAGATCGCGATGAACCCCATCGAGTCGTTCTGGTTCAAGGGGTCGGAGAAGGCGCAGGTGCAGGGATTCATCGTGAAGCCGCCGAATTTCGATCAGACGAAGAAGTATCCGGTGAAGTTCCTGATTCACGGCGGGCCGCAGGGGGCGTGGGGCGATTCGTGGACGTATCGCTGGAACGCGCAGTTGTTTGCGGCGAATGGGTACGTGGTGGTGATGATCAATCCCCGCGGGTCGACCGGTTACGGGCAGAAGTTCATTGATGACGTGAACGGGGACTGGGGCGGACGCGCGTACAAGGACCTGATGCTCGGGCTGGATTACGTTGCGAAGACGTATCCGTGGGCGGACACGAACAACGCGTGTGCCATGGGCGCGAGCTACGGCGGGTACATGGCGAACTGGATTGCCGGGAACACGACGCGGTTCAAGTGCATCGTGTCGCACGACGGCATGTTCAACACCGAGTCGGCCTATGGCACGACGGAAGAAATGTGGTTCAACGAATGGGAGTTCAAGGGCAAGCCGTGGACGAACCGCGAGCTTTACCGCAAGTGGTCTCCGCACCTGAAGGTGACGAACTTCAAGACGCCGATGCTGGTCGTTCATGGGCAGCTTGACTACCGGCTGGACGTGAGCGAGGGCTTCCAGCTGTTCACCACGCTGCAGCGGCTGCGGGTGCCGTCGAAGATGCTGTACTTCCCGGATGAGGGTCACTGGGTACTGAAGCCGCAGAATTCGCAGCTCTGGTACAAGACGGTGAATGACTGGGTGGACCAGTGGACGAAAGGCGGAAAGCAGTAATTCGTAATTTATGATCGATTCAGTCAGCCGCTGGGGGAGCCTGGCGGCTGATTTGTTTTGGCGCAGTCGGTATCGCCCCGACGTCAGCTTTCGCCGCTCTATGATGCGCGAAAGAGGATTAGCTGTTAGCTCTTAGCCGTTAGCTGTTAGTCCTAGTCGCACCAAAGAGGATTAGCCGTTAGCTCTTAGCCGTTAGCTGTTAGTCCTAGTGGCACGTCTCAGCGAATGGCCGAAGCGAGGACGATGACGGCGTCGAACTTCACCTCTTCGTCAGAATAGCGGCGCGAGAGGGCTTCGAGGACGGCGTGGTTGACGTGGTCGCGGCGATCGGGCGGGATGGCATCGAACATTGGCTTGAACGGAACGGTGACTTCCTGGAAGTACTCCCAGAATTCTTGCGGTGTGCCGGGCCAGTTCCATGGGACGTGGGCTAGGCGGTCTTTGGCGTGTGCGAAACCTGCTGCTCGGAGGGCGGAGCTGAGGGTGCCCGGTTGGCCGTACTTGAACATGGCGGCGCCCGAGGGCGGTACGGTAGCACCGGGAACGTGGGCGAGGATTGTACCAACCGTGGTTTCAAAGTAGGGCTGCTGCATCGGTCCCCAGGCGAGGATGGTGAGGCGAGCGCCTGGCTTGAGAACACGATGGAGTTCCCGAAAGGCGCGTGCGGGGTCGGCAAAGAACATTACGCCGAGGCGGCAGGTGATTCGGTCGAAGCTGGCGTCGGCGAAGGGAAGTGCGTGCACGTCGGCGGGGACGAACTCGACATTGGCGAGGCCGCGCTCGCTGGCGCGCTGTTCGGCGATCTTCAGCGGACCGGGAGAGATGTCGCAGCCAACAACCTTGCCTGAGCCGTTCAACCGGGTGGCAATGGAGATAGCCGGCTCACCGGTGCCGCAGGCGATGTCGAGAACGGCCATGCCGGGCTCGACCTGGACTTCAGCAACGATGGCCTCGGTCATGGCGCGACCCATGGCGGCGGACGGAGCACGAAAGCGCTGGCTGGCGTTCACGCGTCCGAAGGCATTCCAGTTGGTTTGAGGATCGTTTTGATCAGTCATCGCAATCCCATTATGCGACAAAGAGAAGTCAGCTATCAGCCTTCAGATGTGTGCGGCCAGTGAAAGACCCCGCCCTTTGCTGTGGAAGGGGGGACCCGGACTGGGCCGGCGAGCGCCCGCTACCGCGCTGTTGCGATCATGCCACGCGGCGGGATTGTGGCCTCGGGATGTAGAAGCTGATACCGCTGTGAGTGTAGCGCTCGTAGGGTTCGCCGTGGGCGAGGCGAAGGCGATGTTCTTCGTGAAGCGAGCCGAGGACCATGTAGACGGTCGTGGCGAGATTGAAGGCGAGCAGTTGGGCGGTCATTTTGGGCCGGAGCCAGAAGACCGGAAGCGGAGCGAAGTTGAGCGGGTGCCGACTCCAGCGAAAAGGGCCAGTTACCTTCATGCGGTCGCCAGACGCACAGCTCGGGCCTTGAGCTTCGGGTTCGGGATCGATGTCGCTTGCTCCTCGGAGCCATGCCACAAACGGCGCGATTCCCAATATCTTCGGTATCCCTACTTCGTACGCTGCCCACGTGGCGTATGCGAGACCAGCGATTCTGCCGGCGTGCATCAGGGCGGCTGGAGCACCATGAACTTCGTACAGAGTGCGATCGGGAAGACGCCGTGCATAAAAATACAGAACTGCCAACGTCACTACTGATTGCGCGAGGTAGAAGGGGCGGTAGAAAGCAGCACGTCTCGAATGGCCAAGAACAGCGGTGGCGGCGTTCTTTGCGGCGCGACTGGCCAGTGCTGAGTGAATGGCCGCGTAGATGCCGGTTGCGGCGGCGACTTTCAGGGCAGATTTGAGAATAGAAGCGGTCATGCGGCGATGATTCGTAAATGGCTAAAGCGGCGAAAGATCTATGCATTCGATGCTGAAACATAGATCTTCGCTGTGTTCAGGATGACGCCACGGGCTAGCAGCAGCCTCCGGAAACCCCCGGCTGCATGATCGGCGGACCGAATGCCTCCTTCGGAATGGGCACGCCACGGAGCGTTCGATAGCAACGCCGACCCGCATCAGAGACGACAAGCACCACTCCAATGATGAAGATCACCATCAGGAAGGTGTTCATGTACCCGGTAAACTGTTGGCCGGGTGCCTTGGTCAAAGGCCAGAAAATGTTTTTGATCGACAGGACGGCTGCGGTCAGGGTGGTGACACCAACGAACACCATGGGTACTGCGGTGATCAGCGCGTACTTCACCTTACCCATATTCACAAGGAATGTGGTTGCAACCGCAAGCGCAATGGTTGCGAGCAGTTGGTTGCCAGTTCCGAAAAGCGGCCAGATGGTCGAGACGGTGCCCGTATATGTGAGGTAACCCCATCCCAACACGATCAGGAACGTTGTTCCAAGATTTCCGGGCAGCCACGCCGTATTCGTGAACGGCTTGTAGACCTTCCCCAGAAGTTCCTGCAAGACATAACGAGCGACGCGAGTTCCCGTGTCGATGGTGGTGAGAATGAATAGTGCCTCGAACATGATGGCGTAGTGATACCAGTAGCCCATCAGGGTCTGCATGCCCGGGATGCCTCTGAATATCTGGGCCATGCCGACGGCGAGAGAAACAGCACCACCTGTGCGTCCCGCGAGATCCTCTCCGACTTCAAGGGAGAACATGTCGAGGTTTACTGTGGACAGTCCAAGGGTGCGGAAGACTTCGGGAGTGGTGTTGATGGCAAAGTAGTCGCCCGGGTGCAGGGAGCAGGCGGCGATCAGGGCGAGTACGCCGACCAGAGATTCTGCGACCATTGCCCCGTACCCGATAAATCGGGCATCAGTTTCCCTATTCAGCATCTTCGGCGTGGTTCCGGACGATACAAGCGCGTGGAAGCCGGAGATCGCGCCACAAGCGATGGTCACGAACAAGAACGGAAACAGGTGCCCCTTGATAATCGGCCCACCGCCATGAATGAACTGAGTGACTGCCGGGAATTTGATATCGGGATGAACGATGAACACGCCGACGATGAGTATCGCGATCGTGCCCAGCTTCACGTAAGTAGAAAGGTAGTCTCGTGGTTCAAGCAGCAGCCAGACAGGGAGAACAGATGCGATGAATCCGTAAAGCGCCATCATGATGGTGATCTGGGGAGCGCTGAAGGTGAGCGCTTGTGCTGCGCCACTCTGCGCGACCCAATGTCCTCCAATGACGCTGGCGATCAGTAAAATGACACCGATCAGGCTGGGTACGAACACCTTGATCTGGCCGGGGGTGCTCTTGAACATGTACAGGCCCATGAAGATTGCGATTGGAATGGTCATTCCGATCGTGAAGACGCCCCAAGGGCTGTTTGAAAGCGCATTCACTACCACAATGGCGAGTCCGGCCAGAGCGACGACCAGGATGAACAACACTGCGACCATGGCCACCAGTCCGGCGAAGGGACTGATCTCGCTGCGGGCAATATCGGCAAGCGAGCGCCCCTTGTGACGTACCGAGGCGACGAGAATGGTGAAGTCTTGTACGCATCCAGCTAGGACCGCGCCGAATAGAATCCACACCAATCCAGGAGCAAAACCGAACTGCGCTGCGAGTGTGGGCCCAACGAGCGGACCGGCTCCTGAAATGGCAGCGAAATGATGGCCGAATAGCACCCATTTTGGGGACGGAACGTAGTTGTGACCATCCTCATAGGCATGAGCCGGTGTGACTCTCTTGTCATCCAGCGCAAGCGCTTTCGCCGCAATGAAGGCGCTGTAGTAGCGGTAGCCGATCGCGTAAACACAGAGCACGGCTACGAGGAGAGGAAATGTGTTCATAGCCAGCCATTCTTACCGTCGAAACCGAATGACGGGTGCACCTGAAATGTGGATGCCAATTATGTTCCAACTGTATCCAGCCAGCGAAAATGAATTTCGTCACCGGCATCTCGGGCCAATTTCGCTCCATGGTTAGCAGACAACCATGGGTGAGGCGAGGGTGTCCAAACTGCATCCCTGCGAAGATGTGCAGGAGTTTTGGCATTTCTGCCGCAACAGCAAGGAGCACGAGACATGTTCGAGAGGTTCTTCAACCTGACAAGAAATGTGCCGAAGGTGTTTGATCCCAAGACGCACGCGGTGCTCGACCACTTGACTGCGGGCACATTTCTACTCCTGGGAGCAGCTTTCTGGGGACGTCACAAGCGCGCCAGCACAGTTGCACTGGTGAACGGGTTCATGGTCCTTGGTCTAACTCTCCTGACTGACTACGACGGAGACGGACGTCGCCCCATCGACTTCGAGACGCACGGAAAGCTGGACATTGTTCAGGCGATGATGGCGGCGGGAATGCCAACGATTATGGGGTTCGGTGGCAGTTTGGCTGCGCTTCCCTTCCGAGTGCAGGCGGCGAACGAAATGGTGGTCGTGAGCGTTACCGATTTCCAGCGGCAGGGAACCGTGGCCGAGCAGCGACTGCGGACTGCGGCCTAGGTTCCTTTGTTCAAGTCTGGGTTGTCCCGTGACGCCGCTGTAGAGAAGGTGAATGGTGACTCAGACGCCGACGGCTTGTTGTTGCCGAACCGTGTCGAAGACGGTGGCCAAGCCGTGCACCACCGCGGCGACGCGAATAGCCGCAAGGATGCTTTCCTCTGCGAGTCCCTTTTCCCGGACGGTTCGCTCGTGGGAATCCACGCACGCTGCGCAGCCATTTATCGCCGAAACGGCAGTGCACCATAGCTCGAAGTCAACCTGCTCGACGCCATGCGTCCGAATTGCGTTCATGCGCAGACGCGCTGGAAGTGTGGTGTACTTCTCATTTTTCGTGAGATGCGTGAATCTGTAGAAGACATTATTCATTCCCATGACGGAAACTGCCGATTTCGCCGCTTCCAGCGCCTGAGCTGAGAGGTGCTTCGATGCTTCTTCGAGAACGGCATCCGTCAACCGGACGTTTCGGGATGCCATTGCTGCAGCAACAAGTGTTCCCCAGAGTTGCTGCGTTGTAAGTTCAGTCTGCTGCCGTACGAGGCTAGAAAAGTTGAGCTTCAGATCCTTGGCGTAAGCGGGAACGCTGTCGAGCAATTCATCTAGTGACATTCTGACTCCGTGACCTGGATTAGACATAAGGCCCCGATTCGTATGTCGGGGCCTGTTCGATGCCCTTAAGCTACGAGCGTAGCTTCGCCTTTCTGCCATCCACAGGGGCAGAGTTCGTCTGTCTGCAAGGCGTCGAGCACGCGCAGAACTTCGTCGGGATTACGCCCGACCGACAAATCGGTGACGTAAACGAAGCGGATGATGTTGTCGGGATCAACAATGAACGTAGCCCGCTGCGCGACGCCGGCTTGCGGATCGAGTATGCCAAGTTGCTCTGAGAGTTCACGCTTGATATCCGCCAACATTGGGAACGGCAGGTCCCTCAGGTCTTCGTGATGGGTACGCCAGGCGAGGTGGACGAATTCAGAATCAATGCTACCGCCAAAGATTTGAGTGTCGCGATCGAGGAATTCGCGGTTCTTTTTGCCAAAACCGGCGATTTCCGTGGGGCAAACGAAAGTGAAATCCTTGGGCCAAAAGAAGAACACTTTCCACTTCCCGGGATAGTCCTGATCGGTGATGGTCTTGAAAGCGTTGTTCTTATCCGTGCTGACGGTAGCAGTGAGCGAAAACGCGGGAAACTTTTCTCCTACGCCTAACATTTAAACGTCTCTCCTCGATTCAGAAAATCTTAAACAGATGTTGTGCCAGTGTTGGTATGAGGCCGGGGACGAACTCTTGGCTAACAAGTGGCTTCGTAATCCACGCTCATTTCGATGAACCAGAGTTGGTGGCGGATACAAAAACTGGGGACGAGTGAGCCCGTAGCGTCACGTTGCGTAGTGTCGGCAATCATTAGAGAACTCTGAGCAAGTTTGGCAACCCTCCTGCCTTATCACCCAGCGAGGGCCAGACCGATGTTGATTGAGAGACGTGAAACTGGGCAGTACGGGCGGACGAAAAAGTCCGTCAAGGGAGCTGAGCAGGGCGAAACCGTGACTAACGATTTCGTTCACTTCGTGATGCACTTCACAGCGCAGGCATCGGGGTCACGATGCGATATGTGCGCCGACGAGCGACCGCTACGGTATTCCTAGCCTGCAAGGACCAAAGATATGGACGAGATCAGCGGTATGGACGAAATCATCCGCGAGTTTCTGGTCGAGAGCCGCGAAGGACTCGATCAGATGGACCGCGATCTGGTGAACCTCGAGAAACAGCCGGATTCGAGAGACCTGCTTGCCAGTATTTTTCGTTCCATCCACACGATCAAAGGCACGAGTGGGGTTTTGGGATTTCCTAAGCTGGAGTCTGTCGCGCATGTGGGAGAGAACTTACTCAGCCGCATGCGCGACGGCAAATTTCGACTGAACCCGCAGATCACCACCGTCCTTCTCGCCATGGTGGATGCTCTCCGCTCCATGCTTGCGAGTATTGAAGCGAGCGGGTCGGAAGGAGAGGGTGACTACTCAGAAGTGATCCAGCGGATTGCAAAGTGCTCAGAGGCGGCTGGGAAGCAAGGTGTTGTGCACCAGTCGGAAACGCCGAGTGTGCCGGTCACTGAAGAGGCACCGATCGGGGAACTTCTAGTGCATGCAGGGGTCACCAGTGAAGCCATAGCGGAAGCGCTTGTCCAACAGAGCGAAGGAGACCCGAGAAGGATCGGCGAAATTTTGGTCGCCAGGGGCGACGTTAAGCCGGAGGCGGTGCTCGAAGCACTGACGAAACAGGCGGGAGGGCGGCCTGCTGCCATGAGCGGCAGTATACGGGTCGACGTAGGTCTGCTCGACAAGGTTATGAACCTCGTCGGGGAATTAGTTTTGGCTCGCAACCAGGTTTTGCAGTTCACAGCCAGCCAGCAGGATCCGGCGTTCGTCAACACCGCACAAAGGCTGAACCTCATCACGACTGAACTTCAGGAAGGCGTGATGAAGACGCGCATGCAGCCAATTGGAAACGTTTGGAACAAGTTTCCACGTCTCGTGCGGGACCTTGCTGTCGCTTGTGGCAAGCGAGTGCGGATTGAAGTAGAGGGCAGCGAGACGGAACTGGACAAGACCATCATTGAGGCGATCAAAGACCCTTTGACCCACGTGGTTCGGAACGCTGTTGACCACGGTATTGAAGCGCCTGAAGCCCGCGCAGCGATGGGAAAACCTGCTGAGGGCCGACTCTCATTGCGAGCGTTCCACGAAGGTGGCCAAGTAAATATTGAGATCAATGATGATGGTGCCGGAATCAACGTGGATCGTGTGAAGCAGAAAGCGTTGAGTCGCGGTCTTGTCAGTCCGGAGCAGTTGCTTCGTATGACAGAGCGCGAAGTCACAAATTTGATTTTCCTACCTGGATTCTCAACTGCCGAAAAGGTCACAAACGTCTCTGGACGCGGCGTCGGGATGGACGTCGTGAAGACGAACATCGAGAAGATCGGTGGCACGGTCGACGTTAGTTCGGTCGCCGGAGCCGGGACGACGCTACGGATCAAGATACCGCTAACTTTGGCAATCATCCCCGCTTTAATCGTGACCAGCGGCCGTCAGCGTTTTGCAATCCCCCAGATCAGTTTGTTGGAACTCGTCCGGTTGGAGCCGGGGCAACCGGTCGAGAACATTCAGGGCATGCCGGTCTATCGTCTGCGCGGCAACCTGCTTCCACTTGTGTTCCTTAGCCGCGAGTTGTCGATAAGCGAGCAATGTGCCGCGCGTGACGGGGCTGTGAATATCGTCGTGCTGCAGGCCGATGGTCGACAGTTCGGGCTCGTGGTCGATGAGATTAACGACACCGAGGAGATTGTAGTTAAACCGCTCGGCAAGCACCTCAAAGGCCTGGCATGTTTTGCGGGAGCCACAATCATGGGCGACGGCAAAGTTGCGTTGATTCTCGATGTGCTCGGAATGGCCCAGAGGGCCAACGTTGTCTCCGACGTGCGCGACCATACGCAGACCGAAGAGGCGAAGAGGAAACCCACTGCCGACATTGCAGAACAGCAGCAGTGGCTCCTGTTCACGGCCGGCAAACGCAGGCGCATGGCTGTTCCACTTTCTGCCGTTGCTCGACTGGAGGAGATTCAGTCTGGGGGCGTAGAGAAGGCCGGCGATCGCGAAGTTGTGCAGTACCGCGGACAGATTATGCCGCTAATTGACGTATCGGAGGTCACCGGCTTGGGGGCCAGTCCTAGGCGTGAGCTGCTCCAGGTGATTGTACACACCAGCCAAGGGCGCAGCGTTGGGATGGTGGTGAACGAGATAGTGGATGTCGTCCAGCAGTCGATTGCTATCGAAGACGGGCTGACTCGTCCCGGACTGATGGGTTCGGCCGTGATCCAGGAGCATGTGACGGATCTCATGGATGTTCACCAGGTCCTCGCCACTGCGAACGGGAGTGTTGCGACGGCAACGCCGCGGGGAACTAACGATGCTAGTTGATCGCAAGTTTTGCACGTTCTACCTCGATGGATTGTTCTTTGGTATCGAGGTTCACAAAGTACAGGAAGTGCTCCGACATCAACAGACGACTCCCGTGCCACTTGCAGGAACGGTCGTCGCGGGACTGATTAACCTGCGCGGTCAGATCGTTACGGCCATCGATCTGCGCCGTCGCCTCGGTCTGCCGGAGCGGAGCGCGGACCGCCTTCCGATGAATGTTGTGGTTCGCACGGACGAGAGTGTCGTCAGCCTGCTTGTAGATGAGATCGGTGACGTGGTGGAGGTTGAAGAAGAAGCCTTTGAGTCTGTGCCGGACACGCTGACAGGCGAGAGCAGACAACTCGTCCACGGAGTCTACAAGTTAAAAGACAAACTGCTGCTGGTGTTGAACACGACCCTGGCTTTGGAATCGAAGGCCGTCGCTTGAAAGGCAGCTTAGAACAGCGCTGGGTCTTATGTCTTAGCTCCGACGTTTCGCACCACAAACTCAGCGATCGATGATTGGCGTCACTTGCCTCACACACGGCATGCGATGCCTCTGTAGAGGAATTTCGAACAGGAGCAGGTCAATGATTAAGAACATGAAGCTGGGTATGAAGTTGACCGGCGCATTTGTGGCTGTTGCCCTAATTTTTATCTGCGTGGGAATCTTTGCGATTTATCAACTGCGTGCCACAAATCAGGATTATTCGAGTGAATGGGCATTGGCCGTCGACGACCAGATAGCAGCAGCAGAGCTTCACGCATCCGTGCTCCAAGTGCGTATCGATGCTACTCGGCTATTTGCTTTGGATAGCCCCGGACGTCGCGCCACATTGAGGCGAGAACTTGACAATTCAAGGGCTCGGTTGCAGACAGCCTTATCCCACTATGAACACAGTGTTCGCGATGAAACTGAACGACAGCTGTTCGCGAAATTCAGCAGCGCGGAGAAGACTTACGAATCCGAAATCGACAGTTTCGTTGCAAGCGTCCTGTCGAACAGGCGGGAGCAGGCAGTTAGTACTCTGACCGGCAGTGTGGCGAAAGCGGTCGCCGAACTAACCGAGATGAGCCAGCAGACGATCGAACACAACAAGAAAGTGGCACGCGAGAGGTCAGACCAGCTTAGCGTTGGTACAAGTCGGTCCGGAATGATCGTCGTGATCGTACTACTCGTGGGCGCTAGCATTGCGGTTCTGATCGGCGTGTTCATGACATCGATGATCACCCGCCCCTTGAAGGCCATGGCGGAGGTTGCGGAAAAGATTGCAATCGGGGATGTGGAGCAGTCGATCGATCATCGCTCCGGGGATGAGATCGGGCAATTGGCTGAAGCGTTCCGGGGAATGACAGAGAACATCAAGCAGCGTTCTGGTGAGGCGCAGCGAATCGCAGATGGTGATACGACGCTGCAGGTCGTTCCGAGGTCGGAACGGGACATCCTGGGCAAGAGCCTGATCGAGGTTGTGAAGAGCATCGAGACGCTGAGAGGAGAAGTCGCAAGGCTTACGGCGGCATCTCGCGAAGGGATGCTGAACGAGCGTGCACATAGTGAGCTGTGCAAGGGCGGCTATGCGGAGTTGTTGAAGGAAGTCAACCAGATGATGGACGCCATTCTCCTGCCGATCGGCGAAGCGAACCGCGTGCTCGGCCTTATACGCGGCGGCAATCTGCGGGAACGTATGGAGGTGGAGTGCAGGGGCGACCACCAGAAGATGAAAGACGCTGTGAACGGCTTGCACAGATGGCTTACTGATCTGATTGACTACGTCAACAAAATCGCCCACGGCGACATGACCGCGAGTATCGCGAAGTCGAGCGAGAAAGACCAGGTGCACGAATGGCTGGTGTTGTTGAAGGAAAACATTGTGGGCTTGCGAACGGAGTTGGGCAGGCTCATCGACGCAGCGCGTAGTGGCGACTTAACCCAGCACGGAGATTCCACGCAGTTCAAGGGGGCGTACGCAGAGCTTCTGAGCGGCGTTAACGAGATGCTAGACGTGTTCCGCAACGCCTTGCAGCAGATCGCAGGAATGGCTACGCCTCTGGCCGCGTCTTCTGAAGAATTGAACCGTGTAAGCCAGCAGATGAGTTCGAGTGCCGATGAGACTTCAGCGCAGGCGAACGTGGTGTCGGCGGCTTCCGAGCAGGTCAGCAAGAATATACAGACTGTTGCCACAGGTGCTGATGAAATGAGCGCCAGCATCAAGGAAATCGCGAAGAGCACGGCTGAGGCAACTAAGGTTGCAATGTCAGCGGTCAAGACTGCCGAGGAGACCAACGCAACCATCTCCAAACTGGGCCAGTCGAGTGCCGAGATCGGACAGGTGATAAAGGTCATTACCTCAATCGCTCAACAGACTAACCTGCTGGCACTCAATGCCACGATTGAGGCCGCGCGTGCCGGGGAAGCGGGCAAGGGCTTTGCTGTGGTGGCCAATGAAGTGAAGGAACTCGCAAAAGAGACGGCGAAGGCAACGGAGGATATAAGCCAGAAGATAGAGGCGATACAGGGAGATACGAATGGTGCGGTATCGGCGATAGCTCAGATCAGCAACGTTATCGCGCAGATCAATGATATCCAGAACACGATTGCCAGCGCCGTCGAAGAACAGAGCGCGACGACGAACGAGATAAGCCGCAATCTCGCCGAGGCGGCAAAGGGTGGCGTGGAGATCACCCGGAACATCACAGGAGTCGCTGAAGCGGCGCGAAGCACAACTTCTGCGGCAGGCGATACGCAGAAGTCGGCGCAGTCTCTGGAAGGCCTGGCCGAGGAACTGCAAGCTCTGGTTGCACAGTTCAGGTTTGAGAAGCCTCAGAATTCGCAGCGGAACCCTGCCAGGCGTACGCCCGGCGTAAACGGTCATTCGCTTCTGGCGAACGAGTCGGCAGTTGCTGCGGTCCAGTAATCAGTGATCGTGAGAGACCGGCTGGTCAGGGCCAGCCGGTCCCTTCAAGGAAATATGAAGATTGCCGAATAAGTTGTAAGGAACTTGTCTCAATTCGTTTTCGCAAGAGGAAGAGGAGAATGGAATGCGCGCTCTGGTCGTGGATGATTCGTCGGCAATCAGAGGCGTTCTGCGAGTGATGTTGAAGCAGTTCGGATTTGATGTGATCGAAGCGGAGCACGGCAATCGCGCTGTTGAGGTTCTTGGAGATATCGGCCCGTTGGAACTGGCCCTGGTGGACTGGAACATGCCTGAGATGGGCGGCCTGGATCTTGTTCGCCAACTGCGTTCCGATCACCGGTTCGACACCATGCAAATCATGATGGTCACGACCGAAACGGACATGAGTGGAATTGCGCGCGCGTTGGGGTGTGGGGCTAACGAATACGTAATGAAGCCGTTCAATCAGCAGATCATTGAAGACAAGTTACGGCTGCTTGGCCTGCTTGGATCGTAGGACTAACGTGAACAAGCTGCGAGTTCTCATTGTGGATGACTCGGTCGTAATCCGCCGTGTGCTGCGCGAGGTCGTCTCGTCTGACCCTGAGTTGGAAGTGGCGGGCGTAGCTGCGAACGGCGCCATCGCGTTGTCAATGATCGAGCAGGTCAATCCAGATCTGGTGACGTTGGACGTCGAAATGCCTGTCATGGACGGGCTGGAGGCATTGGCGGCGATCAGGGCTGTCCGGCCCTCGTTGCCAGTGATCATGTTCAGTACGCTGACGGTACGGGGAGCCGCAGAAACGATTGAAGCTCTGACTCGGGGCGCAACCGATTACGTCACAAAGCCTAGCGAATGCGGGAACTTGCCTGCCGCTATTCAGCAGATCCGCTCTCAACTAATTCCCAAAATCAAAGCTCTCCGCTTTCGGCAAACGAGTGAAACCCAGAGTTGCGGGCTGGTGTCGCAGATCGCGCAGAGACGCACTGCCTCGCGCGTTGCCGTCGAGGCGGTTGTTATTGGCACATCGACCGGAGGTCCCAATGCGCTGGCTGCTGTGATACCGCATGTGCCAGCAAAGTTTCCTGTTCCAATTCTGATCGTGCAGCATATGCCTCCGCTGTTTACTCGGTTTCTTGCAGATCGACTTGCAGATTGCAGCAATATTCGAGTAGCCGAAGCATGTGGTGGCGAGGTGCTCGAACCGGGTTGTGCATGGATGGCCCCGGGCAATTACCACCTGACGGTAGTGCGTGAAACCGGGAGAGTACGACTAATGATCAAGCAGGATGCGCCGGAAAACTCGTGTCGGCCCTCAGTCGACGTGCTGTTTCGTTCGGCAGCAGAGATCTATGGTCCGGGGCTGTTGGCGCTGGTGATGACGGGCATGGGGCAGGACGGCCTGATCGGGTGCCAGCGCGTCAAGCAGAACGGGGGCCGAGTTCTGGTGCAGGACGAAGCAACCTCGGTGGTCTGGGGCATGCCGGGGTTTGTGGCTAAAGCTGGATTAGCGGACAAAATATTGCCTTTGCAGCAGATCGGTTCGGAGATTGTCAGAGTCACGAACTTGCATCGGGCGGTAGCTTCGATCGGGATGACATTCTAGAGATATGAGCATCGCGACGCCGGAATTCGACTACCTCCGCAAGTTCATGCGAGAAGGTACTGCGATTCTGCTTGATGAAGATAAGCAGTACCTGGCGGAGTCGCGCCTGGCCCCTCTTATACATAATGAGGGTTTCTCGTCAGTGCAGGCGTTGCTTGAGCAGATGCGCACGACCAGGTGCAGCACGTTGCAACGCAAAGTGCTGGACGCGATGACGAATAACGAGACATGGTTCTTTCGTGACCTGGCTCCGTTCGAAGCTTTGCGGTCGACGATCTTGCCGGAGATCATATGCAGGCGCAGTAACGAGCGAAAGCTAGCGATCTGGAGTGCAGCCTGCTCAAGTGGCCAGGAGCCATACAGTCTGGCGATGCTCGTGTTGGAACATTTTCCAGAACTGTGTTCCTGGGATTTTGAACTTACAGCGACTGATATTTCGCTGGCCATCCTTGAGCGCGCCCAACGTGGCCGATACACCCAACTCGAGGTCAACCGCGGCCTTCCCGCCCGTCTCTTGACAAAGTACTTCACACAGCAGGGAGCAGAGTGGCAAGTAGCTGATCGTGTCCGGCGTCTAGTCAGGTTCAGAAATGTCAACCTGGCCGAGCCATGGCCTGACCTTCGCAAGCCAGATATCGTGCTGCTCCGTAATGTCCTCATTTACTTCGGGATAGATACGAAGAGGCAGATCCTGGATCGAGTCGCGCGCCATATGTGTCGCGATGGCTACCTTTTCCTAGGGTGCGCTGAAACTACGCTCAATCTCAGCGACAGTTTTGAGCGTACACCGATTGGCAGCAGTTTCTGCTATCGCCTGAAGAGCTACTGAACGACCACACTTTCGAATGCTGCATGGCAGCCATTCGTGTCTGATACGTTTTCAGAACAAAACGACGACTCGCGATCGCGTCCTCTCCAGCTATGGCAAGGTTGGGGAAGTTGGAGGAATATCCTTGGCGAGCCAAATGCTTTCCGCATTCGATGGAGCCGCGGAAAACGTCAGCCCAGTTGAATACGACGGTGAAATCGGTCAGCACGCGAGCATGGTACAGGCGTTGATTGAAGCGATTGCCGCAAGGAAAAAAGCCACCCAGGAATTGAGGCAGAGCGAGCAACAGCTTCGGGCGATTTACGACAGGGTTTCCGACGCCATTCTGCTCTTCGACGACCATTCTAAGTATTTGGACGCCAATAGAGCTGCGTGCGAACTGCTTGGCTGTGCTAAAGCTGAAATTCTCGGGCGCACTTCTGGACCCTTCGTTATTCCCGAATGCGATATTCACGATGACGTTGGCAAAGCTCCGTATACCGCCGAGATCACGGGAGAGACGTCGATTCATCGCCCGAACGGCGAACTCAGGTACATAGAATATGTGGCAAGCAAGAATGTTTTGCCTGGTCGGCACATGGTTGTTGTGCGCGATATAACAGAGCGCAAAAAGCTTGAGTTGCAGGTACAAAAGTCCCAAAGAATGGAGGCCGTCGGTCGGTTAGCCGCAGGAATCGCGCATGATTTCAACAATATGTTGACGGTCATACGGGGCTACGCAGAGCTGATGGCCGTAAAGGTCGGGAACGATCATCCTCTTCGGCGGTATGTCACGGGTATAACGAACGCGGCAGATCGGGCAGCCGGCATCACCCATCAACTCCTGGCCTTCACCAGGCAGCAAGTGCTCCAGCCTTGCGTTCTGGACGTCAACCGCGTGGTCCAAGAGATCAGTGGTATTCTGCAGCGCCTGATTGGCGAAGATGTCGAGCTGGACATCAGGCTTGCTCCGGACACCGGCTTGATCAAGGCCGATCCCGCACAGTTGACGCAGATCCTGATGAATCTGGCGGTTAACGCGCGGGACGCGATGCCTGGCGGAGGCAAACTCGTGATGGAGACCCAGAATACGGAACTCGACGATACTTACTGCAGTTTCCATCTAGCGACTACACCCGGATCCTACGTGACGATTTCAGTAACGGACACCGGGTGTGGGATGAGCCCGGAAGTCAGGTCGCATATCTTTGAACCGTTCTTCACGACGAAAGAGCAAGGAAAAGGCACGGGG
>Ga0196970_1001350_pt1 | contig 17226 bp, 10 predicted proteins | sample S1v_513CmetaG_FD_148672 | JGI IMG/M metagenome (GOLD analysis project Ga0196970, IMG submission 148672) | Soil microbial communities from Anza Borrego desert, Southern California, United States - S1+v_5-13C | ecosystem: Environmental > Terrestrial > Soil > Desert | place: USA: California...
CACCAGCGGGAAATTGTCGATCAGCACGCCTTCTTCCTCGACCACGGTGCTGTCCGGCGGCATCGAGCCCGGCGTCATGCCGCCGATGTCCGCATGATGGCCGCGCGAGGCGACATAGAACAGCACCTGCTTGCCCGCCGCGTCGAAGGCCGGCGTGATCACGGTGACGTCCGGCAGGTGCGTGCCGCCGTGGTAGGGATCGTTCAGCATGAACACGTCGCCGGGGCGCATCGCCGCGCGGTTCTCGCGGATCACGGTCTTGATGCTTTCGCCCATCGAGCCGAGGTGCACCGGGATATGCGGCGCGTTGGCGATCAGGTTGCCCTCGGCGTCGAACAGCGCGCAGGAAAAATCGAGGCGCTCCTTGATGTTCACCGAGACCGCGGTGTTCTGCAGGCGCAGGCCCATCTGTTCGGCGATCGACATGAACAGGTTGTTGAACACTTCCAGCATTACCGGGTCGGCCTCAGTGCCGGCCGCCTTGCGTTGCGGCCGGGCGGCCGCGCGCTGCATCACGAGATGGCCGTGCCCCGTGACCTCCGCCTGCCAGCCGGGCTCGACGACATTGGTTGCATTCGCCTCGGCGATGATGGCCGGGCCACTGACGATGTCGCCCGGACGCATGTCGTCGCGGCGGAAAAGCGGCGTGTCGTGCCATGCGCCGCCCGAAAAGAGGCGCACGCGCTCCGCCGCTTGCAGCGGACCGTCGCGCGGCGGCAATGCCGTCTCGCAGGCAGCTTCCCCGGCCGCGCCGATCGCTTCCACCGACACCGCCTCGATCACCAGGTTCTTGCCGGGCATCAGGAAGGCATAGCGCTGCTTGTACGCCGCTTCGAACGCGGCCCGCATGGCGGCGATATCGGCGGCGGGAACGACGATCGCGGAATCGGTTCCTTCATAGCGCAGGTGCACCCGTTCGACCACGCGGATGCACGAAGCATCCACGCCCTGCGACTGCAGGTCGGCGCGTGCATCTGCGCCCAGCCGGTGCAAGGTATCCGCAACCGCCTGCATGGCCGCCGGCGCAAGGATCGCCTCCAGCGCCTGCTCCCGCATCGCGGTCTGGTCGGCCAGTCCCATGCCATAGGCTGACAGCACGCCCGCAAACGGATGGGCGAATACGCGGGTCATGCCGAGCGCGTCGGCCACCCTGCAGGCGTGCTGCCCGCCGGCGCCGCCGAAAGTGACGAGGGTGTAGCCGGTGACGTCATGGCCGCGCTGCACCGAAATGAATTTGATCGCATTGGCCATGTTGCCGACCGCGATCTCGATGAATCCTTCCGCCACTTCCTCCGGCGTGCTGCGCTTGCCGGTGGCGCGCTCGATCTCGGCGGCCAGTTCGGTGAACTTGCGCACAACGATGTCGCGATCCAGCGGCTGATCCGCATGGGAGCCGAAGACAGCGGGAAAATGCCGGGGCTGGATCTTCCCCAGCATCACATTGCAGTCGGTCACCGTCAGCGGCCCGCCCCGGCGGTAGCTCGCCGGCCCGGGATTGGCGCCCGCGCTGTCCGGACCCACGCGGTAGCGCGTACCGTCGAAATGCAGGATGGAGCCGCCGCCCGCGGCCACCGTGTGGATGCTCATCATCGGCGCGCGCAGGCGCACGCCCGCCACCTGCGTCTCGAATGCGCGCTCGAATTCTCCGGCGAAGTGCGATACGTCGGTGGAGGTGCCGCCCATGTCGAAGCCGATGATGCGGTCGAAACCCGCCGCATTCGCCGTGCGCGCCATGCCCACGATGCCGCCCGCCGGCCCGGACAGGATCGAATCCTTGCCCTGGAAGCGGTGCGCATCGGTCAACCCGCCGCTGGATTGCATGAACAGCAGGCGCACACCGGGCATCTCAGCCGCCACCTGGTCCACATAGCGGCGCAGGATGGGCGACAGATACGCATCGACCACCGTCGTGTCGCCGCGCGAGACCAGTTTCATCAGCGGGCTCACTTCGCTTGATACCGACACCTGCGTGAATCCCGTCTCGCGGGCGATGCGCCCGATGGCGGCTTCGTGCTGCGGATAGCGGTAGGCGTGCATCAGCACCACCGCCACCGAGCGCAATCCTTGCGCATACAGCGCCTGCAGGTGGCGGCGTACCTGCGCCTCGTCCAGCGGCAGCACCACTTCGCCCTGCGCGCCGATGCGCTCGTCGACTTCCACCATGGCGCGGTAGAGCAGTTCCGGCAGCACGATATGGCGGTCGAACAGGCGGGGGCGGTTCTGGTAGGCGATGCGCAGCGCGTCGCGGAATCCCCGGGTGATCAGCAGCGCCGTCGGCTCGCCCTTGCGCTCCAGCAGCGCGTTGGTTGCCACTGTGGTGCCCATTTTCACTGCTGAAACCAGTTCGGAGGTGATCGGTTCCCCGGGGCGCAGCCCGAGCAGGTGGCGGATGCCCGCCACCGCCGCATCCTGGTACTGTTCCGGGCTCTCGGACAGCAGCTTGTGCGTGACGAGCGCACCGTCCGGGCGGCGTGCCACGATGTCCGTGAACGTGCCGCCGCGATCGATCCAGAATTCCCAGCGCGGGTCCGCTTTTCCTTCAGTCCACATTGCCTTCTCCATGGCCACAATGTAGCAGACGCCCGGAACCGATGCCGGTGAACGCCGGGTCGAAGTATCATCTTGGAGAAGAGGGGGGCCGTGGAAAAATTTCTCATCAGGAACGAGTTCGGGCAGTCGCAGGAATTGCTGGGCGAAGAAGTGGTCGTGCCCGGCTTCGAGGAAATGCAGTTCATCCTGCATGCGTGGCTGTACGACAAGCGCGGCGGCTGGGCCGTCACCGAGCGTTCGTCCGGCAAGCGCATCACCAGCGGGCCCGCAGGCACCGAGCACAGGGCGCAGGACCAGCTCGAGCGCCAGCTCAAGCTGCACGGAAAGGAGGCGCTGATGCGCGTGCTGGGCCAGGGAAAGCTGTCGAGCTGACATGGACGATCCGCACCAACTGCAACGCTTCCTCGATGCGCAGCAGCTGGTCTACGGCAGCGTGCTGGAGGAACTGCGCGCCGGACACAAGCGCAGCCACTGGATGTGGTTCATCTTTCCACAGCTGCGCGGCCTCGGCCATAGTGCGACGGCGCAGCACTTCGGCATTGCCTCGCTCGACGAAGCAAAGGCTTACCTCGCGCATCCCGTACTCGGCACCCGTCTGCGCGATTGCAGCCGCCTTGTCGCGCGCCACGCCGACAAGACGGCGGCAGACATGTTCGGTTACCCCGACGACATGAAATTCCGCTCGTCGATGACGCTTTTCGCGCAGGCCTCGCCGGGCGAGGTGTTCGACGAATGCCTGCGCATCCATTTCAACGGCCAGCCCGATACGTTAACCCTGGCCCGTCTCTGAACGGAGAGCACCATGATCACCAGAATCTGGCGCGGCTGGACCACGCATGAAAATGCCCCGGTGTACCAACAGCTCCTGCTCACGGAAATATTCCCCGGCATTGCCGCACGAAAGGTGCCCGGCTACCAGGGCATTTCCTTGTGCCGGCGCGAGCTGGGCAATGAGGTGGAATTCGTGACCATCATGTGGTTCGACTCGATCGAAGCGGTAAAGGCGTTCGCCGGTGACGCGTACGAGACCGCCGTCGTGCCGCCGAAAGCCCGCGCCGTATTGTTGCGCTACGAGGAACGTTCCGCGCATTACGAAACGGTGGTGCAAGCACCGCGCGCTTGAGTTGCGACAATACGCGCTACGCTGGGCGACGCAAGATGAATGGCAGGGAAACATGCCCGTCCGGCGTGCCGGGAATCATCATGACAGCACATACCAGCCTGCCCGCGGTCTGCATGATGGACGCAGCGGGAAAGATCCGCAGCTGGAGCGCGGAGTGTCAATGGCTGTTCGGCCTGACGTCCACGGAAGCGGCGGGGCAAGCGTTCGGCACCTGCATTGCTCCCGGCCACGAACACGACTTCATCACCCTGGTCACTGCCGCCAGGAGCAAAGCCGTGCGGCGCGACATCGGCCTGCTGGCCAACGACAAGTCCGCGTTTACCGCCAGCCTGACCATCGTCCCCCAGTCCACGCGCAGCGGCACGGTCGACCAGTTCGTGCTGATCGTCGACAGCGGCCGGCCTGATGAAGATGCGACACAGCCCGGCACCGACGCCGCCTTTTTCAAGCGCTTTTCCGAAAACCTGCCCGGGCCGTTCTACGTGCTCGACCAGGTCGGCCATCTCGTGACCTGGAACCATGTGCTGGAGGAAGCGACGCAGCTGCGCAGCGACGAACTCGCCGGCATGCATGCGCTCGACTTTTTCGATGAAACCCAGCGCGACACGATCAAGCAAAAGATGCGCAATGCCTTCGAGCGCGGCATCTCCAGCGTGGAAGCCTGGGTCGTGCGCAAGGACGGCAGCCGCACACCCTATCTGTTCAATTGTGCGCGCACCAAGGTGGACGGCAACATCTGCATCTGCGGCATGGGGATCGACATCACCGAGCGCAAGCAGGCGGAGGAAATTCTCCACCTGTACCAGCGTGCGCTGCAGGCGAGCGTCAACGGCGTGGTCATTGCACGGCGCGCCGAAGACGGCAACCATATCGAGCTGGTCAACCCCGCCTTCGAGCAGATCAGCGGCTACCGCCAGGACGAAGTGGCCGGCATGGACCTGCTGTTCATCTGCGCGAAAGATACCGACCACGGCGAGCGGGGCAAGGTCCGGCATGCGCTGCAGCACTGCCACAGCATCCATGTCGTCATCCGCAGCCGCCGCAAGAACGGCGACCTGTTCTGGAGCGACCTGAAGATCGCGCCGGTCGCCAACAGCGCCGGCAAGGTCACCCACTTCGTCGGCGTGCTCAGCGACGTCACCGAAGCCAAGCACTATGAAGCGCAGCTCGAACACCTCGCCAACCACGACACCCTGACCGGGCTGGCCAACCGCAACCTGCTGCACGACCACATGGAGATGGCTATCCAGCAGGCGCGGCGGCATGGCAATCTCGCCGCATTCGCCTTCATTGACGTCGACAACTTCAAGTTCATCAACGACACCTTGGGCCACGCCGCCGGTGACGACGTGCTCAGGATCATCGCGCAGCGCCTGCGCGCCAGCGTGCGCGAGATCGATACGATTGCGCGTCTGGGCGGCGACGAGTTCGTCATCATCTTCGCCAACCAGCCCGATGCCGGGCACGTCGTCGACATGCTGGAGCGCGTCCGCCACAACATCGCCGAAGCCATTCCGACGGCAGAGCAGCCGATCCATGTCAATGTCAGCATCGGTGTCAGCGTGTACCCGCGCGACGGCAACGACGCCGAACTGCTGCTGCGCGCCGCCGACGCCGCGATGTACCACGCCAAGTTCATCGGCCGCAACAACTACCAGTTCTACTCGGCCGACCTGAACGCCACCGTGCACAAGCGCATCCGCCTGGAGGCCAGCCTGCGCGGCGCGATCGACCGCGAAGAGATGTATCTTCTTTACCAGCCGAAGGTCGACCTCCGGACAGGCAGGATCGTGGGCGCGGAAGCGCTGGTACGCTGGAAGCATCCGGCGCAGGGCATGCTGTCGCCGGCCGAATTCATCCCCGTCGCCGAAGACACCGGACTCATCGTCCCGCTCGGCGACTGGGTCATGCGCCGCGCCTGCGCCGAGCTCAAGGCGCTGCATGACAGAGGCTTCAACGACTTCTCCATCGCCGTCAATCTCTCCAGCCGCCAGTTCAAGCAACGCAAGTTCCTCGACTGCGTCGCCGAGCACGTCGAGGCCGCCGGCATCAAGGCGGGCGCGCTGGAACTGGAACTCACCGAGAGCCAGCTGATGGACAACCCCACCCATGCCGCCCAGCTCATGACGCAGTTGAAAGAACTCGGCGTGCGCCTGTCCATCGACGATTTCGGCACCGGCTACTCCAGCCTCAGCTACCTGCAGAAATTCCCGGTCGATTCCATCAAGATCGACCGCTCCTTCGTACGCGACCTCGATGAAGGCGCCGAAGACGCCATCATCACCAAGGCCGTCATTGCGCTCGGCCACAACCTGAACGTGGAGGTGATCGCGGAAGGCGTGGAGACAAAAGAACAGCTCGCCTTCCTGCGAAATTACGGGTGCGACCAGATGCAGGGGCACTACTTCAGCGAACCGGTGGACGGCGAGGCAATGGAGCGCTTGCTGGAAGAAAAGAGAGTGCTGGAGGTAATGCCGCTTGCTTGAGGCGCGAAGAAAGACACTGGATCTCGGCCTGCGCCGGGATGACGGGGAGAGTGGGGAGCGCGATTGAAGTCGACCAACCGCATTTGCATGTAGCGGGACTGCATTGAGTGACGCATGCGGGTAGAGACGGCACCCCCTCCCGCTTCCTTCACCCCGTCACCCCGGCGAAGGCCGGGATCCAGCGACGTTGAAGGTGCGAAGAAAGACGATGACAGCGGCGGAGAACGCTCAGGGCGCCAGCGTCTGGAAGGTGTAGATGCCCGAACCTTCCTTGGCCGGCGCCCGGTATTCCCTGACCTCCGCCTTGCGGAAGGCGACGGGATGCATGAACCCCGGGCCGTCGTACACGAAGGTATGGAACTCTCCGTTCTCGCCGCAGGCATCCACGCCTGCAGGCAGGTCGGCGAGGAAGGCTTCGTCAAACTCGCGCCCGGCAAACTCCGGCCCGAGGTATTTCCCGTTCACGCACACCACCACGGCCTTGAACCCCTGCGCCAGGAACTCGTCCACCAGCTTGCGCCGCGGTTCGTCCCACAGCGGCAGGCAGGGCGTGATGTCCGCCTTCGCGCAGACCTTTTCTTCCCATTCGCGGTGCGGCAGGAGATCGATGTCGCCGAAGACCGCATGGCGGATGCCTTGCGCATGCGCGTCGTGCAGTTGCGCGATGAAGCGCTCTTCGTAATTGCCCCAGGACGTGTTGTAGAAGCGCAGCTCGGCGCCGAGCGCCGCGGCCTGCGCGCGGATCAGTTCCGGCGGGATGCCGTGCGAGCGGGAGCTTTCCCCGCTTTCATCCATGGCCGTGATCAGGCGGCGGATCTGCATGCCGGACTGGCGAGCGCGCCACATGGCGAGGCAGGAATCTTTGCCGCCGCTCCAGGAGACGAGGGCGGGGGTATTGTCGAAGGTGGTCATGGCGGCTGCGTGTTGTCCCGTTGGATGCGGGATTATCGCAGACGCGCAGACCGGAATGGGAAGAAAAAAACCGCCGGGGCTGGAGAGGGCGCCCGGCGGCAAGCAGGGGCCGAAAAGCTTATGCAGCCGCGCGCTGGACTTCTTCGTTCGCCGCCACGGTAGGGACCTTGCGGCGGGTGCGGGCGGGCAGGCGGCGCAGGGTGCGCAGCGCCGGGATGTCGTGCAGCACCACGTTGCGCAGTTCGACGCTGATCAGGCCGGCGGCGGCGAAGGCGGACAGGGTGCGGCTGATGGTTTCCAGCGTGAGGCCGAGATAGTTGCCGATCTCTTCGCGGGTCATGCGCAGGTTGAACTGCTTGCCCGAGTAGCCCATCTCTTCGAAACGGCTGGACATGAAGGCGAGGAACCGGGCGACGCGAGCTTCCGCGCCGAGCGATCCGAGCGCACCGATCAGGGATTGCTCGCGCGCCAGTTCGCGGCCCATCACGCCGTAGATCGCGAGTTCGAGGTCGGGCTGGGAGCGGCCGAGCGCGGTGAGGGTCTTGAACGGGACGAGGATGACTTCGCACGCAGTCAGCGCCACCGCTTCGGTTGTGTGGACGCCGCCGTGGATGCCGTCGACACCGAGCAGGTCGCCCTTCATCGGGAAGGCGACGACCTGTTCGTGGCCGGCGTCATCGATGATGACGGACTTGATGAAACCGGAATACACCACGTACAGCGTGTCGAAGGACTGGCCGATGGTGTGGATGCGCTGCCCGGCCTTGTACTGCACATGCTGGAACTGGGTGTCGCCGTCCTTGACGAACGCGGGAATGCCAAGCAGCTTGGCCAGCTCGGTCAGGCTGGACCAGAGCTTGACGTGACGCGCGGAAAGCGCGCCGCCGATCGGGGAAGCGGAAGTCGGCTGGGCGTTGTTCGGGTTATACATATTGTCTTGCTCCTCTGGGCTGAAGGTGATGAATCGCTGCATCAAATTCTCTGGGAACAATTATCAATAAGTGCAAGCTTTAACAATATCGGACGGTGGATGAAAAACTGTGTAAGGGGAACGAAACAAATTTTCGGAAAATTCCGATTGACGATTGGAAAGCCGCGTGTTTTCCGTCGTGGGAAGAAGCATGTTTCAGAGGGAAGTTTCCTGTTCTGACGCGTGTCAGAAAATTCAGGCGGGGCGATGCGGAGCGGAGGGAGATGCTGCGCGCCGCGACGCTCTCGCATCGCGGCGGCTTGATACGGCTTAAACGCGTTACACCTTCTTACATGTTGCGGCGGTACTGGCCGCCGACTTCGAACAGCGCATTGCTGATCTGGCCCAGCGAGCACACACGCACTGCATCCATCAGCACGGCGAACACGTTCTCGTTGTTGATCACCGCCTGCTGCAGCCGCTCCAGCATCGCGGGTCCCTGCGCTGCGTTGCGTGCCTGGAATTCGGCGAGACGCTTGAGCTGCGACTGCTTTTCTTCCTCGGTCGAGCGCGCCAGTTCCAGCGTCTGCGGGATCGCCTCTCCCTTCGGATTGCGGAAGGTGTTGACGCCGATGATGGGCAGCGTGCCGTCGTGCTTGAGGTGCTCGTAGTACATCGACTCTTCCTGGATCTTGCCGCGCTGGTAGCCGGTCTCCATTGCGCCGAGCACGCCGCCGCGTTCCGCGATGCGCTCGAATTCCTGCAGCACCGCTTCCTCCACGAGGTCGGTCAGTTCCTCGATGATGAAGGCGCCCTGGTTCGGGTTTTCATTCTTCGCCAGGCCCCACTCGCGGTTGATGATCAACTGGATCGCCAGCGCGCGGCGCACCGATTCATCGGTCGGCGTGGTGATCGCTTCATCGTAGGCGTTGGTATGCAGCGAGTTGCAGTTGTCGTAGATCGCGATCAGTGCCTGCAGCGTGGTGCGGATATCGTTGAAGTCGATTTCCTGCGCGTGCAGCGAACGGCCGGAAGTCTGGATGTGGTACTTCAGCTTCTGGCTGCGCTCGTTGGCGCCGTACTTGTCGCGCATGGCCACTGCCCAGATGCGGCGGGCGACGCGGCCGAGCACGGTGTACTCCGGGTCCATGCCGTTGGAGAAGAAGAACGACAGGTTGGGCGCGAAGTCATCGATGTGCATGCCGCGCGCCAGGTAGGCTTCGACGAAGGTGAAGCCGTTCGACAGCGTGAAGGCGAGCTGCGAGATCGGGTTCGCGCCGGCTTCGGCGATGTGGTAGCCGGAGATCGACACCGAGTAGAAATTGCGCACGCGGTTGTGTACGAAATATTCCTGGATGTCGCCCATCACCTTCAGGCTGAACTCGGTGGAGAAGATGCAGGTGTTCTGGCCCTGGTCTTCCTTCAGGATGTCGGCCTGCACCGTGCCGCGCACGTTCTCCAGCACCCATTCCTTGATCTTGGCGGCTTCGTCGTCGGTCGGCTCGCGCTTGTTGTCGGCGCGGAACTTGTCCATCTGCTGGTCGATCGCGGTGTTCATGAACATCGCCAGGATGGTCGGCGCCGGACCGTTGATGGTCATCGACACCGAAGTGTTGGGCGCGCACAGGTCGAAGCCGTCGTACAGCACCTTCATGTCGTCCAGCGTGGCGATGGAGACGCCGGAGTTGCCGATCTTGCCGTAGATGTCGGGGCGCGGTGCCGGGTCGGCGCCGTACAGCGTCACCGAGTCGAAGGCGGTGGACAGGCGCTTGGCGTCCATGCCTTCGGACACCAGCTTGAAGCGGCGGTTGGTGCGGAAGGCATCGCCCTCGCCGGCGAACATGCGGGTCGGGTCTTCATTCTCGCGCTTGAAGGCGAACACGCCGGCGGTGAAGGGGAAGGAACCCGGCACGTTCTCGGAACGCAGCCAGCGCAGGATCTCGCCGTGGTCTTCGAACTTCGGCAGCTGCACCTTGCGGATGGTGGTGCCGGACAGGGTCTTTTGCGTCAGGCGGGTGCGGATTTCCTTGTCGCGGATCTTGACCACGTACTCATCGCCGGAATAGGCGGCCTTCATGTCGGGCCACATCGCCAGCAGTTTCTTCGAGCCCGGGTCCATCGCATGGTCGCGCTCGGCGATCAGCTCGTCGAGGTCGGCGGTCTTGTTGCATGCTGCGGCCATGCGCTTGGCTTCCTGCAGCTGCTGGCGCTCGCGGGCCAGCGTGACCTGCTTCGCGGTGTTGCGGTGGTAGCCGCGCACGGTGTCGGAGATTTCGGCCAGGTAGCGGGTGCGCGCCGGCGGCACGATCGCGTTCTTGCCCGAAGAGAAGCGGACGTTGACCGGCGCCAGCTTGCCGGGCCGGGTCTTGAGACCGAGTTCGGTCAGTTTCGGCAGCATGCCTTGGTAGAGAGCCGTCACGCCGTCGTCGTTGAAGCGCGAGGCCTGCGTGCCGTACACCGGCATCTCATCCGGCTTCTTCATGAACAGTTCGCGGTTGCGCTGGTACTGCTTGGCGACGTCGCGCAGCGCATCCTGCGCGCCCTTGCGGTCAAACTTGTTGATCGCCACGAAATCGGCGAAGTCCAGCATGTCGATCTTTTCGAGCTGGGAGGCCGCGCCGAACTCGGGCGTCATCACATACATCGACAGGTCCACGTGCGGCACGATGGCGGCGTCGCCCTGGCCGATGCCGGAGGTCTCGACGATGACGAGGTCGAAGCCGGCGACCTTGCAGGCGGCGATCACGTCGGGCAGCGCCTGCGATATTTCGGAGCCGGCTTCGCGCGTGGCGAGCGAGCGCATGAAGACGCGCGACTGCCCGTTCCACGGATTGATCGCATTCATGCGGATGCGGTCGCCCAGCAGCGCACCGCCGGACTTGCGGCGCGACGGGTCGATGGAAACGACGGCGATGTTGAGCGCGTCGTCCTGGTCGAGGCGGATGCGGCGGATCAGTTCGTCGGTCAGCGAAGACTTGCCGGCGCCGCCGGTGCCGGTGATGCCGAGCACCGGCGTCTTGATGGTGTCGGCCGCCTTGTGCAGCTCGGTCTTGAACTTCGGATCGGCCTTGCCGTTCTCCAGCGCGGTGATGAGCTGCGCGAGCGGGCGCTGGCGCTGCACCATCTCGCCCTGGGTCAGTGCATCGAGCGAGCTCGGCGCGTAGGAGGACAGGTCGACGTCGCACTGTTCGATCATGGACAGGATCATGCCTGCCAGGCCGAGACGCTGGCCGTCTTCCGGGCTGAAGATGCGGGTCACGCCGTAGGCATGCAGGTCGGCGATCTCGGACGGCACGATCACGCCGCCGCCGCCGCCGAACACCTTGATGTGCGCGCCGCCGCGCTGCTTGAGCAGGTCGATCATGTACTTGAAGTACTCGACATGGCCTCCCTGGTAGCTGGAGACCGCGATGCCCTGCGCATCTTCCTGCAGTGCCGCGGTGACGATCTCGTCCACCGAGCGGTTGTGGCCGAGGTGGATGACTTCCGCGCCATTGGCCATCAGGATGCGGCGCATGATGTTGATCGAGGCGTCGTGCCCGTCGAACAGCGAGGCCGCGGTCACGAAACGGACCTTGTTGGCCGGTTTGTATTCGGTGATCTTCTTGGCTACGGAGAGGTCGGTCATTGGCTTGTCTCTTTGGAAATTGTTGGCCGCCTTTGGGGGCGGCCTATGCTGGGAATGACGTTTACGTTAACGTCAAATCTAGCACAACGTCAATCGGCTTGCCGTCGTTGGGATGACAGTGTTTCTAGGCGTAATCGAATGGCTGGTTCCTTCCCCCTGACAGGGGGAAGGCTAGGATGGGGGTGGTGCGGTTGAGCAATAGCAGGTGCGTGCGCGGCCTCGCTACCCCCATCCCAACCTTCCCCCCGCAAGGGGGAAGGAGCCCTTTCTTTATAGGCGAAAAATCGCAGCTTTACGCCGCGTGCGGTATGCCGTGCAAGCTTGCCTCGAACTTGTCCAGCAGCGCCTTCCGTTCCTCCCGGTACTGCTGCACCGCCTTTTCCTTCACATGGCCGAAACCGCGGACCTTCTCCGGCAGTGCCGCGATCTGCACCGCCAGCGCGACGTTGTCCTGGTTGAGCCTGTCGAGCAGGGAAAGCACGGTCGCCCGGTACTCCTCGGCCAGCGCCCGTTCCATCCGGCGCTCGGCGCTGTAGCCGAACACGTCGAACTTCGTGCCGCGCAGTTTCTTTAGCCTGGCGAGCAGACCGAAGGCTTTCCACATCCAGGAGCCGTATTCCGCCTTGACCAGATGACCCTTGGCATCCTTCTTCGCCAGCAGGGGCGGGGCAAGATTGAATTTGAGCGTGAAGTTGCCTTCGAACTGTTGCCTGAGCTTTTCGACGAAGTGGCCGTCGGTGTACAGGCGCGCCACTTCATACTCATCCTTGTAGGCCATGAGCTTGAAGTAAGCAGTTGCTACGGCGCGGGAGAGCGCCTCGCCGCTGCCCAGCTTGCCTTCGGCGGCGCGCACGGTGTTGACCAGCGCTTCGTAGCGGCCGGCGTAGGCGGCGTCCTGGTAGTCGGTGAGGAAGGCGATGCGGCGCTTGACGAGGGCGTTCAGGGTTTGCGGCATCTGCAGCAGCACCGGCTGGCCGGGAATGGCGATGCGCTCGACGCGGGCGAGATCGACCGCGGCGCGGCGGCCCCAGAGGAAGCTTTTCTTGTTCGCATCCACCGCCACGCCATTCAGTTCGATGGCACGCAGCAGGGCGGCCTCGGAAACCGGGATCGCGCCTTTCTGGTAAGCAAAGCCGAGCATGAACAAGTTGGTGGCGATGGAGTCGCCCATCAGCGCGGTCGCGAGGCGGGTGGCGTCGATGTAATCGGCGCGGTCGGCAACCGATTCATTGATCAGCGCCTGCACTTCCTGCAGCGGGAACTGCCAGTCCGGCTTCTTCGTGAAGTGGCCGGTCGGCTGCTGGTGGGTGTTCACGACGGCACGCGTGCGGCCGGGACGCATCTTGGAGATCGCGTCCTGCGCGCCGGCGGTGAGCATGTCGCAGCCCAGCACGAGGTCGGCCTCGCCGGTGGCGATGCGCTGCGCGCGGATCGCGTCCGGCGCCTTCGAGATGCGGATGTGCGAGGTGACCGAACCGTTCTTTTGCGACATGCCGGTCATGTCGAGCACCGACACGCCCTTGCCTTCGAGGTGGGCGGCCATGCCGATCAGCGCGCCGATGGTGATGACGCCGGTGCCGCCGATGCCGTTGAGCAGGATGTTGTAGGGGGTGTCGCAGCCGGGGATGAACGGCTCCGGCAGCGGGCCGAAGTCGTCTTCCCTGGCCACACCGGTCTTCGACTTTTTCAGCGTGCCGCCTTCGACGGTGACGAAGCTCGGGCAGAAACCCTTCACGCAGGAATAATCCTTGTTGCAGGACGACTGGTCGATGGCACGCTTGCGGCCGAACTCGGTTTCCAGCGGCATGATCGAGGTGCAGTTCGATTGCACGCCGCAGTCGCCGCAGCCTTCGCAGACGGCGTCGTTGATGAACAGGCGCTTGTTCGGGTCGGGGAATTCGCCCTTCTTGCGGCGGCGGCGCTTTTCCGCGGCGCAGGTCTGGTCGTAGATCAGGACGGTCACGCCGGCGATGTCGCGCAGTTCGCGCTGTACCGCGTCCATGTCCTTGCGGTCGTGCAGGGTGACGATGGCGGGCAGCGCGGAACGGTCTTCATAGCGGCTCAAATCTTCAGTCACGAGCGCGATGCGCTTCACACCCTCGGCCACCATCTGCTGCGCGATCATCGGCACCGAGGTGATGCCGTCCACCGGCTGGCCGCCGGTCATGGCCACCGCGTCGTTGTAGAGGATCTTGTAGGTGATGTTGACGTTGGCCGCCACCGCCGCCCGGATCGCGAGATAGCCGGAGTGGAAATAGGTGCCGTCGCCGAGGTTCTGGAAGACATGCGGCAGCTTGGAGAAAGCCGCCTGGCCGATCCACGGCGCGCCTTCGCCGCCCATGTGCGTGGTCAGCTTGTTGTGTTCCGGATAGATGGCGGTGGCCATCACATGGCAGCCGATGCCGGCCAGCGCGAGGCTGCCGTCCGGCACCTTGGTCGAGGTGTTGTGCGGGCAGCCGGAGCAGTAGTAGGCCGGGCGCGGCGGTGTGTTCACCGCTTTCGACAGCACTTTGTCCTTCGCTTCGAGGAAGGCCAGGCGGGCCTTGATCAGGTCGCTGGTATGGAAGCGGGCGATGCGCTGAGAAATCACGCGGGCGATCTGCGCGATCGAGAAATCCGCCTTGGACGAGAGCAGCCATTCCCCGCGCGGATGCACCCATTCGCCCTTTTCGTCGAACTTGCCGATCACACGCGGGCGCACGTCGTCGCGCCAGTTGTAGAGCTGCTCCTTGAGCTGGTATTCGACGATCTGGCGCTTTTCCTCGACCACCAGGATTTCGTCGAGCCCCTGCGCAAACTCGCGCACGCCGTCCGGCTCCAGCGGCCAGGGCATGGAAACCTTGTACACCCGGATGCCGATGTCGGCGGCCATCTTTTCGTCGATGCCGAGTTCTTCCATGGCTTCCAGCACATCCAGATAGGATTTGCCGGAGGCAATGATGCCCAGGCGGGCATTCGGGCTGTCGATGGTGGTGTGGTTGAGCTTGTTGGCGCGGGCGTAGGCGAGGGCGGCGTAGATCTTGTAGTCCTGCATCAGCGCTTCCTGCTTGCGCGCCTGGATGCCCAGCGTGTCGGTCGAGAGGCGGGTGTTGAGGCCGCCCTCGGGCATGATGAAATCGGTCGGATACTGGATCTGCAGGCGGAACGGGTCGGCATCCACCGAGGCCGTCGATTCCACGGTATCGGCCAGCGCCTTGAAGCCGACCGCGCAGCCGGAGTAGCGCGACATCGCCCACGCATGCAGGCCGAGGTCGAGGTATTCCTGCACGTTGCAGGGATACAGCACCGGGATCATGCAGGCGGCGAAGATGTGGTCGGACTGGTGCGGCAGCGTGGAGGAATAGGCGCCGTGGTCGTCGCCGGCCACCAGCAGCACGCCGCCGTACTTCGCGGTGCCGGCGTGGTTCATGTGCTTGAAGACGTCGCCGCAACGGTCCACGCCGGGACCCTTGCCGTACCACATGGCAAACACGCCGTCGTATTTCGCCGGGCCGATCAGGTCCACGGTCTGCGTGCCCCAGACGGCCGTGGCCGCCAGGTCTTCGTTCACGCCGGGAACGAACTTGATGTGGTTTTCTTCAAGGAGCTTTTGCGCCTTCCACAGGTTTTCATCGAGGCCGCCGAGCGGCGAGCCGCGGTAGCCGGAGATGAAGCCGGCGGTATGCAATCCCTCCGCCAGGTCGCGCTGGCGCTGCATCATCGGCAGGCGCACGAGGGCCTGGATGCCGGAAATAAAGATCTTGCCGCTGGTGGAAGTGTATTTGTCGTCGAGCTTGACGGGGGCGAGGGCAGGCTTGCCGGCTTGCGCGGCATGAGGCTGCCCAGCAGTGGCCACTGCTGTATCGGGCATATTGTCGTCTCCAAAAGTTTATTTCAGATAGCAGCTGGCAGGAGTCGCCGGGTAAGGCGGGGTAATGCCAGGATGCAAGACCGGGGTAACGGTCGTGAGCGATTTTGCATGCAAATGCGCTACGAAGGGAAGTGTAGGGCGCTGCGCCGCCCGGCGCAAATAGGGAATGCGGATAGGGGTATAAGAAAAACCGATGGCTGGTCAGCGGTGCAGCACGCTCGCGCCCAGCCAGCGTCCGCTCAGGCAGAGTTCCCTGGTGACATCAAGGACGAGGCGGGCGACCGCCGCCGCGGCATTGGTCAGGGGGATGTTGCGGGAGGCGCACAGCACCACGGTGCGCGAAATGCTGCGGCCGGAAATCGTGTGTGCGACGAACTCGCCGCGTTCGATTTCCGAGAGGACCGGCGCCACCGGCAGGATCGTCGCGCCGATGTCGGCCTGCAGCGCGGACTTCAGGATGGCAACCGAATTGATGTCGATCACCTGCGCGATCGAAAGCCCCGCCTCCTGGACCACGCGCTCGATGCGCGGCCGCACGCCGTGCTGCAGGCCGGGCAGGATCAGCGGCGCGTGCACCGCCTTGGCCAGCGGGATGCTCTTGCGCCCGACCGCAAAGCGCGACTCGGCGCGGGTGATGAACATCAGCTCTTCTTCCACCAGCGGTGTGACCGAAAACGCGCCGAGCTGGCCATCGTCGAACAGCACCGCGAGGTTGATGCGGCCGGACTTGAGCTGCTCCATCAGGTTGCCGGATAGCTCTTCGGTGAGCTGCAGCGAGATCTCGGGATAATGCTCGCGCACCGCGGTCAGCAGCGGCAGGGCCAGTGCACTTGATACGCTCTGCGGCACGCCGAGGGCCACCGTGCCCGAGGGCCGGCCGGTGGATTGCGCCACCGCCCACTTCGCATCCTCGACCTGCTTGAGGATGGCCTGGGCGTGTTCGTAGAAGGTCTTGCCGGCATCGGTCGACATCACGCCCTGCGCCGACCGGTGCAGCAACTGCGCGCCCAGCTCTTCTTCCAGCTGCCGCACCTGCTGCGTCAGCGCCGGCTGCGCGATGTGCAGCACGCGCGCCGCGCGCGAGAGCGAGCCGTGGTCGACGATGGCGACGAAGTAGCGGAGTTGACGCAGTTCCATATGCCGATTCTAGCCGACCGGCCTGATGGCCTTGTGCTGGATCGAGGACGACAGGATCAGCGAAGTGGACGTCACCCCGCAGCGGGTGAGCTCGACGATCACCTTTTCCAGTTCGGTGACCGAAGCCGCCACCACTTTGACGATGCTGCAATCGTCGCCGGTGATCGAATGGCATTCCACGATCTGCGGCACCTGCGCGGCGACCACCTCGACCGGGGTTTCGTGGCTGCGCTTGGAGACGCGGATGAAGGCCGTGATGCCGTAACCCAGCGCGCCCGGGTCCACTTTCGCGTGATAACCGGTGATCACGCCCGCCTGCTCCATCCGGCGCACCCGCTCGGCCACCGCCGGCTGGCTCATATGGACACGGCGCCCGATTTCGGCCAGCGTGGTACGGGCATCGGCCTGCAGGATTTCCAGGATGCGCGCGTCCATCACGTCGAATTCGATTTTCATGGCAAACCCCTTGGATTTCGTTTAAAGCCAAACTTTTCTGCTTCTTTTGCCTTGTATTATCCATTCAAAACACGCTTTTGGGCGCATACACTAATTCGTACAAAAAACCTGTCCTGACGGAGAAAACAATGAGCTGGGAAACCTACCTGATCTTCCTTGTCACCACCGCTGTCG
>Ga0196970_1001351_pt1 | contig 17213 bp, 11 predicted proteins | sample S1v_513CmetaG_FD_148672 | JGI IMG/M metagenome (GOLD analysis project Ga0196970, IMG submission 148672) | Soil microbial communities from Anza Borrego desert, Southern California, United States - S1+v_5-13C | ecosystem: Environmental > Terrestrial > Soil > Desert | place: USA: California...
AAAAGCCCCTCACCCTAGCCCTCTCCCGGAGGGAGAGGGGACTGACCGTGGTGACTTGGAGAGATACGCCAACTTGGGATACCGAGTCGTACTCAAGTTCTGAACGGCTCACAAATCGGCTCCCTCTCCAGGGGGAGAGGGCTGGGGTGAGGGGCGAAAACACCGCAAATCCCAAGCCGAACAACCGCTTCTAACCACTCAACAATGAGCGTTAGCTCGAGTGCTTTTGATCTTGCGTCACCGGCGACGTCGGAAGGCTGAGTGGAGGGATTGATCCGGGGGTGGGAGCGCAGCGACCGTACGACGAAGTCGTACACAGCGGAAGTAGGTGCAGCGCAGCAAACCGTAGCCGCTGCGCCCGGATCGATCCCGGAGCGAAGGAACCCGAGCCTGCGAGGGCCGGACGCAGGAGCAAGCGTTTTGGGTTACCTTTTTGGCGTTTGAAAAAGGTGACCCGCCGTAAGGGCGGAACCATAAGCAGCCGTTACCGCAGCAACGGATATGTACCCAAAAAACCAACACAGTACAGACCAATCATTGCCAGCCAAACCGCCGAACATAAAAGCCCTTCACCGCCTGAGTCAGCCCCATATACGCCAGCAGAATCACCGGCAAAAACACAAAATACAGCGACGGCAATGCCTGCAACTTGAAGTAATGCGCCAACGGCCCCATCGGCAGAAAAATCCCGACCGCCATGATAATCCCGGTCATTACCAACAGCGGCATCGCAGCACGGCTTTGCAGAAACGGAATCTTGGGCGTGCGAATCATGTGCACGATCAACGTCTGGGTCAGCAACCCGACCACAAACCAGCCCGACTGGAACAGCGTCTGGTGATCCGGCGTATTGGCATCGAACACGTACCACATCAAGGCAAACGTGGTGATGTCGAAAATCGAACTGATCGGGCCAAAAAACAGCATGAAACGCCCAACATCGCCCGGCTGCCAGCGCTGCGGTTGTTTCAGCATGTCCTCGTCGACGTTATCGAACGGAATGGCAATCTGCGAAATGTCGTAAAGCAGGTTCTGCACCAGCAAGTGCATCGGCAGCATCGGCAGAAACGGAATGAACGCACTGGCCACCAGCACCGAGAACACGTTGCCGAAATTGGAGCTGGCGGTCATCTTGATGTACTTGAGCATGTTGGCGAAGGTGCGCCGCCCTTCGAGCACGCCCTCCTCCAGCACCATCAGGCTTTTTTCCAGAAGAATGATGTCGGCTGCTTCCTTGGCGATGTCCACCGCGCTGTCGACGGAAATCCCGATATCGGCCGTGCGCAGCGCCGGCGCATCGTTGATGCCGTCGCCCATGAAGCCGACCACATGGCCGTTGCCTTTGAGGCTGCGCACGATGCGTTCCTTGTGCGACGGCGTCAGTCTGGCGAAGACGTTGGTCTGCTCCACCGCCACGGCCAGTTCGGCATCGCTCATGCGCTCGATAGCGTTGCCCATCAGCAAGCCTTGCTGAGCGAGGCCGACTTCACGGCAGATCTTCGCGGTCACCAGCTCGTTGTCGCCGGTCAGCACTTTCACCGCCACGCCATGTGCGGCCAGAGCCTTGAGCGCCGGCGCCGTGCTTTCCTTGGGCGGATCGAGGAAGGCCACGTAACCGATCAGCGTCAGGTCCTGTTCGTCGGCGAGGCTGTAGGCATCGCGACCCTCTGGCATCGAGCGAGCCGCCACCGCTACCACGCGCAAGCCTTCAGCGTTGAACGCTGCGGTGACCTGGCGAATCCGGCTCAGCAGTTCATCGCTCAAGGCTTCATCGAATTCGCCATGACGCACCCGGCTGCACACCGCCAACACCTCTTCTACCGCACCTTTGCAGATCAATTGATGCGGCTGTCCACGGCCTTCGACCACCACCGACATGCGCCGGCGGTTGAAGTCGAACGGGATCTCATCGACCTTGCCAAACGCCGTGCCGACTTTCAGCTCACGATGGATTTCCACGTGTTCCAGCACCGCCACGTCGAGCAGGTTTTTCAGGCCGGTCTGGTAGTAGCTGTTGAGGTAGGCCATTTCCAGCACGTCATCGGAGTCTTCGCCCCAGACGTCGACATTGCGCGCAAGGAAGATCCTGTCCTGGGTCAGGGTGCCGGTCTTGTCCGTGCACAGCACGTCCATGGCGCCGAAGTTCTGGATCGCGTCGAGGCGCTTGACGATGACTTTCTTGCGCGACAGAAACACCGCGCCTTTGGCCAGGGTCGAGGTGACGATCATCGGCAGCATTTCCGGGGTCAGGCCGACCGCAATCGACAGCGCGAACAGCAGCGCTTCGGTCCAGTCGCCCTTGGTGAAACCGTTGATGATAAGCACCAGCGGTGCCATGACGAACATGAAACGGATCAACAGCCAGCTGACCTTGTTGACCCCTTGCTGGAACGAGGTCACCGCCCGATCAGTCGCCCCGACCCGCTGCGCCAGCGCGCCGAAACAGGTGTGATTGCCGGTGGTGAGGATCACCGCCACGGCAGTGCCGGACACGACGTTGGTGCCCATGAACAGAATGTTGTCCAGCTCCAGCGGATTGCGCGTATCGCGATCGGCCTGGCGCGGAAATTTCTCCACCGGCATCGATTCACCGGTCATCGCCGCCTGGCTGACGAACAGATCCTTGGCGCTGAGCACCCGGCAATCGGCGGGAATCATGTCGCCGGCCGAGAGCACGATCAGATCGCCCGGCACCAGGTGCTTGATCGGCAATTCGCGGCGCGGCGCGTCACGGCGCAGCACCGTGGCGGTGTTGCTGACCATGGCTTTGAGTGCATCGGCGGCCTGGCTGGATTTGCTTTCCTGCCAGAAGCGCAGCAGCGTCGACAGCACCACCATGGAGAAAATCACCACAGCGGCCTTCAAGTCTTCGGTCAGCCAAGAGATCACCGCCAGCAAGGTCAGCAGCAGGTTGAACGGGTTTTTGTAGCAGTGCCACAAGTGCGTCCACCCTGGCAGCGGTTGCTCGTGCTCGACCTCGTTGAAGCCGTGCTGCGCGCGCAGTGCGTCGATGTCGATATCGCGCAGGCCTTCGCAATGGCTGCCGAGCGATGACAACAATTCGCTGCTGTCGCAATGCGCGGCAGCGACCAGCGTGTTGGCCAGGGTTAGCGGGACTTCGCGGCTGACCGTGCTGGCGTTGAGCGATTCCAGCAGCGCCAGACGACGGAAGTGCCGGGCAATGTGGCGGTTGCGCAGGAAGCCTGCGAAAAATTCCTTGAGCGTAAGTTTCATGGCTGTTGCCCCTGTGGTCAGCCGGGAAACCGTCAAGCAGGTACGACCGCACCGCTGCCGCCGGAAAAAAACCGGCACGGCAAGGCGTGGCGCGCCGATCAAAAAGACAGGCGTGTCGATAGGGCTGCGATCACGACTATGAAGTCGTAATCACGCTCTGTTCAGCGTCGATGAGAAGGACGTCGAGGCATGCCCGGGACGGGCCATGCACGGGATGCCGCTGCTCGCTGTTACGGCGAGACAACGGCAGAGAAAAGGCTGCGCGTTATCTTGCCGAGCATCTGCCGGTTACCGAGACCGGTCGACAACTGTCACTCGAACAAGTACCCACTGTGGGTCTCCGCTATTGATGAAAACGCGTGGAGCTTACGCCCGCAGCAAAACGGCTGGAAGAGGTGTTACGGGGAATGTCGCGGGTGTTCAGGAAGGGTTCAGGAATCAGTTTTTCGCTGGACGCGATGGCCCCATCGCGGGCAAGCCCGCTCCCACAGGGATCTGCGGTGAACACACATTCTGCGTCCAGCGCAGATCCTGTGGGAGCGGGCTTGCCCGCGATGGCGATGTGACAGGCGCAGCAGAACTCAGCTGGCCGTCGCCAGCAGCAGATCTGCCACCGACCGCTGCCCACGGTGCCTGCCATGCTCGTACAGCGAGCCGGCAATCTCGTCCGCGCGGATCGGCAGCACCGACAGCAAGGTGTCGCTCAGGCCATGGCTGGCCTGGCAGAAGCCCTGCATGTAGATCCCGGCCTTGCAGCGCTCATCGGTGATCAGTTTGTAATGGCGGTCAACCTCGAACTCGCCCAGATACTCTTCCAGCGGCGCCAACAGTTTGCGATGCATCTGCCGCTCGTAACCGGTGGCAAGCACCACCGCATCGTAATGCCGCACGGTAACTTCGCCGGTGGCGTTGTTGCGCACCGCCAGTTCGACACCGTTGTCAGTCGCGGTGGCGCTCTCGACGGTGGTCAGGGTGCGGAAGGCATGCCGGGCGATCCCGGAAACCTTCTGGCGATAGAAGATGCCGTAGATGCGTTCGATCAGGTCGATGTCGACCACCGAATAATTGGTGTTGTGATACTCGTTGACCAGACGCTCGCGCTCGGCGCTGTTCTGCTGGAACACCAGGTCGGTGAATTCCGGCGAAAACACCTCGTTGACGAACGGGCTGTCGTCCGCCGGCTTCAACGCCGAACCGCGCAGGATCATGTCGACCTGCACCGACGGGAACGAATCGTTGAGATCGATGAACGCCTCCGCCGCGCTCTGCCCGCCCCCGATAATCGCGATGCTCATCGGCTGATTGTTCACGCAAGGCTGTTTGGCCATCTGCGACAGGTACTGCGAGTGATGGAAGACCCGGCGATCACCCTTCAGCGCCTTGAACGCCTCGGGAATACGCGGCGTACCGCCAGCACTGACCACCACCGAACGCGTGGTGCGCACAAATTGCTGGCCGTCGCTGCCACGGGAAATCACCCGCAACGCCTCGACCTGCTGGTTGTGCAGGACCGGCTCGATGGTCAGCACTTCTTCACCGTAACGGCTCTGCGCGGTGAACTGCCCGGCCACCCAGCGCAGGTAGTCGTTGTACTCCATGCGGCACGGGTAAAAGGTGCCGAGGTTGATGAAGTCGACCAGACGACCGTGATATTTCAGGTAGTTGACGAACGAGTAGGGGCTGGTCGGATTGCGCAGGGTCACCAAGTCCTTGAGGAACGAAATCTGCAATTCGCTCTGGGTCGACAGGGTGTTGCCGTGCCAGCTGTAATCGGCCTGCTTGTCGAGGAACAGCACATCCAGCTCGCCGTGGCTCGGCCCGCGCTCTTGCAGAGCGATGGCCAGCGCCAGGTTCGAAGGGCCGAAACCGACGCCGATCAGGTCGTGAACGATGGGCGATGCAATTGCCTGAGTCATTTCCAGTGTCCTCTGGATGAACCCCTCAACAAGGGGCAAGGAGAGCCTAAGTGACCCGACTGGCCTTGAGCAGGTCAGCAGGTCGTCTGTTGAGTAGGAACGAGGACAGGGAAATAAAATTTAACGGCGCCGGCTCAATGGGCATCCCATTGCTTGATCCGCTGGCGGCAATGTTTCATCGCGTTGACGATGTGTTTTTCCACCAACGCTTTGGAAATGCCCAATTGCTCGGCGATTTCCGGGTGCGACAGACCTTCGATCTTGCGCAGCAGAAAACTGTCGCGGCACAGCGGCGACAATTCGCCCAGGGCGCGTTGCAGCATGTCCAGGCGCTGACCGTGGTCGAGGGTGCTGTGCGGGGACGGAGTGAAGTAGCGCTCTTCGTTGTCGAGTACTTCCAGTGATTCGACCTGGCGCAGGGCATTGCGCCGATGGTCGTCGATGACCAGGTTCAACGCAGTGCGGTAGAGAAATGCGCGGGGCTGTTCGATCGGGGTTTCGCTGGAGCGTTCAAGCACCCGCAGATAAGCGTCATGCACCACATCTTCGGCGACCTGACGGTTGCCGAGCTTGGCGTTCAGGAAACACACCAGCTCTCGATAGTAGTTTTCCAACATGACTCCCGCCCGCAAATCTGCGGTTTCTGTCCTTGAGCGCACTGATCGGCGACGCCGCAAACGGCAGTAGCAAGATAGTGGCAACTTGAAGGACGTAATTTATAGTAATTCTCATATAGATTTAAAGTAGTGTTTGGCCTTGACCGACAAATAGTCCGCTTCTATAGCTGTAACTTTGTGTGTCTCCGCTTAAATTCCCCTGCCCTTGCCACGTTTACAGGACAGCTTCCCGTGTCTGTCGCGCCCCGTGACAGCGTTCGCTGCGGCCCCAACCTGATTGTGCCAGCCGAACGACGGGCCGACTCCACTGGCCGGAACCCTGCATGAAACGTCCCCGCCCTGCCCGACGCGCCCTGCTCGTAGTCCTTTGTCTGATCCCGGTTGTCGGTTATGCCGCGTGGCAGATGCTGCCACCGGGTCGGGAGAAATTTGTCACCGTGCAAGTGTCGCGCGGCGATATAGAGAGCAGCGTCACCGCCCTCGGCACGCTGCAACCGCGCCGTTACGTAGACGTCGGCGCGCAGGCGTCCGGGCAGATTCAGAAGATTCATGTCGAAGTGGGTGACGTGGTCAAGGAAGGCCAGTTGCTGGTGGAAATCGACCCGTCGACACAGAAAGCCAAACTCGACGCCGGACGTTTCTCCATTGAAAACCTCAAGGCGCAATGGCAGGAGCAGCGCGCCCAGCACGAACTGGCTCAGCAGAAATACCAGCGTCAGCAAAATCTCGCGGCTGGCGGCGCGACCCGTGAAGAAGACGTGCAGACTGCCCGCGCCGAACTGAAAGCCACGCAAGCACGCATCGACATGTTCCAGGCGCAGATACGCCAGGCCGAAGCCAGCCTGCGCAGCGATCAGGCCGAGCTCGGCTACACGCAGATCTATGCGCCAATGGCCGGCACCGTGGTGGCTCTCGATGCGCGCGAAGGCCAGACCCTCAACGCCCAGCAACAGACGCCGCTGATTTTGCGCATCGCCAGATTGTCGCCAATGACCGTGTGGGCCGAGGTCTCGGAAGCGGATATCGGCCACGTCAAACCAGGCATGAGCGCTTACTTCACCACGCTCAGCGGCGGCAACCGGCGCTGGAGCAGTAAGGTCCGACAAATTCTGCCAGTGCCACCCAAGCCACTGGACCAGACCAGCCAGGGCGGCGGCAGCCCGGCCAACAGCAGTAAAAGCGGCAGCGCCCGCGTGGTGCTTTACACCGTGCTGCTGGATGTCGAAAACGCCGACAACGCCCTGATGGCGGAGATGACCACGCAGGTGTTCTTCGTCGCCGAACAGGCCAAAGACGTACTCACCGCGCCGGTGGCTGCCCTGCAAGGCAGCAGCAAGGCCGATCGGCAGACCGCGCAGGTGGTCGCCGCCAATGGCAAGATCGAGCCCCGTGAAGTGCGCACCGGCATCAGTGACAGGCTCAAAGTGCAGATTCTCGACGGCCTGAATGAAGGTGATCATCTGCTGATCGGCCCGGCCAGCGGCAGTGGGGGTTGAATGCAAACGCCCCTGATCGACCTGCAGGACATCCGCAAATCCTACGGCGGCGGCGACGCACCGCAAGTTCACGTCCTGCGCGGCATCGATCTGTCGATCCACGCCGGCGAATTCGTGGCGATCGTCGGCGCGTCCGGCTCCGGCAAGTCGACGCTGATGAACATCCTCGGCTGCCTCGACCGGCCGACTTGCGGCGAATACCGTTTCGCCGGGGAAAACGTCGCCGGCCTGGACAGCGATGAACTGGCCTGGCTACGCCGTGAAGCGTTCGGTTTCGTGTTTCAGGGCTACCACCTGATTCCGTCCGGCTCGGCTCAGGAGAACGTCGAGATGCCGGCGATCTATGCCGGCACCCCGGCCGCCGAACGCCATGCCCGCGCCGCCGCCCTGCTCGACCGGCTCGGTCTGGCCTCGCGCACCGGCAACCGTCCGCATCAGTTGTCCGGCGGCCAGCAACAACGGGTCTCGATCGCTCGCGCCTTGATGAACGGCGGCCACATCATTCTCGCCGACGAACCGACCGGCGCCCTCGACAGCCACAGCGGCAAAGAGGTCATGGCGCTGCTCGACGAACTGGCGAGTCAGGGCCATGTGGTGATTCTTATCACCCACGACCGCGAAGTGGCAGCGCGGGCCAAACGCATCATCGAAATCAGTGATGGCCTGATTATCAGTGACAGCGCAAAGGACAACCCCCAAGCCCAGACCAGCGCCAACCCCGGCGCCTTGCAAGCGGTCGACCTGCGCAAGCGCCTGAGCGAAGGCGCCGAAGCCACCGGCGCGTGGAAAGGCGAACTGGTCGACGCCTTGCAGGCTGCGTGGCGGGTGATGTGGATCAACCGTTTCCGCACCGCACTGACCCTGCTCGGGATCATCATTGGCGTGGCCTCGGTGGTGGTGATGCTCGCCGTCGGCGAAGGCAGCAAGCGTCAGGTCATGGCGCAGATGGGCGCGTTCGGCTCGAACATCATTTACCTCAGCGGCTCGGCGCCCAATCCGCGCACGCCGCCAGGGATCGTCACCCTCGATGACGTGCGGGCTCTGGCAAGCCTGCCGCAAGTGCAACGGATCATGCCGGTCAACGGCGCCGAGGCCGGCGTACGCTTCGGCAATGCCGACCATTTGAGCTACGTAGGCGGCAACGACACGAACTTCCCGGCGATTTTCAACTGGCCGGTGGTGCAAGGCAGCTACTTCACCGAGGCCGACGAAGCCAACGCAGCCGCCGTCGCGGTGATCGGCCACAAGGTACGAACCAAACTGCTCAAGGACATCGCCAACCCGATCGGCCAATACATCCTGATCGAGAACGTACCGTTTCAGGTCGTCGGCGTGCTCGCGGAAAAAGGCGCCAGTTCCGGCGACTCCGACAGCGACAACCGCATCGCCATCCCCTACTCCGCTGCGAGCGTTCGGCTGTTCGGCACGCGTGACCCGGAATACGTCGCCATTGCTGCTACCGACGCAGGCAAGGTCAAGGACGCCGAGCAGGCCATCGAGCAATTGATGCTGCAGCTGCACAACGGCAAGAAGGATTTCGAACTGACCAACAATGCCGCGATGATCCAGGCCGAGGCGCGCACACAGAACACCCTGTCGCTGATGCTCGGTTCGATTGCGGCGATTTCGCTGCTGGTCGGCGGCATCGGTGTAATGAACATCATGCTGATGACCGTGCGCGAACGCACCCGTGAGATCGGTATCCGCATGGCCACCGGTGCGCGCCAACGCGACATTCTGCGTCAGTTCCTCACCGAGGCGGTGATGCTTTCGGTGGTCGGCGGCATCGCCGGGATCGCCCTGGCATTGATGGTTGGCGGCGTGCTGATTCTCAGTGAAGTCGCCGTCGCCTTCTCGTTGCTGGCGGTGCTCGGCGCGTTTGCCTGCGCCCTGGTGACCGGTGTCGTCTTCGGCTTCATGCCGGCCCGCAAAGCTGCCCGACTTGACCCGGTCACGGCCCTTACCAGTGAATGATCGATCTATGAAACCGCGTCTCAGTGTGTTGACCGTGTGCCTGATGCTCAGCGCTTGCGGCAGTCCCGTTCAGCGCCCGGACAGCGGCGTGCAGGCACCCGCGGCCTGGCAAGCGCCGCACGCCGCCAGCGTCGCCCAGAGTGATCGGCAGTGGTGGACACAATTTGCCAGCGTGGAACTCGATCGCCTGATCGAACAAGCCCGCCTCGGCAGTTTCGACCTCGCCGCTGCGGTTGCGCGCGTGCGCCAGGCCCAGGCCGGCACGGTGATTGCCGGTGGCTCGCAGTTGCCGGAAATCAAGGCCGGGCTCAACGGCAATCGGCAAAAACTGCTGCGCGGCAATGGCTACAGCCAGCTTGATGCCGACAGCAGCAACCAGGCCGTGGACTATTTCGATGCCAGCCTGAGCGCTACCTACGAAGTCGATTTCTGGGGCGGTAAACGTGCCTCCCGCGACAGTGCGCAATTCACTTTGCAGGCCAGCGAGTTCGATCGCGCGACGGTCGAACTGACCCTGCTCAGCAGCGTCGCCACGACGTATGCGCAGACCCTGGCGCTGCGCGAGCAAAGCCGCATCGCCGAACTGAATCTGGCCAACGCGCAACGGGTGTTGAAACTGGTGCAGACACGCTTCGATTCAGGCTCGGCCACGGCGCTGGAACTGGCGCAACAGAAGAGTCTGGTCGCCGCCCGGCAGTGGCAATTACCGCGCGTGCAACAGGAGGCCCAGGCCGCGTTGATCAGCCTCGCGGCACTGCTCGGCCAACCGGTGCAACAACTGGCGCCAACCGGTTCTTTCGACGATCTGCAATGGCCCGAGATTGCGGCCGGCATCCCCAGCGAACTGCTCAGTCGGCGCCCGGACATCGCCCGCGCCGAAGCGCAACTGGCCGCCGCCGAGGCCGACGTCAAGGTCGCCCGTGCGGCGATGCTGCCGACGCTGACTTTGACGGCGCAACTGGGCTCCGGTGCCGATCAGTTCGATGATGTGTTGCGCAGCCCTTTTTACAATCTCACCGCCGGCCTGGTCGCGCCGATCTTCAACAACGGTCGCCTCGGCGCTGAACGTGACAAGGCCACGGCGCGTCAGCAGGAACTGCTGGAAACTTACCGAGGCGCGATCATCAATGGTTTCGCCGATGTGGAAAAAGCCCTGAACAGCATTCGTCGTCTGGATGAGCAGCGGCAGTGGCAATCCGAGGAGTTGAGTCAGGCGCAGATCGCTTTCAACATTGCCCAGAGCCGTTACGAAGCGGGCGCTGAGGATCTGCTTACGGTGCTGGAGACTCAGCGCACGCTGTATGCCGCGCAGGATCAGCAGGTGCAGCTGCGGCTGGCGCGGGTGCAGGCGAGTATTGCGCTGTACAAGGCGTTGGGGGGTGGGTGGCGGGCACTGTGATTGGGCGCCAGCTTTGGACCGGTGTACGCACTTTCCCTGTGGGAGCTTGCCTGCAAGCGATGGCTTTCTTTCAGGCGCTGTTTTTTTGGAGTACATATCCGTTGCTGCGGTAACGGCGGCTTAGGGTTTCGCCCTTACGGCGACTCACTTTTTTTCAAACGCCAAAAAAAGTAAGCAAAAAACGCTTGCTCCTACGTACGGCCCTCACAGGCTCGGGTTCCTTCGCTGCGGGATCGATCCGGGCGCAGCGGCTACGGTTTGCTGCGCTGCACCTACTTCCGCTGTGTCTGGCTGCGCCAGACGGTCGCTGCGCTCCCACGCCCGGATCAATCCCTGCGCTCAGCCTTCCGATGTCGCTGGTTAGGCAAGATCAAAAGCACTCGAGCTGGCGCTCATTGTTGAGTGGTTAGAAGCGGGTGGTTGGCTTGGGATTGGTGGTGGATTCGCCCCTCACCCCAGCCCTCTCCCCCTGGAGAGGGAGCTGATTTGTGGGCCGTTCAGAACCTGAGTACGACTCGGTATTTCGAGTCGGCGTAGCCCTCGCATCCGCCACGGTCAGTCCCCTCTCCCTCCGGGAGAGGGTTAGGCGGGCGGCGTTCCGATGAGGGGCTTTTGACGTTGCTTTTGGTCGTCAAGCCGGGCTGGCTTTAGCCTTCAGATTCCGTGCATACCATGGTCGTTGCGGCACGCGGCGGAACAGGCCGGCGAGTTTTTCTTCGTCGGTGAGGAAGGTGATGCGCAGTGCCAGTTTCATGGTTTCGGGGTCCATTTCTACCGTTTTTCCCATCTGCAGGCCGGGCGTGGGGCTGCAGCCGTGGGTGATCGGGCCCAGCCACGGGTCGTCGATTTCGACCCAGCGCCCAGGGGCGAACCATGGCACGCCATTGACTTGCAATCGCTTGACTTCGCCCGGATGAAAACGTTCGTGGGCGCGAAACCAGTCTTCGATGCGGTCATCGATCCAGCCGTGGAAATACCAGAACGCCGGATTGACGTGCGAGGAAAACGGATCGCCGAGGAAGTCGTTTTCAGGGCGGTACCAGCGCGCGGCGAAGTCGGCCGGATCGCGTGCGAACGGCACCGGCTGGCCATTCGACGGATCGCGCGGCACCGAGGCCCAGCGCATGTGCAGCCAGTCGTGCAGGCCCAGCTCGACCTCGGAGCCGAACTGGCCCAGGGTCAGTCTGGCCAGGTACGCCGGGTCACGGTACTGCGACTCCCAGACCTGGAAGTTGCTCTCATAGGTTTCGGCGGTTTTGATGTCGCTGACCCACTGGCTGAATTCATCGTCGCCGGCGGCGGTCCAGGTCGGCGGTAACGCGGTGCCGTCGTGGTTATCGAAATAGCGGGCAAAACCGAGCCGGTCGCGGATCAGTTCCGGCTGCGGCAGCGGGAAATACTCCCACGACGGCAAATGCTGCATCGAGCGCGCAGTACCCAGCATGTGCCGGTGCATGAAAAAGAAATCGACACCCGAGCCATTACGATCCTTGCGCGGGCCACGGGCATCGCGCTCGTGATCGCGAGGGCCGGGTTGCCAACCGATGCCGCGCAATGCCTCGCGCTTGTCCTCAGGGAGTTTGTGCCACTTGTCACGGGTCGCATGCCACAACTGGTGGAACAGGCGATGCTCGGGGGAAATCAGCCACGCCAGCAATGTTTCATTCAGCGGTGTGCGTTCGCGGGCTTCGGGGAACAATTGCTTGACCGCAACGAAACGGTTGTCCTGCACGGGCAAACTCAATGGCCGATCGAGACGCAGCGCCTTGCCGCTGAGGGTGCCGCTGCCAGCATTGCCGAAGTCGGCCCAGACTTCATCGAGGATCATTTCCAGCTCATAGCCGATCTGGCCATCGGCGCCGATCAACCGCCAGCTGAGTTTCGTGGCATCGGCCTTGGCCAGATCGCCGAGAATCCGGTAACGCGGTGTGTCGCCAGAGCGCAAGCGCTGCGGCGTGTCGAGAAAACCACAGACGCCGCGGCCCTTCTGACCGATATCGAGGAACACTTGCAGACCGGTATTCGGCAAGCCTTCAAGGCCGGCATCGGCGCCTTCGAAACGGAAATCCCAGACCCCGCGCAAGGCGTTCGCCAGGCGCTGGCCGGCCACGTCCGACACATCGAAAGAGGCTTCGCCCGGGGTGATCGTCGGGTCCGGTTTTGTCCATTCGCGATGCCCGAAATAAGCCGCTGGCACGGCCGCGCCGGTCAGCGCCAGACCGGCCATGAACCATCGTCGAGAAATCTTCATTGCCCTACCTGTGTCAGCCATGAAGCAGGCTTTATCCAAGCTAGAACGTTTGTTGCTCCGGCAAATTTAAGCGGCATGTTCGCCGGCACGCGGCCAGCCTAAATTTCCCCGCCGATCACTCGTTCTTCCCAGATAGCAAAGGCCGCCGCGCCTGCACCTCACTGGCGAACCCGACTGAGATGGCAATGACAAAACCACGTTCGAAAAAGGCTCTATTCATCGGCCTGCCGTTAGCCCTGGCGATCAGCGCTGGCGCCGGCTTTGCCGTGTGGCACCACTGGTTCAAGGACGATCTCGGCTACCCGGTCAAAGTGATGCAACAGGCAGATGAACTGCACGAACGCATGCTGTCCTTCGACAGCCACGTCAGCCTGACGCAGAACTTCGGCACCGATGGCCACGAAGCCGACAAGGACGGCGACGGTCAGTTCGACCTGGCCAAGGCCAATCGCGGGCGACTGTCCGGTGCGGCGCTGACCATCTTCGGCTGGCCGGAAATGTGGAACGGCCCGAACGCCCCGCACAAACCGACGCCCGGCTTCGTCGACGAGGCGCGCAACCAGCAGGAAATCCGCTTCAAGATTATCAGCGGCATGGTTCGCGACTATCCCAATCAAGTCGCCATCGCCTACACGCCGGACGATTTCCGTCGCCTGCACGGCGAGGGTAAATTCGCGATTTTCATCAGCATGCTCAACGCCTACCCGCTGGGCCACGACCTGAACCTGCTGGATCTGTGGACGGCACGTGGCATGCGCATGTTTGGTTTCAGCTACATCGGCAACAACGACTGGGCTGACTCGTCGCGGCCGCTGCCGTTTCTCAACGACTCACCGGACGCCCTCGATGGCCTCTCGGATCTGGGCAAGCAAGCGGTCAGGCGCCTCAATGATCTGGGGGTGATCATCGATGTGTCGCAAATGTCGAGCAAAGCCCTCGAGCAGGTTGCGCAACTCAGCCGTACTCCGCTGATCGCCTCGCATTCGGCGCCGCGGGCGATGGTCGATATACCGCGCAACCTCAGCGACAAGGAAATGCAGCTGATCAAGAACAGCGGCGGCGTGGTGCAGATCGTCGCATTTTCCCAGTACCTGCGCCCGCTGACCCAGGCCACGCAGGACAAGCTCAACGAGATGCGCAAGGACTTCGACCTGCCACCGCTGCCGAACCTGGCCATGGCCTTGATGCCCGGCGACCCGATCATCGCGGCATGGTCCGAGCAGAAATTCGGCCAGTACGCCAGCCGCCTCTACGGCATCCTCGAGGAGGAGCCCAAAGCCAGCCTCAAGGACTTCGGCAACGCCATCGATTACGCCGTCCGCAAAATCGGCATCGATCATGTCGGCATCAGTTCCGACTTCAACGAGGGCGGCGGCATCAAAGGTTTCGAAAATGTGGGCGAGATTCGCAACGTCACTGCCGAGCTGATCTCGCGCGGCTACTCCGAAGCGGACATTGCCAAGCTGTGGGGCGGCAACTTCCTGCGCGTCTGGGATCAGGTCGAGAAAGCCGCGAAACCGGCACTGGCCACCGCGCCGGGAACCGCCACGCCATGAGCAATCGTCGTGACTTTCTCAAGCAGGCCGGGATTCTAGCCGCCGCGCTGCCGCTGGGGGCGAGCCTGCCGAATGTCGCCCGTGCGGCAAGCAACGCACCGCTGCCGCGCAACCAGTGGGCGCAATTGCAGCAACTGTTCGAGCAGGATCCGGACTATCTGCACTTCTCCAACTTCCTCATCACCTCGCACCCCAAACCGGTTCGCGAGGCGATTGCCCGGCATCGCGCCGCCCTCGATAAAAATCCCGGCCTGGCCATGGATTGGGATCTGGGGGTGATCGAACAGCGTGAAGAAAACGTGCGGGTCTGGGCCGGCCGTTACCTCGAGGCCAGCCCGAAACAGATCGCGCTGACCGGCAGCACCACCGAAGGCCTGGCGACGATTTACGGTGGCGTGCACGTACGCGCCGATCAGGAAATCCTCACCACCGTCCATGAACATTACGCCACCCACACCACCCTTGCGCTGCGCAGCGAACGCGACGGCACACGGGTGCGCAAGATCCCGCTGTTCAAGGACGTGTTCAGCGCCAGCCAAGCCGAAATTCTGGCCAACATCGACAATGCGATCCGCCCGGAAACCCGCGTGCTGGGCATGTGCTGGGTGCACTCCGGCAGCGGTCTGAAACTGCCGATTGGCGCGATCGGTGCGATCGTCGACAAGCACAATCGCGGCCGCAGCGATGCCGACCGCATTGTCTACGTGGTCGATGGCGTACACGGCTTCGGCGTCGACAACCTGAATTTCGCGCAGATGAATTGCGACTTCTTTATCGCCGGCACGCACAAATGGATGTTCGGCCCACGGGGCACCGGGATCATTTGCAGCCGCTTCGAAGAGGTGAAATACGTCACCCCGGTGATTCCGACCTTCTCCGAGGCCACCGCGTTCTCCACCACGATGACGCCCGGCGGTTATCACGCCTTCGAGCACCGCTGGGCGCTGGACGAAGCCTTCAAGTTGCATCTGCAACTGGGCAAGGCTGAGGTCGAAGCGCGCATTCATGCGCTCAACAGTTACCTCAAGCGAAGCCTGCAACAACGTCCGCAGATCGAGATGGTAACGCCGCTGAGCCCGCAATTGTCGGCCGGTTTCACCTTCTTCCGGGTCAAGGGCAAGGACAGTGACAAGGTCGCTGCGCACCTGATGGCCAACCGCGTGATTGCCGATGCCGTGCACCGCGACGTCGGCCCGGTGATCCGCACCGCCCCCGGCCTGCTCAACGACGAAGCGCAGATCGACCGCCTGCTGGCCGTGCTCGACCAGGCCCTGTGAGCCCCCTTCTTCTTTTAGTGAGAGCCGCCATGAAATCCGTACCACGTCGTTTTCTTCTGCAGCCTTTGCCGGCGCTGATGCTCGGCACCCTCGCCGTCCTGTTGTCGCCGGCTACCGCCCAGGCCAGCACCCCGCTGGCACCCGGCAAGGTATTCAAGGACTGCAAGGACTGCCCGGAAATGGTCGTGCTGCCGACCGGCACGTTCACCATGGGCACCCCGGAGGACGAAGTCGGGCGCGAGCCAGACGAAGGTCCGATGCATCCGGTGACGTTCGCCAAGCCGCTGGCGATCAGCCGTTTCCAGATTCTCAAAGGTCAGTGGGACGCCTACCTCAAGGACACCGGCTATCAAATGCCCGATGGCGACACGCGCCCCGGCCGGGCGTGCAAGGCCGGGGTTCCCGACTATCAGGGCAGCGACCCGCGCAAGCAGTACACCGACAAGCATCCGGCGGTGTGCATGGACTTTGCGGAAATCGAGGCCTACGTGGCGTGGCTGTCGAAAAAGACCGGCAAGGCTTATCGACTGGTCAGCGAATCCCTGCGCGAATACGCCGCCCGTGGCGGCAGCAGCGGCCCGTTCCCCTTCCCCTTCGATGAAGGCAAGGAATACAGCATCGCCCGACACGCCAACACCTATGGCGCCGCCGATGGCTACAACTTCACCGCGCCGGCCGGCAGTTTTCCGGCCAACGCCTTCGGCGTCTACGACATGCACGGCAACATCTACGAATGGACTGCCGACTGTTACAACGAGAACTACGTCGGCGCGCCGAGCGATGGCAGCGCCTGGCTGAGCGGCAAGTGCGAAGTGCGGCGCATCCGGGGCAACGACTGGGGTGAAGCGCCGGTGTTTTCCCGCTCGGGCAATCGCAACGCCACCTACACCGACACCCGCGGCGACTGGATCGGCTTTCGGGTCGCCCGCGATCTGTAACGCCTGCGCCCGGCTAAATTCGCCGTCCTGCCAGCCGTTTTACAGGTGAGCGCGAACCGCCACGGCGCGCCACCGCCCTCTACGTCATCCAGGCGAACTCCGCGCTCCGGCATGCGGGCTTCGCCGCTCCTTCAAGCAGGGAACCTCCATGAGCAAACCAACACGCGGGGTGATCAACGAATTGTTCGCCCTGCTCAAACCCTTTCGGCTGATCGTCATCGTCTCGACCCTGCTCGGCATGCTCGGCGGGCTGAGCGTCACCGCATTGCTGGCGACCATCAACAGCGTGCTGCACAGCGAAGGCGCCGTCAGCAACAGCATGGTCGCGGTGTTCGCCGGGTTGTGCCTGCTGGCCCTGACCAGTTCGATCTGTTCCGACATCGGCACCAACCATGTCGGCCAGCACATCATTGCCAGATTGCGCAAAGAGCTGGGTGAGAAAGTCCTGTCGGCGCCCATCGAGCAGATCGAGCGCTACCGCAGCCATCGGCTGATCCCGGTGTTGACCCACGACGTCGACACCATCAGCGACTTCGCGTTTGCCTTCGCCCCGCT
>Ga0196970_1001352_pt1 | contig 17197 bp, 21 predicted proteins | sample S1v_513CmetaG_FD_148672 | JGI IMG/M metagenome (GOLD analysis project Ga0196970, IMG submission 148672) | Soil microbial communities from Anza Borrego desert, Southern California, United States - S1+v_5-13C | ecosystem: Environmental > Terrestrial > Soil > Desert | place: USA: California...
CCAGGTAGGAGTTGTCGGCCTGGCCGTAAGCGTTTTTCTGGTAGGTGGTGATCGAGCGCTGGATGCGCACGTAACCGCCTTCGTAGTACGCGGTGGCGATGCCGTAGTTGAGCAGCGATTGCCGCTCGGTCAGGGTGAACCGCTCGCTGGCCGGCGCCGGATCGACACCCGGCAGGCTGCCGCTTTGCGTCGGACGGCTGGCATCTGCCGAGATGAACACCGCGGTGCGTGCAGCCAGTGCCGCCGCTTGTACCCAGAACGGTTGCGGAACGCCCGGCTCCAGCGCCTGAATGGTCATGTGCTGGTCGTTGCGCGCCTGGCCTGCGGCGACCAGAGTGCCGACGGTGCCGCGCTTGGCGCTGTAGACATGACCGAACAGTTGCTTGGCCCACGACCAGCGACCGGTGCTGTCATCCATGACTGCTTGCCAGGTGTTGAGGGTCGACAGATCGGACCACGGCAGTGCGATGAACTCGAACGGCTCGTCGCCCAGTGCCGCCACCGCAGCCACTTGATCCGGCACACCGGCGCCGCCGGTCATGGCGGTGATCGCAGTGGTCAGTCCGGCCGGGGTTTCTTCGCCGTTGCTCTTGCCCAAGCGATTGAATTGCAGGCTGATGTCGTTGCCGCTGTCGCCGGTCCACTTGGCGCTCAGGGTGATGACACCTTCAGCTGCTGCGGCGCTGACTGGCAGGTCGGCGGTGGCGTTGATTTTCTGCGCCAGGGCGGTGGCCGCTTGCACGGCGGTGGCACCGTTGACCACGGTGGCCTGCACCCGCACGCCGCCGATATACAGGTTGAGCACGCCGGCCTGAGTGGCGGTACCGGTCAGGGTCAGCACGCCTTTGGCGATCGCGCCTTCAGCGTTGTGCAGCGGCAGGCACCAGATCTCGCCGATCGGGTCGGCCTTGCGGAAAGTCTCGTACATCGAGGCGAGCATCGAGCCTTGACCACCGATGCTTTTTGCCAGCGCCACACTGGACACCAGCACCAGTTTGCCGACCTCGGTCGGGGCGATGTTGTCGTTGACCTGCGCGACGATCAGACGGCGCATGGCCGACGTCGCACTGTTGGCAGCCGAATTGTCCATTTCGGCATAGAACAGCGGTACACGAATGTCCGCCGGGATGTTGCTGAATCCGATCGCCATTATTTGGCTCCCTTTTGTTTGGCTGTTGCGGTTTTGAGGGTGATGTCGCCGTCGGCCAGACGGCGACGCCACCAGGCGCTGTCCGGCACTTCACGGCCTTCAGGCGGCAGCAGGTCGCCGGCCTCCGGGTCAGGCACGACGCGGCCGGCGGCAGGCAGCACAGTGATGCGGTTGCTCATGGGGTTACGTCTCCAGAGAAAGTCATTTCCACGCGCCCATCGGGGCCCGGGCGTTGCAGGTTGGGGTCGGCCGGATCGATCGCATCGACCCGCACGGTGGCCCCGGTAAAGGACGACAAACCGTCCAGTTCGCGTTCATGCCAACTCTCCGCAGGCTGACTTGGCAGATTGCGGCCGAGCTGGAACTCGGCAAAAAAGCGCAGCCGATAAAACGCGCGGCTGCTGTTGAGCGAGACCATTTCGCCGCCGTCATAAACGATGGCGCTGTAGTCGGAATCCACTTTGAAACCCACCAGTGCGCGCCACACTTCGGCGCGCAGCTCATGCAACAGATCCAGCGCTTTTGTCGCGTCGCTGGCGTCAAGCACGAGGACGATTTCGAAGCGGTCGCGGATCGGTTGGGTGTTGAGGTTTTGGGCGGTGCTGTTGCTGGCCAGATCGGCCAGTGCTGTGATGCTCGCGCACGGAAGTTGTAGCGTCGCATCGGCTTGCAGTGCAGCGACGTCAATGCCCACTGCGATTCGATTGCCCAGCGTTGGGCACTGAGCACGCAGTTGCGTGACCAGAGGGGTCATTTTCATGAAGAGCTACCGAGTGGGGCCGTCACAGGTCAGCGCCTGCACTCAACCCGGATTAACGATGTGCCTCAGCCGTTGGCTGTCGGTCAGAGTTTCGTTAGAACCATCTGCCGATGGCGAAGCAGTCAAAAGAGACCATTTGCTCGTCGTTCTGTGCGAACTGCCCGAGGCTGAATGCACAGATACTGGCGAAGCCGAGCCCCCGGCTATAGGCGCCGACGCTGGTCACCTGTCTTGACACACCGAGTACGCCAACCAGGTTCCCAATCACAAATCCCGGCGCTGCGAATGGCATTGGATAGATCCAGTTGAAGCCCATGTTGGACGGGTTGTTGAACGGGATGCCACCTCGACCGTAGAGCGTGCAGATCAGCGTGCCGTCGGCAAACTTGACGTACTCACCATTGGCATTGGCGCCACGTTCAATGACGGCGCCGGTTGGAACGCCCTTGTCCTGGCCGACCGTTCCGACCAACGCGGCAACGGCGGCACTGCCCAGTCCGAGGCCCGCCCGAGCGGTTGCCGGGGAGTTTCCACCCGTGCCACCTCGTACTACCGGTACAACAGTGTCCGTTGCCACAGCACCGAGTCCGAGCGCCAGGCGTGCCGAGGCGACATCCGTTGTGCCGGTTCCGCCATTTCGCACCGGCAGGACATCGAAAGCACTAGCGTCCCCCAGTGCTGCCAGCTTCGGGCCGTACTGAACGTTGAGGTTGTTGAATGCATCGGCCAGTGCCTTGGGATAGCCCTGCACGGGCATGATCGAATAGGCCGCAGCGTTGGCCGTCGTCCCTTGGTAAGCCGGGATGATCGACAACATCGTCGGGCTGGCGATATTGCTCACTTCATATTGTCGTCCATCAGGTCCGACGAAGGCGTCGCCCACCCGAACGTTAGTCACGAAATCAACGTTAACGCCAATAACCGCGGGCGAATTATTGGTGACATTGACCGTACCTGTTCTAAGCCATGGCATGGTTAAGTCCTTTTTTCGAAAAAAAAACCGCACTCGGCGGTATACGGGACTACGGAGCGTTGATAACGCTCAGGGCTGCGGGCGATCAGCTAATTTCAAACTATCGACCGGTATTCCCGGGTCAGCCGCAATCAGCGGAACAGCCGGCTGGACAGGCCACTCGATAGCCGCCGGCCAGGAGGACTGTGCACTCACTTTACCCAGGCTGAACTTGTAGGCTTTCCACTGCTTCACGTTACCAAGCAGTACTTGCTGCTCTGCCTCATCTTCAGTTGTCGCCTCCCCTGAATCAATTCCGTAACCGAGGGTGTCGATCCGATCCTGAATTCGCGCAATCTGTGCTGCAGCTGCCTCGTTTCTGCTCTTGAGCAACGCTTGAGCTTCCGTCAATCGTGCTGCGGCAGCCGCTGCCTCTTTCATGGCTTTGGTGATCAATTGCGACCAGTCGATACTCATGCTTCGACCCCCTTTTGCGGCAAGGGCTGTGGCAACGCCACGTCGCCGTCAGGAATATTGATCAGGTCCGCGGGAAAGGCTTGCGCCTGGCTGTAATGAGCGGGAATTGGCAACAACAGATGAAGCGTCAGTTGTCCCTGCTCGCGGGTAACGTCACCCACGAACCATTCGGAGTCGATCGCGCTTTGCGGCAACGTGTCGCCGTCGGACAACCGCGAAAAATCGAAGGTTTCGCCGTTCACGGTAATCAGCGCACCCGCCTTGTACAGTGTCAGAGAGTCGTCTCTGCGCTGCGGAGATAGAATAATGTTCATCAATACCATCTGCCTATTGCGATCAAATTGATTTGCGCAGCCGAGGCTGCATTCGTTGTTGCGATAGCGCGCCAGGCGCCCCAGTTGGCAATAGACGGGGGAATCCAGACACTGGCCATTACACAGTCGGCGTAAACCTTGCCAATCGCTGCCGACGTCACAGTGGGTATCGATGCGAAGACTGAGGGATAGGCACCCGGGGCATACGCATCACTGCCGAACAATGCGCCCACTGCGTAGGTACCCGTCGAGTTGGTGGCAATCACCTTCCAGCAGACCAGCGTGCCATCAGCGAATTTGGTGTATTCACCATTGGCGTTGGCCCCCCGTTCGATAATTGCTCCGGTAGGTGCCCCGGCACCTGAAACGACGCCGATAACGTTGTTCTGCCGGTAAACCATGCGCCATGGTCCGAAAACGCCCGTACCGTATTGATCTCGCTCCCACGTCCGTAAAGTGCCACCGCCAACGATGCCGTTGACCTCGTGCCAGGCCTGATGAACCGGCTGACCGGCGTACTTGATGGTGTCCATCAAACCGTAAGATGATCCCGTCGGTTTCACACCAGTTGCGGTATTAATGACAAAACAGCGTCCAGCCGGAACAGCCGCCGTGTCGTCGATGTTGCCGTTGTAAACCGGGGCGTCACCGCCGATACCAAACGCTCCGACCCGCATGACGCGCCCGGCAGTTGCATCGCTGAGAGTGCTTTGCAGGGTAGCTGAGGCGGCATCGCCCAGTTCCAGAGCAGCGCGAGCTGCGGTCGGCGTTGTGCTACTGGTTCCCCCTCTGGAAACTGGCAGTACATCGAAATTAGCGGTTGCGCCAAGCGCCGCAAGCTTCGCTCCATACTGATTGACGAGGGTGCGTAATTGATCCGCAGAATCTTTGACGTAGCCTTGCATAGGCGCCAGTGCATACGGCCCGCTCGCAGAACTGCCGCGGTATTCCGGTGCAATGGATAGTGCCGTGTCGCTGGCAATATTAATGACTTCGTACCATCCGCCATCGGGGCCTCGAAAAGCATCACCCACACGGCTATTGGCAATGAACGCAGTGCCGTTGCCAGTGACGGTGGTTGAATTCTGGACGACAGTAACTGTTCCAGTTTTATACCAGGGCATATGTACTCCAGGAATGTTAGAAAAGTTCAGGACGCGGCAACGCCCTGGCAAAAGACATAAGTCGTCCACTTACCAAGCGAGAGAAACTTACTCTTTGATAATCGGAATAGCCGGCATCGAATAGTAGATAGCTTGGGGAATCCCCGGATAATTCGTGTTGAAGCCGGTGCGTGAATCGAGCATCAATCTGGGTTCGCCATTGGCAGCGAACCCCCATCGGATATAAGTGATTGCATTGACCGTCACGCCATTGACTGCCACTTGTCCCAACTCCACATCAAGCGCCATACCGACGGCCAGATAGGTATTCGAGCTGGTAATCCATGTGGCTGGGCGATAGATATCCATGCGTGCCGCGCCGGCAATCGGTTGTCCCGAAACCAGTATCCAATCCTGAGGAGCGCCGCCCAACTCTCTTTCAAAGACCGGGGGGCGCAGCAAGGAGTCAAACACGACTACCCCGAGTTCATTGCGCACGCGCATTCCGTAACCGCTGACGGAGCGAAGGTTATAGGCGTAAACGCGTATGGCAATGTTTTGGGATGTATGTCCGCCGTTACCGATAAAGGCCAATACCGCTCCGGTCCAATTTCCCGGCCCGCCCAGATACTGGACGCTGTCATAGAACAGCGCTGGATTGTCCCATGCCCTGACAGCCAGAATGGGCGGCGCTGCCGAGGTCACCGGATATGGAAAGGCCAACTGATACACGGTACTCGTAGTGACCGCTATGTTTTGCTCCAGCAAAATTCCGAGATTATGAAACTTGCTGTCGATAATAGTCGCGCCGCCAGCATTACGTACAAGCAGTCCAAAATTACTCATGATTTCGCTATCACATAGAGTGTTCCGGCGGTGTGGTAAGCATTGCTCCACCACCCGTAGAATCCCCACTCGACATAGCCATCGCGCATAAACGCCCACACCGGACGCTTATTGACCTCGTTGCCGACCACATAAGCAGTAGCATTGTTTGAGTTGAAACCAGGCAAAGCAAAAGTTCCCGAATCAGCAAACCCTACGGGCCTCGAATAAATAACTCTCAATGCCCGATCAGTCACATCAATCGACATTTTTCCCTGCGCGTCGAACGTTCTGAATCCGAAAGTCATGATGAGAGCATCCCCATTTCAACGCGTACCGTGCCGGCCTGGTCTACCACCGTCCATCTTCCACCTTTGTCCAGTGTCCAGATGGGCGTGCCATTGCTGGCCAATGCGGTGGACTGGATGACGTTGCCAATTTTTGCGTTGGTGATCGTGCCGTCCTGGATGAAGGCAGAATCGATGAAGGTCTGATTACCAGAGACCGTGAACGGTGACGTCGGTATTCCTTTGGCCAGGTTCAACAACATGAAGGTGTCCGCACGCACGACGAACTGCGATGAAACACCGGATGGATCGACCTGGAGGCCTAGTCCGAAAGACGCCGCGTATTTCTGGCCGCCTGCAGTCGTGTCCATTTTCACCGACCACAAAGTCGACAACTTGCCGCTGGTATCCGCCAGTGCAGTTGCAGTCTCTCTCACGGTCGCACTGTTTTGCCCGACCTGTGCGGTCAACTGGTCAATTTTCGAGGCTGTCGCAGCGTTAGTAGTCGTCACCGCTTTTTCGAGCGAAGTAACAATTGCCGTGTTCAGATCAGTGGCGACCTCAACAGTTGAAAGACGCTGCGCCGTGGCTTCATTCTGAGAAGCCCTGACGCTGCTTTCCGTGGCGATGGCCGCCGTACTGGTCCAACCCTTGAGCGCATCTGCCAGCTCGCCTTCACCATTGTCGTCTCGAGACGCTGCGCGCAGCGCCTGAAATGCGGCGGCCTGAGCCGTTATTGCGCCGTCGATCTTGCTGATATCGGCGGTATTGGTCCCGACCTGCTGAACCAGACCGGTAGCGGTCTCGACTGTTTGCCCGACGTCGACCCAATACTCGATGTTCGGTGGTGGCGAATTGACGGGGACTGGGGCCTTGGCCTGATACAACCGATCGGCCTGACGCACAACGGCGTATTTCGCATAAGTCCTCGTTGGCTCATAGCTTTCGTCCAGGGCATCAATCTGGCTTTGCAGTCCGGGGATTTTTTCAATGTCACTGAGCAGGTCTTTACCCAGTTCGGTCTGCGAGATCTTCCCGGCGAGCATGTCGAGTATCGGTCCTGCCTCTGAACTGGCTTGACCCAGCACACCATTGCCAGTCGGATACCAGGGCCCGATATTGCCCGTACGATCAACCAGCCTCGCCCAGAAGAAGAACGACGTGCCGGCCAACAGGCTCTGCATCGCGTAATCACTTTGCGGATATGCCAGATCCGCCAGTTTGGTAGCGGCCTCAAGGTTTGCCGTCGGCCCGTACCAGATTTCGGTTCGCTGCGTGTCTTCAGCACCTGCCGGGAACTCCCATTTCAAGCCGATACCGAACAGCAGGCTGTCCGCCTTGAGGAACGTCACCGATGGCGGTGGCGTGGTTTTCCCGGACAGTTGCGTTTCCACCGAAGTCGCATAGATCGAACCGATGTCCAGCGCGTTGATGGCTCGCACTTTGGCCACGTAACGCCCGGCATAAATGCCGCGTACCTCCATCGACGAACCGCCGGTTCGACCGGCATATACCCATTCACTGTCGTTCTTGCGCCAGTAAACCTCATAAGCGATAGCGTTGGCCGGACGCGCCCACTCGATGGTCATGACACCGATTGCACTGCCTTGATCGACGAAGTGGTTGTTACTGATCGTGACTGACGTCGGTGGCGCCTGAACGCCTGGCGGTATGACTGTGACAGGCGGGCGTTCAATGCGGGAGCCGTTGTCGATTGCGCCGTACTTGCTCGGCACATGTTTGACTGCACTGATGCTGTACTTGATTTCAGTGTCGGTGAAATCTTCAGCAATCGACAACACGCGAAATTGCTGTGCAGCCAGAGAAACGGAATCAATGGCCCACATCGACTGCGCCGGCGGCAACTCGCTCAAAGGCTGAGTAAGGACCACACGCTGCGCCTCGTCACTGATACTCACTGACTTGATCACACGTGACACGGCTTTGCCGGTCGGCATGACCAAGGTGAGAGTATCGCCAGCTTCGGCGGTCACGTGGGCATCCAGGGTCAGCGTATCGAGTGTTGCATCACGCAGGCGTCCACCAATCCGTCGCCCGGCGCGGTCGTTGTCAGCCACGCGGATAATTTGCCCCGGACGCGCCAACGTCCCGTCCAGACCGACCGAGAAAGTGACACTTTCAGTTTCCAGGCGATTGGTCAGTAGTGCCCACTTACCAATGCGTTGGGCCTGGGCCTGAGACGTGCAACCGGTAGCGGTGATCTCCGTCTGCTGTACACCATAGCGGGCGATACCATCAGCATCATCGACGTACTGAACCTTCTGCCGGTAGAAGTCCGTCGGATCATTCCAACTGACCAGCGCCACGGTGAACCGGGTCTTTTTCGCCGACCCACCATAGACGAACTTGCCATCAATGACGTTACCGTTGGAGTAGGTGTACACCGGATCTTCCGGCATGTCGGCCACCGCCATGACCGAACCCGCCCCCCAATACGACATGCCACGAAACGTGGTCGCCAGATCCTGCAAAACCTTCAGTGCATCGGCACGCACCGACAGATACAGATTGCAGGTGAAGCGCGGTTCAGTCCCGCCCTTGCCGTCGGAGACAGGCTGGTCGCAATACTGACCGATGCGGTACAGCTCCCATTTATCGACCTGACCGGCATTGAGCAAATGGCCCAGGCCATAACGCGGATGCAGCAGCAAATCGTAGTAAATCCACGCCGGGTTGTCGGTCCAGGCCGATTTGAACGTACCGTCCCAAATGCCAATGTACGTGCGGCTCTGCGGTTCGTAGTTGCTGGGCACCCGAATGATTCGTCCGAGCAATTCAAACGAACGCGACGGTATCGACTGAAACTGCGAAGCATCAAATTGCAAACCGATGATCGCTGAGCCGGGATAGCGCAACTTGGCGTCGATCACCTCAGTACTTGATTCGACACTGGTGGTGTCGGCAATGGCGCCGCTGGTGGAATTGGGGGTCAACCGGCGTACTCGCACGGTCCAGCCACTTTTGGCCGCAGGCAGATCGATACGGTGCGATCGCTCGTACTTGGTGGTGGTTTTGCCACTGAACGCAGACGTCAGCACTTCGACGAAGGCACCGCCATCGGTGGCCAGATCGATCGCGTATTTGACTGTATAACCGTTAGTGTCGCCGTTGCTGGTATTGGTCTGCGCCAGTCGCGCCACCGCCAGACGAATCCGCACAGCCGACAGTTGCAGGTTGCTAAAGGCCTTGATCCACGGTTGATCACTACGCAGTTCGACCGCTGCGACCGTCTCGTTTTCCACTGCGGGAAAACCGGGGATATGTGCCTGATCCTGGCTACCGGTACGAACATCCAGCGTGACACCATTGAAGTTGAGGCTGCCGTCGTCGTTGGCCAGCGGTGTTTCATCCAGAAACACCGAGCGGGCATCATTTTTCAGACCGACAATCTCGCCTTCGCTGACGAGATCGAGGATACGAGCGTAAGCCGTGCTTTGCAGGCTGTCTGGCGCCTCCACGGAGGGGCGCGGCTTGGCGCCGCCGCCTTTGCTACCAGCGAGAATGAGGTCAGTCATGGCTTTCCTTCAGGCGAAATAAAACCCGCACAGGGCGGGTTGGGTGGACGTCAATAAAAGATCGAACGCTAGAGTTGATCCTGCGCGTAGATACCTGCGCTGATCACGGAACTGCCGACGACCAACTGGCCATACAACAGACCTACCGGATTACCTTGGGCGCCGGTGTTGACCGGGCCGTTGAAGCTGTAGCTGGCGCGATGGGCTGGGCTGTCCTGAGACCCCAGGCCTTTCGCTTGGGGGGACAGCATTTGCAAAACGCCACCGATCACCATCGCGGTTCCCATTTGATACAGAAAAGGTGAAGCACCGGCGAATGGCGTAAACGACAGTACGAATGCGGCAGCGATCATCACACTGCCGACAATGGTTTGAAGTGATCCTGCGCGCTTTGACCCTGCGATGACCGGCACAATTCGCAGCACTTCTTTGCCGGTAGGCTTACCCAGTTCATCTTGCGAAAGATTTTCTCGACCGTTGAACAGCGCAAACCGAAGCCCTTTGCCAGCGCTTTCGTTCATGTACCTTTCGAAACCGGGGAACTGCTTGAAGTAACCCATGACGTCCCGCAACCCGCCGGAAGTTGTCACACGATGCTTGCGCCCAAACAATCGCGCCAGGGATCCGGATAACAGCACCGTCTGAATTTTTTGTTGATCTGTTTGCATTGCCATAGATTTCTCCGGCAGTAAAAAAGCCGCTCGCTACAGTTGATCCTGCGCGTAGATCCCGGCACTGATAACTGCGCTGCCGACAATGGCCTGGCCGTAAAGCAGACCTACCGGGTTGCCTTGAGCACTGGTATTGGTGGGGCCGTTGAAACTGTAGCTGGCTCGATTGGCAGGGCCGTCCTGGGCGCCCAGGCCTTTGGCTTGTGGAGAAAGCATCTGCATGACGCCCCCAATCACCATGGATATGCCTACAGACCCCACCGCTCCCCAAGTACCACCAGCGGCAATACCAGCAAAACCACCGGTGAAAAATGTTGCTGCGGCGATCAATACGACACCGACAACCGTCTGCAATGAGCCCGCTCGCTTGCTGCCAATAACCATTGGTGCAATACGAATATCAATTGCGCCACTCGGTGCTTTGAGCCGGTCCTGGCCAATGTTGTCGCGGCCCAGGAAAATCGAGTACGTAAGCCCCCGGTCCCGGGACTCCATCAGAAAGCGCTCGAACCCCGGAACCAGAATGCACAAGGCATGAATGGCTTCCGCGGCGTTGTTCACAGCCAGCCGGTGCACGCGACCAAAACTGGCACCCAAGGTGCCGTAAAGGCGAATAGTCCTAAGTTTTTGCTGATGCATTTCACAGCTCCAGGAGAAGACCTCCAGTCAGGTTTCAGTCATTGAATCAGGGGCTGGTGATGAGTAACTTTCGATTGATGCCGCCAACAGCTCACCGTCACTTCTGCCCAATATCCGCCATAGGTATCTCGCCGGCTGTCTCGCCCATAAAGGTGATGCAGGATTGAACCCGGCGCGGGGAAGTGATCAGGCTCAGCCTTGAGTACGCCATCTTCGAGATAAATGGCGGCATGGTTGGGCACCGGGGAACGAATCTGCATCAGCACGATATCGCCCTGCTGCAATTGGCTGACCTGTTCAAAACCTGCGGCGGGCAGGTTCTCCAGATAGAGATTTGCGCCTTTATCCCACCAGCCGTCCTCGCGGTCATAGTCACCGAGTTCGATACCCATTTCTCGTCGGTAATAGTCAAGAATGATGCTCAGGCAATCATGTACCCCATGAACGAATGCGCGCCCAATCAAGGGCGCCAGATATCCACTGGGTGTGATGGTGACCAGTTCACCCTTGCAAACCCGCCCCGCATCATCCTTGCGCACTTCGAGAATGTGCCAAGGTAACCCAGAGGCTTCACAAGAAACCCGGTCTGCCTCGCTGGCCGTCGCCGGATAATCCGGATGACTGTGAACGACGGCGAGGATCTCGCCGCACTCCTCGGCCGCTGCGTAGTCTTGTGGTGCCAGACGAAAGTGTTCACTGGGCGTCGTCGCAGTATTGCGGCACGGCACATAACGTTGTCTGCGTCCCTCGCGAATCAGCAAACCGCAGCATTCGTCGGGATACTGCGCGATGGCATGACGCTCGATAGAGGCCAGTGTGGTCTTGTTCATGATCAGCTCCGAATCAGACCCGCCGCCGGAAACGAGCCGTATGGTAGTGGATTGTTTTCGCCAAAACGCAGCTTGCAGCTGCTCAGGCGTCCACCGCACTTGTCCCTGGCCGCGTCGCTGACGATTACATCACTGGCGTCCGCCACGGGGCCGCCGTTGTAGCCGCAGTACGGACCGCGATAACCACCACAACTGAGCCACCAGCAGACGTTGGCAACGATTTGCCGACGCGGCAGTTGTACGCCGTTGAAGTCCAGTGCACTGGCGAGTTCGAACTTCACCACTTCACTGTCTTCACTGACCTTGCGCTCGATGTACCAGACATCTGGCGGCAGTTCTTCTTCGGGATCGGCTTCAGGCTGACCATCGAGATACTTGCCCAGCGTGCGATGACGGATCAGCCGAGCCCCGACCAGATCATCGAAATACAACACCAGAGCAGTGATGAAACCACCGACGTTACCGACCGAAAGCGATGGAGTCGGTTGTGTGCCCTGCCCGGTCATTTCAAAGCCTTCGGCCTGAATGGGCCAGGGTGAATACTCCAGGCCTTGCCAGAAAATCGAGGCTTGCTGTGGATAGCCGTGGAATCGGTATAGCTCGGCGCCGAGGCTGGTGGCATCGAGTTCAAACAGCTCGACCCAGGCGCCCGGTTCCAGCGCCTGGATATCTGCAGTAATGGACATTTGAATCTCCGGGCAAAGAAAACCCCGCACCAGGCAGGGTGGGTTTCGCGTCAGGCGTACCCCGATTTACGGGTGAAATGCCTGCTCAAAGGTGGCTACCAACGTGTAGAGACCTGCTCCCATCGGAGTCGGTTGATAACCTTTGCAGCGATACAGGGCCGGCTCGCCCAGCGGTGCCGTCCAGTAAAAAGGCGCGGCTCCAGCATGACGATCAAGAAACTGCACAATGGATTTGATCCGCGCCTCGTCACCGACGAAGGTCAGCGGCCAGGATTGTGATTTGTTGTTGAGGCCGTCTGCGGCCACCTGTTGATAGCCGTCGCCAAACTTTGCCGACTTGAGGCGAAACTCGACATTGCCGACAGGCTGTACTTTTGGAAGCCAGCTGAATGTTTCCGTGCTCATGTTTTCTCCGGGTGCGAGTGGTTGCAGCCGCTGATGGTCAGCGGCCGTTAATGGCGGACCAGATTTGCCCACCCGGTTTAAGGTCACGAGCAATCTGTTCGGCGGCGCCCTGTTTGGCGGCACCGGCGTAGGCCTTGGCGACGGTTTGCGAGTTCATGTCGCCTGCTACGCTCCCCCCCGAACTGTCACCCACATTGATGGTTTGCTGGATGACTACTTGATGGTTGCTGTTACCGCCCAATGCGCCGCCCTGCACCTGCACGCCGAGGGAGCCATCGGAACCTCGACTGAGCGGCATGATGGCCTCTGCTCCGGCTTCGCCAAACATGGCCATCGGCGCCAGGATCGGCCCCGTAGCAACGCCGTTTGTAAAGGCACCGCCCTTGGCGTATCCGGTGTATCTGAAATCCGACCCAAGCGATAAAGCCGGGTTGAAGATGGTGGTGTCCGCCCCTACTTTGGCGGTCGTCACCCCAGGTGCGCTACCACCACCAAACAGCGACGTCGCCGCCGTTCCGACCAGACCGAACAACGAACTCAGACCTTTGGACATCGCTGTCTGAGCCGCCAGTTTGGCCATGTCTCCAAGCACCGATTTGGCAAAATCGGAAAACGAAAACTTGCCTGTCAGCGCAAATGTCGAAACCGCATCGCCCATGGTGTTGAACGCATTGGTAAACACTGTCTTGGATTTGGCTGCAACATTGTTGGAGCTGGTCAGGTAATCATCCCAGGCCGAAGTGGCCCCGTTGATCCAGTTACCCTGAGCCTCGGTCATCGACTCGTAGTTGCTTTGAACCTGAAGAGTCATCTGCTCATGTTCGGCTTTCAACTTGTCGAGCGACGTGCCGTAATCGGCACCTTCCTGAGGTGCGATGCCTCCAGCCGTGGGCGTGTCCAGCGCCTTGCGTGCCAACGCATATTTTTGGTCGATGTCATTCAACGCTTTCGCACGCTCACTTTCCCGTGACCCCATTCCGAGTTGCGCGGCAGCAAGAGCACCATTACTGCGCAGCTTGTCGAAATCGTCTGAATAGTTGATTTGCTTGGCAGCTTGCTGCTGAACATCGACATAGGTAGCGATGTTCGCTTGCGCAATCGAGTTGGCCGACGCATGCAGCGTCACGCCGATTTTCTTTGCGGCATCCTCGATCTGCTTTTGCATCTGACGCAGTTTTTGTTCGGTAATACGTGACGCCTGAGTCCAGGCTTGTTCAAGGCCGTCGAGGTTCGGCGTCAAACCTGCAGAGGAAGTAACTGCCATGTGCGTTTCTCCGGGCTATGAAAAAACCCGCCGAAACGGGTCATATGAATTTCTGGCTATTGCCACTCCTGAATCGCACGTTCCAGGGAAAGCCCCTGACGCTGCTCATGAGGCATGAAGTCCAGCATTTCCGCCAGACCGCCGCCCAGCCGGTGGGTCTGTAGCGCAACCATTGCGCTACTCGCCTCCAGCCGCCTACCGGTATGAAGCGATCCATATCTATCGATGTATCGACCCCATGCCAACGCTTCCTGGTAGGTCATGCGTTCCTTGGCTTCGGCAATCGTGCGGCCGCCGACTCCGTTCAGCACCAGTTCGTGCCAGAACTCATCGGCGGCAGTCAGTTTTTTACTGCGCTACCGCCTGTGCCATTCACCTCATTGACTGCGTTGAGCAACAGAAACCCTAACGAAGGTTCGAGGTTGTAGGCGTCGTCGTAGGAAAGTGCCTCCGCGCCTTCGGCTCCCAACGAGACCGACGCCGCGATGTAACTCGCGTTCCGGCTCTGTTCGTTTTCACCTTGGGCGAACAGTCGCTCAATCACGCCGAACGACTGGCGGCGAATGTGCAAAGTGAAAGTGTCAGTGACTTCCTTGCCCGATTGACTATCGAGATGAGTCCAACTCACTTCTTTTTTAACCGGCTGACCGTCGACGATGCCGCCCTTGGCTTTCAGTTGTTTGAGGTTCATGGCTGATCTCAGGCTTTCTTGATCCAGGCGGACCCACCGGTACGCTGAATAGTGACGGTAGTGGTGACAACGGCATTAAGTGCAAAGTTGAACGGGAAGTCCGACACATAACCGTCGAAAGTGAACCAGGTGCGTGTCGTCGGCAACTCAAAATCATCGCCCTTACTGTTCACTGCAGGCGCGACACCTTTTCCGTCGGACCAACCCACAACCCATTTGATGCCGGTATCGCCATTGGCCTCAGACAGTTGATGCAGACGAATGTGACTGGCGTTAGTTGGGTCAGCGTTGAGGCCCAGGCTCGCGGTGCCTGGTGTACGCAACCCTTTTTTATAGGTGCGCTCTTCGGCATTGAGACTGGTGTCTTCAATCTGCTCTGCCGGAGCGCCGCCCGGATCGAAGGATGTAGCGTGCTCAATCTCCAGCACGGTGTAAGCACCGGTGCCAGTGGTCGGCGGTACTAGGGCGAAAATTTGGGTACCTTGGGTAAGGATCGACATCTAGCGTTCTCCATGAACAAAAAACCCGCAAATGCGGGGTTGGGGGTGAAACTCGGTTGGTATTGCCTCAACGGCTTGAAGCAGACGAATCAGGGTGCGGGCGTACCATCCAGATAAGGCGGTGCGTTGGGGTCCGGCTCCCGACTCTTGATAAGGTCTACCAAGGCTTGGTTACTCTGAGCGAGTACGCGTATGGAGGCATTCAATGCCGCCTGGCTGTCAGCCTGTAATTGCAGTGCTCCGATCAATCTATTAAGCGCGGCCAGATCTTCGTCATTCATAGTCAGTTTTCTCTTCGCATGGATTATTGATCAGTCGGAGGACTCTCGCGGCGGCACTTCACAGACGCCGATGCGCTTGGCAGCCCAGCGTTCGTACAGACCGATGGCCACGTCGGCGCCGGCCATGGCGGTCAGGCAGCCGAATGCGCCGGCAGCCCATATGGATAGTCCCGCGGCATACAACAGCATGATCGCCGACACGCCGCAGATCATGCAGGCGCCGGAGCGCAAGGCCAGGCGCCGCAGCAATGACCAGCCGCGGGCGCCCTCCTTGTCCGCACGCCACATTTCGCCGGACACTCCGCCGACCACGGCCAGGAGGATGACCAGCCAGATCGGCATGTCCGCCAACGCTTGTTGCTCGTTTGTCATGTCACGCCTCCGTTGGTAGTGGGTGATGGATGAGAGTTGAATTCAAACAATGTCTATTCCAGGTAGGCATTCCAAAAAGCCCGGCGATCAGGCCAGGCTTTTCAGTAATACAGACCCGAACAGGTGGAGCATCAAGAGCAAACGATGCGCTGACCTGATCAATAAGGTGCGGTTGGCCAGACGATATTGGCCGGATAACCCGGCTGCTTGTCGATGTCGCTGACTGCAATCGAGTACTCCTTGTGCGCCAGCAACTGCGCTTGCTCTTCAGGCGTGGCCACGCCAGTGTCAGCCTTGTATTGAAAGGAGTTGAGCAGCAGCCAGTAGGCGCCATTGTTCAGCAACTGCCATTTTTGCTGCTGAGCCTGAGCGATCAGCTCTTGCTCGGTCGGCGGCGGTGGTACGTATTCGGCAAAAGTCCAGACACCGTCGGTTTTAGTAGCTACCCAACCGAGTTGAACCTCTGGGTTGTTAGTCACTTCCGCCCAGATGATGCTGGGGTGAAACATTTGGCTGATGTCGCCGTCCGTTTCGAAAAACTCGACGATCCGATCCTGATCAACGCGTCCATATCGGCGCATGGTGGTTTCCTTTTCTTTAAGTTTGGTGAGCGGTGTATCGCCCTGCACCGTCAAAGACCGTGAAGGCAACAGGTGAGCCTCGGTTGGCATTCCAAAAAGCCCGGCGCTTGCACGCCAGGCTTTTCAGTAATGCGCTCCTTCGCCTTCCTTCAAATCCTGTGTTCAAGAAGGAAGCTGACTTTTCGGCGCTACTGGCGCGGTACGAGTCCATTCAGATTGTTTTTCCGACCGCGGTCCCTGCCCGCCGGATAACTGCTTCTGGTGCTTTACGCTGCACACCCGGGTCATCGCTGCCTGTGCTTGTGGAACTAAAGAGCTTGTCTTGCCAGCCGCTTTGTCGAGCGGCTTGGTGGCAAGAATATGCATGGATGCATATACAGTCAATGCGTAAATGCATTTATTTATGCATCAAGAATGCACGGATGCATGGAAGCCCTGATATCAAAGGGGTTTGCCGGTTTTGTGCAGGCGAAAAAAAACCCGCCGAGGGGCGGGTTCATCTGAAAGTGGTGGGCTTAGCGGGCGTACATGCCCCACCAGAAGACATGGCCGAGGATGACGATCTGCTCTTCCTGGATTTCCTGGAAGCTGTAGTCCTCGTCCGGGTGCTCATCGCGATTGAAGCTGCGCAGACGGATCCCGGTCGGCAGACGGTAGAGCTGTTTCACTCGCAACTGGCCGTTGTGGTTGATCGCATAAAGGTCGCCATCGATGATGTCGCCAATACCGCACTTGCCCGCATTCACACCGACGGTGGCGCCATCACGCAGCACCGGCAACATGCTGTTGCCGCGTACCGTCACGCATTTGGCCTGGTCGAACTGCACACCGTTATGGCGCAGGCTGCGCTTGCCGAAGCGCAGGCTAGAGCGC
>Ga0196970_1001353_pt1 | contig 17194 bp, 12 predicted proteins | sample S1v_513CmetaG_FD_148672 | JGI IMG/M metagenome (GOLD analysis project Ga0196970, IMG submission 148672) | Soil microbial communities from Anza Borrego desert, Southern California, United States - S1+v_5-13C | ecosystem: Environmental > Terrestrial > Soil > Desert | place: USA: California...
CTTCCAGGGTTTGCCAATCAGTCTTCTTATCCTTTACCAGGAAAAGAAGAATGAAACGATCATATTGATTGATAGTGACGTGCGCCTGATCAGCCTTGAACGCATCTGAGGCAAAACGCTGTTCTTTATCAGTAAGATCTGGAATTTGCTTTAATGCATCGGCGCTGTCGAGGACAAACAACTGATGCTTTTTACCTGGCTTCTGAACTAATTTGAATTCCATACAAGAAAACTATAATGAGGTGCAAAGGTAGCGGTGTGTAAATAAAACACTTAATTGTTTTTGGATATTGTGGTGTGAGTGGTGACTTTTGTAAGCTATGCAGTATACCCTGAAGAAAAGCCTGGGCCAGCACTTTTTGCACGATGAAAACATGTGTAAGAAGATAGTGAGTGAAGTGACCAGAAAGCCGGGAATGAAGCTGCTGGAAGTAGGGCCGGGTGGAGGCGCAATAACAAAGTACCTGCTGGAATGGGAAGATGTGACCTACAAAGCAATAGAAGTAGATGAAGAGAAAGTAACCTATCTGAACAAGACCTACCCGAAGATAGAAGGCAAGATAATATTGCAGGATATACTGAAAGCAGAAGCGCCCTTTGAAGGAAACTTTTCTGTGATAGGGAACTTTCCTTACAATATATCGTCACCAATACTTTTTAAAGTGCTGGAATGGGAGCCGCAGGTGGATGAAGTGATAGGTATGTTTCAGAAAGAAGTAGCATTGCGAGTGGCAGCAGGTCCGGGGAGTAAAGTGTACGGAATACTGAGCGTGCTGATGCAGGCATTCTTTGAAGTGAAGTACCTGATAGACGTAAATGAAAACTGCTTTACACCGCCGCCGAAAGTGAAAAGCGGTGTGCTGCGATTTACCAACCTAAGCAACCCCTATGGCATAGCGAATAAAAAGAAGTTTATTAACCTGGTGAAGGCTGCTTTTAACCAAAGAAGGAAGACACTAAGGAATGCGCTCAAAGGAACGCTGCCACCAGAGGCGCTGACAGGAGTGGTAATGGAGAAAAGAGCAGAGCAGCTGAGTGTGGAAGATTTTGTAAAGATTCATAAAGAGCTGCAACCATGACGAGCGGGAAAGTACTGATAGCGGCCCCTGTACATGAAGTGCTGCTGAAAGGCCTGACAGATGAAGGGTATGAACTAGTGAGAGCGGAAAAGGTGACACAGGAGACGGCATTTGATGTGATAGGTGACTGTGTGGGTGTGGTGACCTCTACGAGGCTGCAACTGGATAAGGAGTTGTTAGATACGGCAAAGAAGTTGAGGTGGATAGGGAGAATGGGCAGCGGGATGGAGGTGATAGATGTGGCCTATGCGACTGAAAAAGGGGTGCGATGCTTTAGCAGTCCGGAAGGAAACAGCAATGCAGTGGCGGAACACGCGATAGGCATGCTGCTATCACTGACAAAGCGGATAACCTGGAGCCACGGAGAAGTGAAACAAGGAAAGTGGCTGAGAGATGAGAACAGAGGGATGGAACTGGAGGGAAAGACGGTGGGGATAATAGGATATGGGAATACAGGGGCTGCATTTGCACGGAAGCTGATGGGATTTGATGTTAGGCTATTGGTTTATGACAAGGAACCGAAGGAAGTGCCTAGGCACATAACCAACTGTGAGCACCTGAGCATGATACAGGATGAGGCAGACATAATCAGTTTTCATGTACCGCTAAAGCCGGATACGAAGCGCTACTTCGACAGGGCGTTTCTGGAAAGGATGAAAAAGCCCTTTATACTGGTGAACACATCACGAGGAAAGGTGGTTGATACAAAAGTGTTATATGAAGGTCTGAATGCGGGAAAAGTGATAGGGGCATGTTTGGACGTTCTGGAAAAGGAGCCTATAGACAGGTTGGAAGCTGAAGAAAAGGCGATGATAGGCGCTATGATGGAGGGCGGTAAAGTGGTTGTAACCCCACATATTGCTGGATATTCTCATGAGGCGTTATATAAAATGAGCGAAATCATACTTAAGAAGATTGTCATGTGCTCGTAAGTTCTCTATAATAAACACTTCCCTGACAAAAAGAATAAAATGGCGACGTAGTTTTAACTAAAGTTTTTTATTTTTACCGTTCATTGGTTAATAATTATATAAAGCAGGATATGACACGTAAACTACGTTATCTCTTCGTATTGCTGTTAGTGAGCATGGCGGGAACGGCGATTGCACAGACCGGTTCTATTGAAGGGACAGTATATGACGAAAATAAGGAACCGCTGATAGGCGCCATAGTTCAGGTGTTTCTCGGAGGTACGGAAAGAGGGGGTGCCCAGACGGATATAGATGGGAAGTATGTGATAAAACCTCTGAATCCGGGTCAGAATTACGAAATCAGAGTAAGATATTCATCTTATCAGGAAATCAGATTAACAAATGTAATTGTGTCACCCGAAAGGGCTACGTACCAGAACTTCAACATGCAGGTTGATGCGAAGCAGCTGGGAGAGGTAGTGATCAGAGAGTATGTAGTTCCTCTTATCAAGAGGGATGAGCCAGGATCTACACAGACCTTTACTTCAGAACAAATTGAAAAGCTGGCTACCCGTAATACGAATGATATGGCTGCCCTGGCGGGTGGTACTTATCAGGCGAGGTCAGGCGGTGCGATTAATATTGCGGGTGCACGCTCTAGCGGTACCCTATATATAGTAGATGGTATGCAGTTAACTGGTCAGCCAGGTAACTTTCCTCCAGGTACTATCGACCAGATGTCTGTTACCACATCTGGTATCCCTGCGAAGTATGGTGATGCATCGGGTGGTGTGATCAGCATTACTACTAAAGGAGGTTCTCCAACGACAACTGGTCAGGTAGGTTTTGAAAAATCCCTCGACGCATATAACCACAACCAGGTCTTTGGAAGTATATCTGGGCCTCTACTCAAGAGGAAAGTAGATAGTCTGAACTCAAAAACGATAATCGGATACTCGCTTGGCGCTACTTATATTAATGATAAGGATCGAAATCCTAACTACTTTAATAACTACGTAGTAAAAGAAGATAAGCTGAGGCAGATACAGGAGAACCCATTGGTGGTGGTGCCAAACCCTACTGGTGGTAAGACCTTCCGTTCTGCAACCGAATATGTAACGATGGATGACCTTGAAGTGAGTAAAGCGCGGGTGAGCGCAGAATATCAGAATACCAACATAAACGGAAAGCTGGATTACCAGCTAAATGACAACATGAATCTAGTGCTGGGGGGTAACTTCACTTACCAGAAATCGAGAGGGTACAATAGAGCGTATACCTTGTTTGCCGCTGACGCAATGCCGATTGACAACTTTTATACTGGTCGTGGGTTTATTCGTTTTTCTCAGAGATTTGGAAAGTCTGATTTAACAGCTGCGGAAGGAGATGGTGAGCAAAAAACACCGCTGATCTCTAATGCTTACTATTCAATTCAGGCTGATTACCAGATGGATTATTCTAGCAGGGAGCACCCCCGGCATGGTAAAGACCCATTCAAGTATAACTATATAGGTAAATTTGATCAAATTACGGAAACGCTTTATGGTGTTGGTCCTGATACGACAATTGGTCAGACTGCAAACATATTGGTCGCCTACAATTCACCTGTTGCGGTGAGGTTTACTCCTTCTGACTTGAATCCATTGCTGGCTAACTATACCTCACAGTATTATCAATTGCGCGGAGACGGACTTCCTGTGACTCTAAATGAAATCTCACAGGGCGGTGGCCTGAGGAACGGTGACGCGCCTCCAACAACTTATGGTTTGTTTTTTAACTCGGGTTTTAATTCATCCGGATATCAATATGGTAACGAAGAGCAGTTTGCGTTCAATGTAGATGCGTCCTTCGATCTGCAACCAAAGAAGACCAGGCATAGCATAGAGTTTGGGTTATACTATCAACAGCGTGCGGAAAGAAATTATAATCTTACGGCAACTGACGGTTCGAACAGTTTATGGAATCAGATGAGGCTACTGACAAACAGACACATTCTAAACCTCGACCTGTCTAACCCGATATTTGTTGTTGGTGGTAACAGGTATTCACTTGAAGACATCAACAATGGTGTAGTACTGTTTGGCCCGAATGACACAGTGATCTATAACAGGCTGTTTGAAGCTTCTGCACAAAGCAACTTCGACAAGAATCTTCGGATGAAGCTCGGACTTGATCCAAATAGTACTGATTTCATTAACGTAGACGCATATGATCCATCAACATTTTCTTTGGATATGTTCTCTGCAGATGAGCTTATCCGGCAGGGAGAGCCAGCGGCTACATGGTTTGGATATGACCACGTAGGCAACAGGGTGAATGGTCAGGTAAACTTCAACGACTGGTTTACTAAGAGAGACGCAAACGGCAATTATACACGTGAGGTTGGTGCTTTCCGTCCGAACTATATTGCTGGTTATATAATGGACAAGTTTGAGCTGCCAAATAACACCTTGTTTCACCTTGGAGTGAGGGTTGAGCGCTTCGATGCAAATACGAAAGTCCTGAAGGATCCATATTCCTTATATGCAACACATACAGTAGCTACCTCTTCCGCGGTTAATACATTGAATAATGGTGTTACACCGGCGAACATTGGTAGCGACTACGTGGTATACGTGACCGATAACTCTTCTTCCAATCCGACGGTGATTGGTTATCGTAATGGTGATGACTGGTATGATCCAAGTGGAAACTTTATTCAAGACCCAGAGTTGCTGAAGAATTTCAGCGGTGGTCGCGACCCTCAACCAGACCTGGTGAAGACTGGTACTACACGGGCGCTCACGATGCAGGATGCAGGATATGATCCTAACACATCATTTACGGACTACAAGCCACAAGTGAATGTGATGCCTCGTATATCGTTTACATTTCCAATTGCCGAACAGTCTATGTTCTATGCTCACTATGATGTCCTGGTTCAACGTCCAAAGAGTGCGTTCGAGATATTTGCTAGTCCCGTAGACTATTATTACCTGAACCAGAATGCACAGGACATTATCAGAAATCCTGATCTGAAGCCTGAGAAGACGTTTGACTATGAGTTAGGATTCCAACAGGTTGTGTCTACAAATTCTGCGATTACAATTACCGGATTCTACAAAGAGCGTAAAGACATGATCCAGGTACGTCCATATCTATATGCGTGGCCTAACACTTACTTTACCTACGGTAACCGAGACTTTTCTACAACAAAGGGTTTTGTATTAAGATATGACCTCCGTCGTCAGAACCACATTGCGCTGAACCTGAGCTATACACTTCAGTTTGCAGAGGGTACGGGGTCAAGCTCAACTTCTTCAAATGGAGCATCGGGTACAAACGGTGTAAGCAGTACGGGTATGCTTGCTAATCTGATTGACGCGAACGTGCCAAATCTTCGCTTCGGCTTTCCTTTGACTTACGATTCTCGTCACAGCTTAGTTGCTAACATCGATTATCGCTATGATCAGGGCGAAGGTCCAATAGTAGGCGGATCACGCATTTTGCAGAATGCAGGAGCTAACCTGACATTCAGGACAAGGAGTGGTGAGCCTTACACGAGATATGAGCAACCTGGGCAAAGGATTATTGCAGGGGGTGTACAGGGCTCACGTCTGCCATGGCACTATATGATGGACCTGAGGGTTGATAAGAATTTTGATCTTTCATTTGGAAGAAAGGACGAAGCTGGGGCAAGGAAGCAATCAAGACTTGGCCTGACCGCGTTTGTGTACATTACAAATCTGCTAAATACAAGAGACGTGTTGAATGTTCACGGATATACAAGTCGGCCTGATGACGATGGCTGGCTGACTTCTCCACAAGGTCAGATCGAGGCTAGTATCAAGAGTAGTCCACAGTCCTATATGGATCTTTATTCAATAAGTTCTCAGGATCCTGACTTCCTGAATAATCCACGTAGAATTAACCTTGGTCTTTCATTGAATTTTTAATTAGTTAATGATTATAACTTCCATAAGTTATGTTAAGAAATAAGAATATCGGATGTGCGTTAGGAATTGCTGCCCTTTTGGGAATGGCGTTCCAGGCAGAAGCTCTCCCCACAGTGGGTTCCAACAAGAATAAGAAGATCTTGTTGAAGACTGCTGCGGGTTGCGACCCGGCTACAGCCACCATTGATCTGGACATAAACAACGTTAGAGCGCGGATTATGACCGGAGGTGATATGTGGTGGAATCAGGGTACAGGTAACGCGGCTTATGAGGTTCCAAAGGGATCAAATAAAAGTGCACTTTTCGCTGGCTCTGTATGGGTAGGCGGATTTACTGCCGACAAGCAACTGAAAGTGTGTGGGCAAACCTTCAGGGCTGACGGTAATGATTATTACCCGGGTCCGTTAAATGAAATATCTCCGAACAACCACAATATAGATCAGGTGGGCTGCTCTGAGTGGGACAAGTTTTGGAAGATAGACCGTTCTACTATCAACCAGTTCCGTGAATTGTATAGAAATGGTGGGAACACGATGATATCTGATTTCCAAACCATTTGGGAGTGGCCTGCGAAGGGGAACGGTAACAGTCCAATTTCCAATGGTAACACCTATAGCAAAGCTAAAGGTAGGTCTGGTGCGCCATTGACAATGGACGACAGGAATTATGCTCCATTTGTGGATGTTGGAGGTGTAGGTAATGACCCAGAACTGTATAATCCCGAACTAGGTGACTTTCCTGGCGATCCTGTCATTGGTGACCTTTTAGGTGACCAGTATATCTGGTGGGTGTTCAATGATAGAGGCAATACCAAAGGTCAGTCTAAGACAGAGGCAATTGGTATGGAGGTACAAACAGGTGCATTTGCATTTGCCTCTAAAGATTTCATGAATGACGCTACTTTTTATAATTACAAGTTGATAAACTGGAGTACTTCTGACCTCGATAGTACGTTTATGTCTACATGGACAGATGCTGACTTGGGTTATGCGTTTGATGACTACATTGGTTGCGATACAATCAGGGGACTTGGGATACTTTATAATGGAGATGCACTTGACGGTGCTGGTGAACCAAGTAGCTATGGTTCTGATCTTCCAATGGTGGGTGTTGACTTCTTTAGAGGTCCACGCAGACCTTATATCGACTCAAATGGAGTTGCTACAGACTCTGTTCTGAAGATGACAGCTTTCACTTACTTTAATAACGGTAGCGATCCCAGAATTGGTGACCCTACGAATGGTATTCAGATGTACAACTACATGACTGGTACTTCTCGAAATGGTCAGAATTTTAATAATGACTACAAAGGTCCAGGCATACAATCTACTGGTCTTGGCGAAGGACCTGATACACGCTTTGTGTTCTTTGGTGATCCGGAAGTTGCTAATACATGGTCAGAGTGTAGCTCTATTAATCCTCCTGCGGATCGTCGATTTATTCACTCAGCAGGACCATTCGTATTGAAGCCTGGTGCTATTAACGACATAACCATTGGAGCTGTTTGGGTTTCCGGAACCGGTGGTTGTCCCAATGTATCGTTTAAAAAGATACGTCTGGCTGATGATCAGGCACAGATCCTTTTCGATAATAATTTTAAGACGATCGAAGGTCCGGAAGCTCCAAACCTGGTAAAGCGTGAGATGGATAAGAGAATTATCTTCTATCTTAATAACCCAACCTTCAGCACTAACTTCCAGGAGAAGTTTGGATATGAGTTAGATACTGCTAAGTACAGGACAAGGGCAATTAAGGCTTCGAACCTGGGTCTTGCGGATTCGCTTTATAAATTTGAAGGTTATCGTGTGTTTCAACTGAAGAGTGACCAGATCACTCCAGCCCAGATATTTGATGAAACAGGAGCGGTGAATAATGAAGTGGCGATTGAAGTTTTTCAATCAGACATCCAGAACGGAGTATCTCAAGTCGTAAACTGGCAGAAGAACATTGATATTAGAAGTTGCGACACTTGTTATACACCAGTAATAAAAGTGGATGGTAGAGATAGTGGTATTGCGCACAGTTTTGAGATTAGTCAGGATGCCTTTGCAGAGGGTACCAATAAAGCACTTGTGAATTACAAGACGTACTATTTTGTTGCAATCGCATACTCTGTTAACAACTTTGCCAATTTTGATCCAGGTAAAGCAGAGACGACCCAAGACGTAGCTTATCTTGAAAGTGCTCACGGACCAGGTGGTACAGCTATCCAGGTTATAGCTGCGATGCCAAATCCGTTCAGTAATGATGTCGGTACTGAGCTAAATGCATGGTATGGTGCAGGAGTTGTTATTAAGAAGCTAGAGGGCATCGGCAATGGCGGCAATGTATTGCAATTAGATGAAGCTTCAGAAGCTGAAGCCTTAAACCAGGCCAATAATTATCAGTCTGCTCAACCGACATACGAACAGGGTCAGGGTCCTGTTAATATTGAAGTTGTTGACCCTGTGAAAGTAGCGCCAGGTAACTGGAGCCTTTATATTAAGCCAGACCTTGACCAACCAAGCCCCTGGCTTAATGGAGCAACTACTTTCGACCCCTATACGAGACTTATTCCAGAAAAGGCTGAGTGGGTACTTGTAAAAGACGGGAACGAAACAATCTACAGCGAAAGGAATCTTGCAGTATTAAATGAGCAGATTGTGGCTAAATATGGCTTGTCAATCTCAATAGCGCAGGTTGGTCGTCCAAGCGATGATGATATCAGGGAAGGCACAAACGGATATATTACATCTGATATAACTTTTGCTAACCCATCGCTTGCCTGGCTTGCCGGGGTAGGAGACGGCGAAGGTCAGGATTATAAAAACTGGATCAGGAGTGGCTCCAATCAAGAGCAAGTGTCTCCAGGGCAGACTCCTCCAATTTGTAACTTTAACGATCCATTGAGCAATTTCGACCCTAATCAGCGTTTTGAGGGAATGCTTCCAAATCTAACTTTCACCAGAGCTACGTGGGCACCTTATGCACTTGGAGCGGTTGAAGACAGCGCAGTATGTGGATTCGGTATTACAAGAGCGGGTTCAGCAACTACTGCTAAATCCCTTGTTGACCTTCACAGCGTAGACATCGTGTTTACCTCAGACAGATCTAAATGGACGAGAGCTGTTGTGGTTGAGGTCAGTGATGATCCATCGCTTGCTGAAGGCAGGGTTGCAAAATTCAGTATTCGAGATCATGCTTCATGGACTGGAGACGTTGATGCCTCTGGGGCACCAATTTATTCGACTACGGAAAAGGGCTTTTCAATGTTCCCCGGTTATGCCATAAACCAAGAGACTGGACAGAGACTAAACATTGTGTTTGCCGAAGACTCATACCTTGCCAACCACAACGGTAAGGACATGATCTGGAACCCAACATCGGTTGTTCAGGACGACTTTGGTAATAACATCTTTGGTGGACGTCACTATGTGTACATATCGAAGACCAAGTATGATGGTGGTGATACTCTAGCTACGTTGATCAGAGGTGGTGGCGGTTCCCAAAACGCCGCTTACCAGACATTCATGTGGGCCGGTATGCCAACTGTCAATTCTGGTTTCAGCCTGTTGTCTCTTAAAGACGGCTTAATTCCAACTGAGACAAGGTTGAGGTTCCGTGTAACCCGTCCATATGGTATCTATGTTCCACCAGGAGTTGATACAAATAGTACTACAACGAATAACGGTTATCCATGGTATTCGTTCAGCACCGATAATCTTGCGCCTAAGAAACTTTCTGATGCAGGCAATCCATGGGCTGCTGACAAACAAGCGCTGCTGGATCGCATTGGTGTTGTACCGAATCCATATTATGCATATGCAGGCTACGAAGCCAACAGACTTGACACAAGGGTAAGAATCATCAATCTTCCTGCTAAAGCCACAATCAGGATTTATTCTTTGGATGGTGCGTTAATTCGTACAGTTACTAAAGACAATCCAAATGTGTCTTATGTTGACTGGGATATCCGGAATGCTAAAAACCTTCCTATAGCCAGTGGTATGTACCTGATGCATGTGCAAGCTGAAGGTATTGGTGAAATGGTGCTTCGTTGGTTCGGTGCTATGCGTCCGGTAGATGTTACTCAATATTAATGACCATAAAGGGGCCGGTATCCATTCCGGCCCTAATTATAACTGTTTACATATCTAATTATGAAGAACTACTTTACGAAAGCGGCACTTCTTCTTTGCGCGGTCGGTGTCACTGTGTCAGCATATGCTGGAAATAAAGATCGTACTGGTCAGGCCGGAGCATCTGAGCTGTTGATCAATCCTTGGGGACAAAGTACTGGTGTGTTTGGTTTGAATGGCTCCTACACTAAGGGAATAGAGGCAATGAAGGTCAATATAGCCGGACTGTCGATGGTTCAAAATACTGAGGTAGGCTTTGCGCATAGTATCTACCTCAGGGGTTCAGACGTGTCAGTCAATAACCTTGGTCTGGCTCAAAAGATTGGTGATTTTGGCGTTCTGGGCCTGAATATCATGTCTATGAGCTTTGGCGAAATTACAATTAGAGAGACTGATAATCCTGAAGGGGAAATTGGTACTTATAAACCACAGTTTCTAACTTTCCAGCTCGGTTTTGCAAAAGAATTCTCTAATAGCATACGTGCAGGTATAGGAGTTACACTCGTTTCTGAGCAAATAAGCAATATCCGTGCTATGGGCGCTGCATTTGAGGCCGGTGTTCAATACGTAACTGGTGCAAGGGACAACTTCCACTTCGGAGTTACTCTTCGTAATGTTGGAACTAACATGCGCTTCAACGGTAATGGTTTTGCCTTCAGTGCCGAACTTCCAGAGAACCAGAACAACGAAAACTTCTTTGCTCAGGTACCTACAGAAAAGTTCGAAATGCCTACTTACCTGAACTTTGGTGTTTCTTACGACTTTTATCTAGATGAAAACCGTCTGAAAAGCGAGCAGGATGTTCCTAAACACCGCGCTACTTTAATGGCGAACTTTACTTCCAATTCATTCCTTAGCGATTACATCGGTGGTGGTGTGGAATATGCATTCCGTGAGACTTTCATGATTCGCGGAGGCTATAGATATGAGAACAGAGATGATGTCACTTACGGTTCCTTCTACACTGGTTTTGCTGCAGGTGCCACTATCCAGCAGGGGCTGGGTGAAAGAGGTCCGATCCTGGCGTTAGATTACTCTTATCGTCCAACCCAGAATCCAAGCAACGGTGTTCACACATTCTCTTTGAGGCTGATGACACGTGCCAAGGCTAAAGAAGCCGAAACAGAATAATATTCCTTATTTTTGATAGCTGCAACGCTTCTGTTCACTCAGAAGCGTTGTATTTTTTTCTTGTTAAATGAAACCGAATAGAAATGGCTGACATTAACTATGTAACCAAAGAGACGCTTGAGCAGTTACGAGAAGAGCTTACCCAGTTAAAGACTACAGGACGTGCTGAAATAGCCCGTCAGATCGCTGAAGCTCGTGAGAAGGGTGACCTCAGGGAGAATGCCGAATATGATGCTGCAAAGGAAGCTCAAGGTCACCATGAGTCAAAGATTGCACAGCTAGAGGCTGTAATTGCCTCCGCCCGTGTGCTCGAAACGAAGGACATTGACACCAGCAAAGTTTCTGTCCTCAGCAAGGTCAAGGTTACAAACCTGAAAACGAAGAAGACTATGGAGTATCAGATAGTATCAGAAAAAGAGGCTGACCTAAAAGCAGGTAAGCTTTCCGTTACATCTCCCATAGGTAAGGGCCTCCTGGGTAAGGCTGTCGGAGAGATCGCTGAAGTAACAGCTCCAAGCGGCCTCCTCAAATTCAAAGTAGAGAAAATATCCGTCTAGTCATGAGCAGCATTTTCACTCGTATCATCCGCGGGGAGATTCCTTCCTTCAAGATTGCTGAAGACGAGCAGTTCTTCGCTTTCCTGGATATATCTCCAATGGTTGAGGGCCACGTTCTGGTAATACCCAAAGTAGAGATAGATAAATGCTTCGACCTCAGTGATGAGTTGCTTGGCAAATGGCTGATATTCGCTAAACCTATTGCCAAAGCCATTGAAAAAGCCTTCCCCTGCGACCGCTGCGGGCTCAGCGTTGTTGGTCTCGAGGTGCCGCATGCACACATGCACCTTGTGCCCATCAATTCCTCCGACGACCTGAACTTCACCAGGCCTAAGCTGCAATTATCTCAGGATGACTTAAAGAAAATACAGGAGAGGATCCTGCAACAAATGTAAAAGGTACTTCGGTACCTTTTCTTTTTTAGACTACCAACTTCTGGTTTACACTCCATGCTTGTGGCTTCTCTGCAAACAATGCTTTAGTCCTCGCCCAGGTATCTTTAAATAGGTCGGAAAATCGGTACTTGTCCAGCGCCTCCTCATTATCCCAATGGCTGTAGGTAAAGTAAACATTGCTTGCGGTCGCGTCCTGCCACAACTCCAGGTGTCGACATCCCTCAAAGCCTCTAATTAAATCCTTCCGCTCGTCAAAGAGCTTCAGAAAAGCATCCACTTCTTCCGGCTTGAACGTCATCTGCACTACCCGTATAATCATTCAAAGAATATCTTTATAGTGTTATACATCAGGTGTTGCTCTCTGTGCAGCCTCAGTCCAAACAAGCTTGCAGCCTTGCCTCTGTTAATCGCCAGCTCCAGAAAGCCCGTGCCGTTAAATCTGCACAGTTTCTCACCCTCCTTCACATTGCTATAGTGGTTCGTTATCTCACGTATCTCCTCATCTCGCATAAACTGTATCCTGAATGGCCGCCCTCTGCCTATCTCTTCAAACTGTTCCTTCCTCATGTTTATCACCACATTCTCAAACCTGTCTATATGTATCACATGACACTCCACAGCATTCTCATCCACCTTTGGCTGCCAGTGCAGCGGGGCATTCTTCAGTTCACAAGGTGGCAGGTTCAATGCTGCCGGTCTATTGTTTTGCAGTTGCTTTATCACTTCTCCGGCTCTCTTCAGCAGGTCCTTGAAGCGGTGTTCTTCTTTTAGCTGAAAGCAGTTCCACACATGCTCCAGCCCGTTGTCAAAGGCCAGTGCCAGTAATCCATTGTCCGGCGCCAGAAAATAATGCTCGTCTTTCTCACACAACACCAGTCGTGGTTCTTTTTCTGCAAACACGTCAAACAGCAGCACGTGACATGTTCCGGGTGGGAAGTTATAGTAAGCATCTGCCAGTATATAGGCGGCCTGCTGCAGGTGATATGGTTCTGTCAGGTGACTTATGTCTATTATCGGCAGGTGCGGCGCATACTGCATTAATATCCCCTTAGCTGACGCCACAGATGCATCCTGCAACCCGAAATCAGACATCAAAGTGATACAAGCCATAGACCTCGGCAAAAGTACTTTTCATGGGTCGCAATCCCAAAGTCGAAACCCGGCTTTATTAAACAAAATACTACTCCCTCAGAAATATTTCAGCCGCTCCTCCGTTATTATTTCACTTGATTAACTTTACAGGTCAAGTTTTCTACTATGCGTCAACACGCCTTCATCATACTTTCCCTTTTCGCCTTCCTGTTTGTTCTGGGGTCTTGCAAAAAGGATCGGCTGCTCACCTCAGGCGGCGAGCTTCGCTTTTCTACTGATACGCTCACGTTTGATACCGTGTTTACCTCACTCGGTAGCTTCACCCTCGGGCTTAAGTTGTTTAATCCGCAGGGGCAGAAGGTAAACGTTAGTTCGGTTCGCTTGGAGAAGGGGAATAGTTCCTTCTTTCGCCTCAATGTCAATGGCATTTCCGGCAATCAGGTCAACAATCTCGAGGTGGCTCCAAATGATAGCATTTATGTCTTCGCCACTGTCAAGATAGACCCGACTAGCGCCAACAGTCCCTTTATAGTGGAGGATAGGCTCATCGCCACACTCAATGGCAAAGAATACTCCATCCCGCTATTCGCCTATGGCCAAAACGCCCACTACCTCACCGATAGCGTAATCACTCAAAGCGACACATGGCTTACCGACAAACCCTACGTTATCCTCCATTCTGCGCTAGTCGATAAAGGTGCCGAGCTCACCATTCCTCCAGGCTGCAGGGTCTACATGCATGCAGATTCTCGTTTGTATGTGCTTGGCCGTCTTCTTTGCGGGGTGAATGGTTCTAAGGACGATACTGTCATCTTCCAGGGCAATAGGCTTGATCGCGCTTACTTCGGGTATGAAGATTACCCAGGCGAGTGGGGCGGCATCTATTTCGATAGCTCCAGCACAGGCAACGTCATGGAGTGGACAATCCTTAAAAACTGTGGCAACAATATAGGCGGCGGACTTCCCTTCGCGGTGGAGGTCTTCGGCAAGCCGGGCATCAGCCCCCAGCTCACTATGAACAATTGCATCATCCGCAATAGCATCGGCTACGGCATTCTTAGCTTTGGAGGCAATATCAAAGCCTCCAATACCCTCGTCCACGATTGCGGTGCGCAGGCGCTCGCTATCTTCCAGGGAGGCACTTACGAGTTCACTAACTGCAACTTCATCAACTACTTCCCTAAAAAAGTATCTCATACGGATAATCCTACAGTCGCTGTGCTCAATTATCTCGATATCGGAAATGGTCAATATATCGGTGGCGATCTCAATGCTACGTTCAACTATTGCATCATGTATGGCTCACTTGAGAATGAGGTTATCTGCGACAAAGCTCAGGGCCCGCAATACAACGTCACTTTCAACACCTCTCTCATCCGCAGCAAAGACGGACTGGCAGAGTTTCCGGTAAATGCACCTGGTTCTATCTTCAATGAAGACCCCCAGTTTGTGGATTATGCTAAATGGAATTTCCGCCTGAAAGAAGGCTCTCCCGCCATCGATAAGTGCCCGCCACTCACCACCAAAGATCTCGATGGCTACCCCCGCAGCGGCGACTCCGCCGATATCGGTTGCTACGAATATCATTGATCATTGGTTATAATGAACCTTAAACTCCGGTAGCGCCAGCCTGAACCAGTAGGTAAACTCCTCTGGTCGCTCCTCCATCCATTGTTCCAGCCTGTGTATGGTTACGTATTGGTAACCCATCACTTCGTCCACGTTTGCCTGCACTTCACCCTCATGGCTCCCTATATAGATGTGGTCAATTTCATGTTCTATCAGGCCCTCACCCACCTCTGCGCGATATTTCAAGGTAAATAAAGGCCTCAGCTCACAGTCAAATCCCAGTTCCTCCACCAGCCTCCTGTGCGCTGCATCCTCCGTGTGCTCCCCCCTTTTTGGGTGCGAACAGCATGCATTGCTCCACAAGCCCCCTGAGTGGTACTTGCCCTCAGACCGCTGCTGAATCAGCATCTCCCCCTTCCCGTTCATGATGAACACGCTAAAAGCCCTGTGCAGCAGTCCCTTCTCGTGCGCTTCCATCTTTTCCATACTGCCCACCTCCTCATCCTGGTCGTTCACCAGCACTATATGGTCTTCTTGTCCATGCATTTATTTACCTTATTACCCTTGCTATTCAATGATTAATATTACCATTTTCCCCCCAGATGATAAAAAGTACGCCCCCATCTGGTTACCCTCTGTCTACCAGTCGCCAGCCCTTTGCCAACCAGTTGCAATGAAGTTGCGCTACAGGTGTAAGGGAGGTATTGGGGAGTAAGTCAGAAGTTGATGTGCGGCACCTGTCCTAAACCTGTCCTGTAGGTGTGCTACAACTGTGCTATAGCTCGTACCTTTCTTTCTGGATATTCTAATAATGTTTAATATTTGGATAGCCTCTCCCTGAACTCTTCTCCACTTCTCCACTTCATCACTTCAGCACTTCAGCACTTCCCCGCTCACTTCGTACCTTTAGAATAGGAGACAAGATATGAAAGGATTTATTTTCTCAGAGCACAAGCCCGATAATGGTAAGCCCCCCTTCCAGAGGCTGTTTGATATGTTTATGGAGATGCTTCAGTACACCAGCGGAGATGCTGCCGAAGCCCTTCACTGGCTCACTCAGCTAGATCAGCAATATGGCCTCACCGACGACTCCTACGGCATGGGAGACTTCATAGACGACCTCAAACGGCAGGGCTACCTTGATGAGAACGAACTGGATGGATCTTACAAGATTACTGGTAAGACGGAGCAGACCATACGTAAGCGTTCTCTCGACGAGATATTCGGGAAGTTGAAGAAGACTAAGCAAGGCAATCACCGTGTCAATCGCTCCGGACAAGGCGATGAACTCAACCCCGAAACCCGCCCCTATGAGTTCGGCGATGCACTGGAGTCTATTGATTTCACCGGCTCATTGAAGAACTCCCTTGTCAACCACGGCATAGACCAGCTCTCCATGCACCAGGACGACCTTGAGATCCATGAAATGGACTTCAAGACACAAACATCCACCGTCCTCATGATTGACATCTCCCATTCCATGATCCTCTATGGCGAAGACCGCATCACCCCTGCCAAAAAGGTTGCCATGGCCCTGTCAGAGCTCATCACCACCCGTTACCCAAAAGACACCCTCGACATCGTAGTGTTTGGCAACGATGCCTGGCAGATAGAAATGAAAGACCTTCCCTACCTACAGGTAGGCCCTTACCACACTAACACAGTAGCAGGTCTGGAACTGGCCATGGACATCCTCCGCCGGCGTAAGAATCAGAATAAGCAGATCTTCATGATCACCGATGGCAAACCCACCTGCCTCAAGATCGGCAGCAAATACTACAAGAATAGCTTTGGTATAGATAGCAAGATATTAAACCGTACCCTCAACCTCGCAGGCCAGCTTCGCCGCATCAAAGTCCCCGTCATCACCTTCATGATCGCCCGCGACCCCTACCTCCAGGCCTTTGTACGCAACTTTACAGAGGTAAATAACGGCAAAGCGTTCTACTCCTCTCTCGACGGCCTCGGCCAGTTTATTTTTGAAGATTATGAACGGAACAAGAAGAAGAGGTTGAAGTAGCCCCTCTCAGGAATACAGAACAGAATTTCGAATCCGCCTCAGGAATTCAGAATCTGCCCCTTCGGAATTCAAGCTTCGGAATTTGAGCTATGGACTTTGTTTTTGGTTTTTGGTATTTGGGCTTTGGAATTTGGAATTTGTGATTTGAACTTTGGCGCCTAGCGCACAATGGTCCCCACCTTCTTCCCTACCACCACTTCCAGCAGGTTTCCCTGCTTATGCATGTCGAACACTATAATTGGTAGGTTGTTCTCCTGGCACAGTGTAAAGGCAGTCATATCCATCACTTTTAGCCCCTGGCTTATCACCTCGTTAAAGGTCAGCTTTTCGTAGCGTACTGCAGATGGATCCTTTTCAGGGTCGGCAGAGTATATGCCGTCCACCCTC